>Ga0306867_1000510_pt1 | contig 21900 bp, 14 predicted proteins | sample AntRauTorckE6831_FD_190432 | JGI IMG/M metagenome (GOLD analysis project Ga0306867, IMG submission 190432) | Saline lake microbial communities from Rauer Islands, Antarctica - Metagenome Torckler E6 #831 (v2) (version 2) | ecosystem: Environmental > Aquatic > Non-marine Saline and Alkaline >...
GCATCCGAAGCTCTTCCCTGGGACGAAATGCCCAAAAGAATCCGGCACCCAAAACCATAGCACCGCCGGCAGTAATTACAAAGGCTGTCCATGAAGCTTCCCCATACAGGAGAGCAATTATGGCGGGTGCGATCATCGCGGTTCCGAGAAAAAAAATAAGGCCGCCCAAAATTCCGGATACAAGGCGTATATCAATCTGGGGACGGTTTTTGTTATACTGGGGACTTTCAATCATGAAAATAGCTGATCTACTTTCTCGATAGCTCTCGGGAGAGCCAGAATAATGACGCGATCGCCCTGCTGTATAATTGAATCTCCTATGGCAATTTCAACATCTCCGTTATGAAGGATTCCGCCAAGCACAACACCTTCAGGCAGCGAAAGATCACGGATCGGCACATCCAGCATCTTGCAGTTTTCGCCTGCAATAACTTCAATTATTTCTGCTTTTATGCCCTGAAGAGCTTTTACAGTAAGCATCATACCCTGGCGTATTTGCCGGTGTATTTCATCAGATGCCGACGCGTTAACGTTTACAATCGCATCTATTCCAATTGTTTGGCTGAGGGGTACATATTGTGTTTTAGATACAAGGGCTACGGTTTTCTTCACCTCCAGGTGTTTAGCCATCAGGCACGATATAATATTTGATTCCTCATCATCCGTAACCGATATAAAGGCGTCCACCTCCTGAATTCCTTCTACCACAAGCAGGTTGGGATCTGTAGGATCGCCGTTTAACACGAGGATGTCACGGTTGCTGTTGGCTATCCTGGTGGCGACTTCTTCATCCGGCTCTACAAGCTTAATCTGCCACTTTTGTTTATCGCTGCACATTTTTTTTGCCAGCATACGGCCCACTTCACTTCCTCCTGCAATCATCACTCTCCGGAGCGCCTTGTTATCGTGACCGGTAATGGAAATGAGTCGTTTCAGATGTTCGGTTTTTGTTACAAAAAAGGCATGATCGTTTGGTTTGAGCACACTGCTTCCGCGTGGAATTATGGTTCCGCCGCGTCGGGAGATGGCAACTACACGTGATTGAAGATCGTCAAAATCAGAGGCGAGTTCGCTGAGGGGTTTATCCGTTACTTTTGACCCCTTTTCAATTCGCAATCCCACCAATTGCAGCCGGTCATCGGCAAGAGACACTATATCGCTGGCAGAAGCTCTTTTAACCAGCAGATGAATCTCCGAAGCGGCAGCTTCTTCCGGGTGAATTAAAACATCTATACCAAGCTCTGAGGGAGAGAGGGGAGAATCACTCTGAGAGAGTTCATCATTACGAACCCGTGCAATCACTTTATGCACTCCCAGACGTTTCGCCATCATGGACGCGATAATATTCACTTCATCAACGCTGGTGACAGCAATCATAAGGTCGGCATTCTTGGCACCGGCCTCTACGAGAGAGTTTGGTGAGGTGGCGTTACCTTCAACGGTGAGCACATCAAGTTTTTGGATAACTCTTTGCAGACATGATTGGCGTTGATCAAGAATAGTTACATCATGGTGTTCTTCGGACAGAACTTTTCCAAGTTCATAACCTACCTCTCCGGCACCGGCAATAAGGATTTTCAATACGGGGTATTAATTTCTTTTCAAGAAAAATTAAGTTAGCATTCTTTTAGTAGAAAAGAAACATCAGGCGAAGGCGGTTAATAGTTTGCGACACTCCGGTTCAAGTATATCTCCAGCCACCGGAACCAGCTTAATGCTGTTTTTTGACAGCCGGGAAGCTCTCTGCTGAATCTGCCCGAGAAACTGTGTAATTGTTGGAATATCGCACCCGTAAAACAGTGCGTCAACCTTTGCCCAGATGGCGGCACTCATACACATCGGACAAGGTTCGCAGGTTGTGTAGAGCGTGAAACCGGAGAGGTTTGTTTTTTTGATCTGCTCCCCAAGTTTTCGAATAGCCATTACCTCTGCGTGTGCGGTTGGATCGTTCAGTTCGCCTGTTTGATTGGCTGCTGTCACAAAAAGCTGATCACCCATCGCAAGTGCTGCTCCAAAAGGTGTCTGATGACGCTCAGCAATTTCTATTGCCGCCCTCATATGTGGTAAATAAGGTTTTTGCATGAATTGTTTAAGGCTGAGGGTTTAGTGTGCAAAGCTCAAGGTACAAGGTACAGATGCGAATACTCAAACTCAGCGCTTTTCTATGCTTTTGATATACTTGTAGATCATTTTGCCAGTTTGCTGAAATTCTTTTGTATTCTATTTTATCGTTAAATTAGCTTGTTTCAAAAAGTGTTTCAAGGTGATCCCGAGTTTCATCCACTGATGAATGAGCATAAACCAAAAATCTTATGAAATCCAATTTATATCTCCTTCGTCCATAACCTTCAGCAATATTTGAACGAATAGATTTTGATGATCTTCTGATTTGACTACCCGTTTCATACAATTCAAATTTTGGCAGCTGCATTGTCATTTTATGTATTTCGACGGAGAGCTCTTTTGCTAATTGCCAGATTTTTAAACTTTTATAGCTCATGCTAAGAGGGTTTTTAAATACTGTTTACATAAATAAGAGCATAAAACCCAAGATTCCTTACATAAAAAACCCACAATATTCTACCTCTGCCCTGCACCCTGTCTACTTTAAATGCCTGTTTAGATAGTTGGTATAAACTGTATGTAGAAGCAGATAGCTCTGTTGGTTGTATGCCACTCCATGAGCGCCGGGAGGATAAATTCGCACATCAATATCTTTCCCTGCATTCGTAAAGGCCGTCAGCATCTGCATCGTATTTTGAATATGCACATTTTCATCCATTGAGGAGTGAGCTACAAGCATATCGCCCTTCAGGTTTCCGGCGTGAGCCATAACGGAGCTGTTCCTATATCCCTCACGATTCTCTTCCAAAAGTCCCATATAACGCTCCGTATAAATGGTGTCGTACAGTTTCCAATCGGTAACAGGGGCGCCTACAAGGGCAAGGTCAAATACATCAGGGTGAAGAACCATTGACAGTGCTGCCATATAGCCACCATAACTATGCCCCCGAATCGCGATATTTTCTGAGTCAATCCAGTCGTTTGCAGCGAGGTATGTTGCTGTTTCTGCAAAATCGGCCGCCTCGTGTTCCCCCAGATTTTCATAGACAGCTTTTTCGAACTCTTTTCCATAGCCGGCACTGCCGCGATTGTTTACATTAGCGATTACATATCCTTCCTGGGCGAGGTATTGAACCCATGGGTTCGTTTCAAACTGATTGAAAACGCCCTGAGATCCGGGCCCGCCATAGATCATCATGATGAGTGTGTAGGTGCTGTCTGGAGAAAAGTTTGGCGGCCGAACCATATACCCGTCCAGCTCAACCCCGGAGCTCGACGTAAATGAGAAAATCTCGCGGGGTGAGTAGTGATATTTTTCGATATAATCACTTACAGATTCATTATTCTCAAGCTCTTTGAGCAACTTCCCGCTATTCTCAGTTGACCTGAGATCAACCTGAGTGGGTGTGTCAGTATTGGACCAGGTGTCAATAAAATACTTGCCGTCGGGGCCCATGCTGAATGAGTGGTTTCCACGGTCTTCCGTATACTGCTGTTTGTCAGAGCCATCAAACGAAATTGAGAATAAATGCCGTTCAAGCGGACTAACCTCTGTCGATTCGTAATAGATCTGTTCCTTATCTGAATTTATTGCAAATACGTTGGTCACTTCCCACTCTCCGTCAGTCACCTTGTTGATGAGATCACCATCGTAATCATAACGGTAGAGATGTCTGAAGCCGTCGCGATCAGATATCCACATGAACTCATCACGGTCTTCAGGGAAAAAGAAATAGTCATCTATTCCTGCTGAAAAGCTATAGACGTCAATCCATCCATCGTCGCTCGACTCTTCCAGAATCAGCTGACCTGAGCCATCGGAAACGTCATGAAAAAACAGTTTTAGCTCATTTTGCTGGCGGTTCATCCACACAACTGCGAGTTCTTCCTCCTTACTGGTCCAGTAGAGCCGGGGAATAAGCCCGGTGCCAATATCCATATCTAACCACTGTTTGTTGCCCGTTTCTGTATCAATAACACCGATTTTGACGTTAGGATTTTGGGATCCGACTTTCGGGTATGGAATATTGGTATACTCGGGATAACTGCCCTCGTAATTGGTTGATTCAAAACGTTTAACGTGATCTTCATCACTTTGCCAAAACGCAATGTAGCGGCTATCGTGTGACCATTTCCATGCCTGAACAAGGCCAAATTCTTCTTCATAGACCCATCCGAAACGGCCGTTGAAGAGATTCTCTGCAGAGTCGAATGTGAGCTGTGTCTCTTCACCTGAGTCGAGATCGAAGGTAAACATGTCTCCGTTGCGGTGATACCCAACTTTTTGCCCGTCGGGTGAGAGTTCTGCCGTAAATGCATCTTCAGCGATCAGTTCAAGCGTGCCATCTTCAATAGAATAATAGTAATAGTCTGAATTACCAGAATAGCGCCATATCGGTGTAAAATTGGTTTGAAAGACCAGGTATCGAAAGTCAGCCGACCATTCAAAAGACCGGAATTGAAACGGTTCACCGCTACCAGGAAATGTCTGTTCACTACTGTCAAACAACAGTTCATCAGTTTCATTTGATGGATTATAGGCCCGTATTTCAGACGATCCCGTTTCAGTATCCTGAACCATGTAGGAATAACGTGCCCCGCCTTCAATCCACTGCACGTTCTGCGGGCCTCGCTCGCCGGATAACTCTCCACCCGAGAAAAGAGCATGCTGCAGGCTTCGATATTGAAGTGGTTCATCCTGAGCTTGTGCCTGTACAGACACAGACATTAGTATTAGAATTGTGATCGGCAGAAGTAAGCATTTATTCATAAATACACGCATGACGGATATTAAGATTAATTGATACATATTTCTCAACGTGAGACAGCAATAGAACGTGCTCACAAGAAATGAAATTCTGCAATCAGATTGAAATGGAAGATCTGATGCTGCACAAAAACCCATGCATAATGCTGTTGACCTGAGTTCGATTACAAAAAACGAATGCAAAAGTCTTCCGTCGGCTGATGGAGAGATTTTCCCCAGTGGATGCCTTCGGCGAGAGGGGTGTTCATCGGTTTTTTCAAAATTCTGATAAACATCGCCACTTGAGGCTGTCCAAAACGTGAATTTGCCAGTAACCAAGCTTAAATAATTTAGACATTTAATCCCTCTCTATTAGATAGAGAGGGATATAGGGTGAGTCGGGATAAACATCCTAAATTATTTAATCGGAATAGTTGCCAGTAAAACTTTTTTGGACAGCCTTGCTATCAATAAATTGATTTATTATTCAAACTCAGGCTGTAGGTAAGTTTCGGCATGCAGATTGATCAGATTAATGCCAGAGAAGCCGGAGTCCGTTCAGCACAACAAGCAGCGTGCTTCCTTCGTGGCCAACCACTCCAAGCGTCAATGGCAGGTCAATCAGAAATACACCGAGCAGCAGGATGAGTATCACGGATAAACTGAAAATGATATTTTGCCACACAACTTTTTTTGACTGTCGGGAGAGCTCCAGCAGATAGGGTAGTTTTGTGAGATCATCACCCATCAGAACAATATCTGCCGTTTCAAGAGCAACATCGGTACCGGCTGCGCCCATGGCGATGCCCAGGTCACTTACGGCCAGGGCGGGAGCGTCGTTAACTCCATCGCCAATCATTGCCACCATCCCGTTCTTTTTCATTTCTTCAATTTTATCGACTTTTTGATCAGGCAGCAATTCTGCGTAGACGTTATCTATATCGAGTTCAGATGCAATGGCATTGGCTACTCCGTGATTGTCTCCGGTAAGCATTGCAATATTTTTAATGCCCAGTTTTCGAAGCTTCTGAATTGTCTCGAAAGCTTTTGGACGAACTTTATCGGCAAGAGCGACCAATCCGGTGGGAACTCCATCTTCTGTGACATATACGACGGTATTTCCTGAATTGCGAAGTTCGGTTGCTTTCTGGATAAGTATATCGGCCCATTTATCCATCGCATCTTCAAACAGTTTATCATTCCCCACCGCCACAGAAGTGCCATTCCACTTTGCCCGAACACCTTTCCCCGGTGATGCCTGCATGCTGTCCACTTTATAAGGGTCAACGCCTATCGTCGATGCTTTAGCAACAATTGCTTCAGCAAGATGGTGCTCAGAGTGAATCTCACAGCCTGCTGCAAGTGCAATCAGGTGTTCAATGTCGGGCTTGTCGGTTGACAGCTGATTGCTTTTATTGTCAAAACTAAAGAGTTCAGTAACCACTGGTTTTCCCTGGGTGAGGGTGCCGGTTTTATCAAAAGCTATAGTGTCGATCCCTACCGTCTGCTCAATATAAGATCCTCCCTTGAACAGAATTCCGTTCTTGGCGCCATTTGCTATCGCAGAGATGATGGAAGCGGGCGTGCTTATGATGAGTGCACAGGGTGAGGCAACGACTAACACGGTCATGGCCCGGTAGAATGTAGGGTCAAACGCCTGATCGAAAACCAGCCATGGAATGAGAATCAATAATATGACACTTAACACCACTGTTACGGCATAAATAGGTTCAAAATTTTCCAGAAAACGCTGTGTTTTGGCTTTGCTTTTTTGGGCGTTTTCTACCAGCTCAATGATCCTTGAGAGAGTGGTGTCTTTCGCAGGTTTTGTCACTTCAATCTCGATCACACCGTTTTCATTTAGAGTAGCGGCAAAAACACTGTCTCCTTTAGCTTTCGATACCGGTATACTTTCGCCGGTAATTGTGGACTGATCCACCGTTGACTCTCCTTTTGAAATGTTGCCGTCGATGGGGATATGCTCTCCGGGTTTTACTATTACAGTATCCCCAACATTGAGTTCCTCTATCGGGACGAGATTTTCAGTTCCGTCACTGTTACGTCGGAGTGCTTGAGAAGGCCTTAGTTCGAGTAGTGAGTTTATGGCGTTTCTGCTTTTTCCTAACGCGTAGTGCTCAAGAGCACCGCTCAGTGAAAACAAAAACAGAAGAATGGCCCCCTCAATCCATGCATCAAGTATGGCGGCACCGATAGCCGCAGTAATCATCAGGAAATCGATATTGATGGAGAGTTTTTTCAAATGCGCGACTGTTTCTTTCAAGCCCTGATAGCCGCCACTCATGTAAGAGAGGATATAGAAATAGATGGAAAGCCAGCCCGGAAGGACAATGGTGAATTCGGCAATTGCGCCTAAGACAAGAGAAATAGCACAGATCGCTGTAAGTAGGATTTCACGAGAATTGCCGGGATGGCTGTGGGGCATTGAATGAGATCTTTAAGATTGAGATACTCAAAAATTAGCTCCTGAAAGATACGAAGATTTCGGGTCAATATCTTTGAAGCCGGAGTTTAATATAGACCATTTAACTCGTTAAATGTCCTGAATAATTTGGTTAAGTAAATAGGTTTAAATCTATCTATAACAATAAGTTACGTCGTTAAATACCGGTCTTTATTATATTATAGAGAGCACTACATATCGTCAACTTTTGCTGATACATCGTCTACCAGATTCTTTGCCTGTTCAGCTGTCGCAGCTTCAGAGTAGATTCGCAACACCGGTTCGGTTCCCGATGGCCTGACGAGCAACCAAGAGCCGTCTGCCAGATGGTGCTTTATGCCGTCGATGAATTCCCTGTTTATCACGTCAATGCCGTTAATCGTGGTTAATTTTCCGGACTCACAGTATTCAATCATCGCCAGTTTTTTGTTCTCTTCGGTGTGGAGATCATTCCGGTAGTAGGCATGATTTCCAAATTCATCAAAGAGCTCACTAACCAGTTCACTGAGTTTTTTTCCGGTTTTTACCAGCATTTCGGTAACCACCAGCCCGATATAAAGTCCGTCCCTTTCTGGAATATGACCTTTAACCGACATACCGCCAGACTCTTCGCCACCTGCCAATACATCCTCCGAGATAATTTTCTCTGCAATATATTTGAATCCTATGGGTGTGGTTTCGATCGGCAAGCCGTACGCTTCAGCCTGTTTGTTTAGCATGTTCGTGGTGGAAAAGGTCTTCACGATTTTACCAGTTAATCCTTTCTCCCGGTTCAGGTATTTAACAAGAAGGCTTAAAATTCTGTGTGAATCGACAAACGCTCCGGTTTCATCAATGAGTCCGACTCTGTCTGCGTCACCGTCGTTGGCTATACCGATCTGGCAGTTATTTTGAGTAATGAATTCTGAGAATTCCTGCAAATTTTTTTCAATCGGTTCAGGTGGTGTACCTTTAAACGATGGGTTTACTTCTGCATGCAACTCAAACACTTGATCGCCCAGTAGCTTTTTGATTGCACCCATGCCTGAACCAAACATGGTGTCATGACCGATCCGAAGGCCGCTTTTTTGAATAGCATCAATATCAATTTTTTGCCTGAGGACGTTCAAATACTGCTCTGTAAGGGAAATTTCACGGATTAAACCCAGCTTTAAATACTCATCGAACCTGCGCACGTCAAGGGAATCATCGTAATCACTAAGCCGCTTCTCAACAGCCGCGACCTGATCAGGAGTTGCAGACCCGCCAAATGGTGCCTTAATCTTATATCCGTTATAGTTTGGGGGATTGTGACTCGCCGTGATTACAATCCCAACGGCATTATAGTGAAGCGCTGCCCAACTGACGGCGGGTGTGGGGGAGATGGATGACGACATACGCACGGGTATCTCCATTGCTGCAAATACAGATGCTATATGTTCAGCAAATTCCCGGCTCATAAACCGGGCATCGTACCCGATGACAACACCATTATTAGTAATCTCTTCATCTGTAATCCATCGTCCTGTAGCCTGAGCGATGACAGAGAGGTTGTCAAAAGTATAATCTTTTGCAATGATAGCACGCCAACCGTCGGTGCCAAATGAGATGTTATTCATGCGAATAGTAGTAACTGGTTAAGAATTTTTGTGAAAGGTACGATACTCAACCTATAGAATCTAATCGGGGATTGTGGAATGATGGGATTCAGTCCATATAAAGCGTTATTTAACCGTGGATTGTACAGTAATATGTTGTGCGACTGTAAGATATGGTCGGTTAGGAAAGTTGTGGAAAACGTAAATTTGATCCATCAAGCATAAAAAACAGCCGGCTTCAAATCATAGGTGTAAAAATATATATGCGCACCTCTAAAAGTAAAAATTATTGAAATCATGAAATTTAAATTAAACAAAGTTATAACTGCTTTTTTTGGAATATTCTTATTAATTGGAGCATTAACTACTCATGATGTACAGGCACAACATCATGAATCTCACAATGAACCTCTTGTGGATGAGTTGAAAACATTACTAAAAAATGACTCATTTAATATCGGGATACTGCTTCAGTCAAAAGCTTATTTCTCATTCAAGGAGGACCATTTTAACCATGGAAGAAGTTTTGGTTTGGGTGCTACCCGACTGAAAATAAACGGAAATGTTGATTCAGGGTACAATTATCTGCTTCAGATGGATTTCCGTAGTAGCCCAAGCGTAATTGATGCGGCCATCGGATACAGAGCATCAGACGGGTTTGGTATTAAGGCGGGACTTCAAAAGCCGGATCTTGGCCTCGACCTACAGCCAAATCCCGGGAAAACAGACTTCATTAACCGGGCACGCATAATAGGCACCATTTTGAATTCACGGGAATTGGGTGCATCAGCGTCCGGCCGGATTGATCAGTTCGACTACACCGTTTCCATCTTTAACGGAACTGGGAGAAGCTTCTCAAATGATGATCGGTTTATGGTTGCGGCGAAGGGTGCATTTACGATTGATCTTGAACATGACGCTTCTATATATATTGGTGCTAATGGTGCACTGAATGGAACAGAAGAGGAAACAATTGGCGACTTTAATCTGGTTACAACTACCAACCGTTTAATTTATGGTGCTTTTGTAGACTATCGGAGCCATAATTGGTTCGCTACTGCCGAACTGTTGATGACAACATTTGAAAGCAACCAGATTCCTGATGATGAAACGATTACCGGTGCATATGTTACAGTAGGAAAACATGTAACTGAAAAAGACAGGCTTCTGGCCAGGTGGGATTATGTTGGCTATAATGAGGTTGATTATAGTTCAGACCTGTTTGTCCTTGGCTGGACTCATCACGCAACATCCGTTATTGAGTTTAAGGTGAATGCGTTGGCTCAATTCGATAACAATGAAGAGTACTTCGGAGTTGTCGGAGAAATCCAGTTTCAGTTTTAAAATCGAATTAAATGGAGCGGTGTGTTTTACCACTCATTTCATCAGGAGCGTGCCTGATGAATCTACGGCTGTTTAAGTCCCTTCTTCATTTGTTTGAGGAAGGGAATTTTTTTATCTCTTCTTTCTTCTTCACGGGTTATATTTATTAGCAAGTTTCCCAGTACGCTTACATGACCTGATCGGGAATGGATTCGTAAACTCACGAATCCATTGATAAACACATTTCACTGATACACCAATAACCTAACAACCTGCAACTCTTTATTTACTTCCCCTGATTCTTCCAGATTACTTTTTTGAGCAATAACCACACGCCGAAGATGACGAGAGGTATACTTAGCCATTGTCCCATATTAAGCGCCCATGTTTCGCCCACATTCGTCTGAGCCAGCTTGGTGTATTCTATCAGGAATCGTCCGGAAAACAACATCACAAGGAATGTTCCAAACAGTGATCCTTCAGGCGGTCTCCGGTCGTACTTTTTGTAAATGGTCAGTAGCACGGCAAGAACAAAGATGCACAAAACTGACTCATACAGCATCGACGGATGCCGTGGGATCATGCGCTCTGCCTGGGTAAGCTGCGGCGATGCTTCAAAAACAACGGCCCAGGGAAGGTCGGTGGCTTTTCCGAGGATTTCGGAATTCATAAAATTACCAATCCGTATAAACATCCCGCCGATAGCAACCCCCGGAACCACCCGGTCAGCCAGCCAGTAAAAGGTTATGCCGGGTGTCTTCATAACGTAGAGGTACATTGCAATAATAATGCCTACCGCAGCCCCGTGGCTTGCAAGCCCGCCAAGCCAGACCTGAGGCACAAGATGAATGTTTCTCAAATAGTAGTCCAGATCATAAAAAATCACGTGGCCAAGGCGCGCGCCAACGACCGTTGCAATGAGAATATAAATCAGCAAGCGATCCATATCTTCTTGTGAGCGGCCGGCAAAACGAAACATCTTTGCGGTGATTGAATAACCGAATATAAAAGCTGATGCAAACAAGAGTCCGTACCAGCGGGGCTGAAGCGGGCCAATAGTATCAATTGTGGGAGAATCGATAAGGAAGAATGGAAGTTGCCCGATGATAAATGCAGCTGCCGCAAGGGCCCAGCCTTTCCAGGGTTCTTCCATTGGTTCGCCGCTTTTTTCTGGTTTGATGTACTGCCAGCCCAGATAATAAAGTATGGCTGCTCCGATTAAACCGTAAATGGATACAGAGAAAGGGAGAAAAAATTCCGGTATCGTGAAGATTTCGGGACTCGGGCCCCAATTCAAATAGTCACTGTCACTGCTGTTCATGTAGTAGATCAATTAAATTTAATCCCTAAAATACAAAAGCGGAGGGGAAAGTCCTGATTAAATCGTCATTCATATGAGAGTAACAATCATCTCCAATTGAGAAGGGACTTACTCATTTGACCCCAATAATTTTTAAAATGATGGAAAATCGTTAAATGAATCTTAGTAATTAAAATAAAAGTTTCGATTCTTTTTTTTGCTATTTAGAAGAACAATCTAATTTTAATTAATCATAGACTAGTTATAAAAAAATATTTTTTGACAATAGTAATACTATTTGTGGCAGCGCTATTTACAGTTGAGTTAAACTTTGATAAAGAAGTATTTCCTAAATCCGATAGCGTAATTGTTAAAGTTGTTGATGCACAGGCTCAGACTTGTCCAACATGCCCAGATCCCGATGAGTTAGAGCTTACGTTGAGGGATTGCCCAATAGGATATCTATCATTAGTCTGCTTACCTTCTGGAGCTGGTTGCGATGTGGGGAGTCAAATACCTTGCCCAGTACCTGAAGAAGGCTAATTTAAGCGGCTTAAACATTCTCATCATAAAAAACCGTCCTGTTTAAATAATAGGCCGGTTTAATTTTTTATTTATGAAAAAAAAATTCAATTATTTTTATTTATTGTACTACTGATATCACTAATTTCTTGTTCAGGTGAACAAAGTGATATAGAATCAATTATTGAAATTAATGTAGATGATTTGAACGATGAAAAAATGCCTCTCTCTTCAATTTGTTCAGAACTAAATTATCTACCCTTAACTACCGATCAATTAGTTGGCTCGGTGGACCATGTAACGTTTGATAAAAATGAATTAGTAATTTTTGATAAATCAAGTCCAGCTATTCATAGATTCGATGATGATGGAAATCATATTAATTCAATACCAATACTTGAAGGTAATGGTCCAGATGAACTACAGTATATTTCTGATTATACAATCAAGCGGAATGAGGAAGTAATTGAGGTGCTTGGCTATCAAAAGATTGTGTCTTATGCCATGTCAGGTCAACCAACTGATGCTTCTGTTTTGAGTGTTTTACCCCAGCAAATGATGGAATTAGAGGGAAACAGCGTTTTTTATTTTGGTAACTCTGTTTACAGCAACAGTGAAGTGAAAGATTATGAACATAAACTTTTAATCATCTCAGAAGAAGGGGAAATACAAAATGCCCTCATACCTATAAAAGAGGTCAATAGTAAAATTCGATATCAGGTAGACGATAGTTTTCCTGTTTACAATGGAAAGCAGCTATTCTTCACCAATCCTGAGCAATTTATTTATGAAATTACAGATAACAACCTCTCGAAAAGGTATCATATAAATTTTGGTGAATCAGCCATACCGGAGGGCTACTTTGCGGAAATAAGCAGTCTTGACAACGTAAATATCTTAATGGACCAGGTATTCTCTGACGGTTATGTATCTCTGCTACATAATGTGATTGAAACACAAAACGCAGTCTATTTTCAATTTCATACATCATTTGCTGAAAGATCATCAGTGGCTTTTTATAGTAAAGAATCTGAGGAAACTATCACGGGGAAAGGATTCGAAAATGACATTGATGGTGGCATAGCCCCAACATCTTTCACAGCCAATTATGATGATGAATGGTTGGTTGGAACTGTTTTTCCAAGTGATATTCTCAATGATGAGGATCAAATACGCGATGTTCCGGAAAGTAATCTTCATGAACTCATCACAAATACTACAAACTCATTCGATAGCAATCCGGTGCTGGTTAAGTGCAGGTCACTCTAATAAATATCCAATTATCTTTATTGAATAAAGTTCATGCATTTCTCAGGATAAACAATTACTTATAATTCAACACTTAAAACTCAGACCTCGTATATCATCCATCAAACAGCTTTTTGAGTACATTACCGGCTCCGTCGCGCAGGGCATCCCGGATAATTTCCTGGATCAGTTCCGAATCCGGACGAACCTGCGGATTTGCAGATGTTCCGGTAATCATTATGGGAACAGTCATAGTACCGTCTTCGCGCTGAAGTGCATCGGCCGCCCGGTTGGAAATTACGCTGGCTATTCCGCTTTTAAATCTGGCAGGAAGTAGCAGTGTAGCTTTATAGTTAATCTCATCAGTGACCATATGCTGTGTACCTTCCAGCTCTACTCCTATATTTTCGCTGGTCAGCCTGAAGTCTTGAAAGGTGAGAACGGCATCCGAAATTGTATATGTAGCAGTCCATTCGTCAAGGGCGAGGCTTCGCAACTCATCTACTTTTAAGAAATCGGCAATTCGTTCCTGAATAGGATGTCCCCGCAGTCTCGCACGTGTCATTCCAAATGATCCGTCAGCTTCGGTTGTGGTAACATCCGGTGCAAGAGTTTGATCCAGATCGGTTGAATAATCAATATCGGTGCTGAATTCGCCTGTCACATGATTATGAAACCGGCTGTCTTCACCAAGAAATCCGGTATCCCTGAAAAATGATTCTGCAACCAGGCTGTCGAGACTACCGGTAAATGAAATGCTCGTTCGCAACGGGTTGGGTACACTCCAGACCATGCGTCCTGTTGCTGTACCGTCAAAAAGAGTCGCATTTGCCTGGTCCATGATAATCTGATCAGGCGTTGTACGTCCGGTTCCGGTGATATTTGTAATCGGAATACCGAATATCAGAAGGCGGCTTATTTCCGCGGATACGTTCGATGTTATGGATGGCAGCTCAATTGGAAAAGTCTCATTGGGATCGGTTTCCTCGTCCCAGTCTATCATTTCATCCATATCCAGGAGTTCGCTTCTGTAATTCCCGGTAATTGCCGGCATGCTTGATGTGGAGCTGTGGCTCTCTTCAAGAAACCCAAGATATTTTTGAACACGTCCGTTTAAGCCAATATCAGATGATCCGTAGTTCATTATAAACTCTTCGAGCGTCATGGCCTCAGGAGTAATAGACAGCGTCCCGTTGAGGCTGGTCACAGGCAGACCCAGCGAGTCACCTCTGGCGTTTACATCATTGACCTCAAGGGATCCATTGAGCGCAATCTGTGTTGGATCGCCTGCTGGTCCGCGGGCGTTAAGGTTCATAACTGCGGTTCCACTCAGCTCCTGGATCCACGGTTCCAGCGAGTAGTAGGACGAGATATCCGAAAAGACTGCATTTCCATCAAACGTAAGATCAAACAGAGGGTCGTCACTCAGATAATTGCTCACCGATCCATTCATCGCCAGCGAATTCTCTCCTGTTATAAAGCGCGCATTCTGAATTGAAAGCTGTGTTCCTGTTGCCACAGCTGAAAGCGTGATATCCTCAAGAGGTTTGCCAACCATACGATGATCAATATACCCGTCGCGAAGTTCGAAGGTGCTTCGTTGCAGCAGCCGCTCAATTTGGTCCGGGTCAGGTTTTCCACGCAGTACTACATTGGCATCAAACTGTCCGCGAAGTTCAAGAGTATCCTCATCAATGGGGTAAAACTCTTTTATAGTTGCGAGGTCGAAGCTGAGGGTCGAAGACAGATCAACATTTCTATTCTCTTCATCAAGTGGGTTCGTTACGGAGCCGCTCATAGTGAACCGGTTTGATGCGGCCCTGAAACCGGATTCGTCGATCTGTATACGATCCTGTGAGGCCTGTATTCTGGCATTAATCTGTTCAATCGGGCGGGGAACATCCACATACTGAAGAGCACCGTCTGACAAGTTGAAATTCCCTGAAAAGGTTGCATCCTCCGGCAGATCAATCCTCCCGTTAGCAGTCATGTCTGCAGCCAGAAGTCCCTGCAGGTTTTGGACGCCAAACTCTTCGATGGGATAGAACCGGCTTACAGTCGCGAGGTCTACATCTCCGTCGAATGCGATGGAGAATATTGCATCGTCATCAAGCGGGCGTTCCACCGTGCCGGAAGCAGTAATAGAATTTTGTGCAGCACGTGCGCTAAATTCACTCAGCGTGGCCAATTCATTATTCAGTGTCAGAGATAAACTAATATCTTCAATCGCATCTGGCAGGTCAGGATTCTGCAGGTATCCGTTGGATACATTTACGACGAGATCAAAGGCCGGAAGCTCTTCTTCGGTTAAAGTGCCGCTAACGGATCCGTCAAGCTGCAGAGAGCCTCTGGTTTCGAGCCCGGCAAGCTGTTCATCAAACTCGGGAGGAGCCAGGCCAAGCAGCTCGCCGAAATTTTCAGAATTGGACGAAAATTGCAGATCCAGTGACGGAGCGTCGGCGCTCCAGTTCGACACTGATCCGGCGATGTTCAGGGCAAGGCCCCGAATGGAAAACACACCTTCGGTAAGAGTCAGGATCTCATTTTCAAGATCAACTGTAGAGACCTGATTCAGGCTCAGAGATAAATTATCAACATAGTTTGTACCGCCGGAAGAAGCGCTCAGCGATCCAAGAGTTGCATCGACCGTACTTTCAATCAGATCGGCAAACTGAAGCGATATCTCCGCATTCAGATCCTTCATCGAGACTGTCATATCCCCGGCATCATCCCGGTAATTAATGGTTGCCGACTGTATGGTAAATTCAGGTATTGCAATTGCGTACCCCTCAGCTTCGGGGTCAGCAGTTTCTTCAGGTCCTTCAAGAAGAAAATCTATATTGGATGTACTGTCTTCATACACTCTGTAGTTCAGTACAGGGCCGTTCAGCTGCAGGCGTGAAATAGAAATTTCGTTGCTCAAAAGAGGAAAGAGTTCAACACCCACCAGCAACTCATCAAGGCTGGCTACCGTTTCGCCGTCAGGATCGGGTAGCACAAAATTCTGAAGCTCCACGCCGAACTGGGGGAACGTCCTGAAAAAGGTAAGCGACATTTGATCTACCTGTACCTCAGTGCCAACGGCCTGCCGCACTTCGGGCAGTATCATCGACTTCAGCCGATCGTTGGTAAAATAGAGATTGAGCCCAATCAGAAGCAAAATAGAAAAGATGAGAATACCGGCTAAAATCTTGAGAAACAGTTTCATAGTAGATCTCTTTTTTTGATGTTACTAACCTTCTTAAAGATAAGATGTTTCGGGTAATATTCGATATTGATTTACACTCATCCTCCTTCGACGATCCCGCCCGACGAATTGTTGATCCTCGTCTGATGATTGTCTCTTTCGTCTGACGGTTGGATTGGTCCATTAACTGTGATCGAGCGCTCCATGATGAAGGGCTGGCCATTGCAATCGACAGTCGTGGGTATCAAACGGAAAGAAAGAAAACCTTTAAATTAATTCAGCTGAAAGAGTCGGTTTACATTAAATCCAAACCTGAATTCTCTTGCAAAGAAATCACCATTATCGCCTGCAATCAGGTAGGGATCATTGAGTGCCCTTGAGGTGGTGAAAAACATTTGGAACACGTGCCCGCCTGTTTCAATGTCGATTCCGATAGCCAGGTTGGCGTTCAGGTTTTCAGCATCTGTTAATGGTGGGATATACTGCAATGAAAGGGCTGTTCGGGGCTTAATCTTATACCTGGCTGCTAAACCAACAGAGTAATATGTGTTTACTTCAGTATCAACAATATTAAGCTCAGGCCCCACCCGGTTAAAATGGACAAGCATAGGTGAAAACTGAAGACTTAGTTTATCATTAAATTTTCGGGCAACCGGAAGTGAGAAACCGTAGTTGAGGCGATCAGTGAAAATATAGTTGTCAGGCAGAAAATCCGGATCTACAGTATTGATACCCGCTGATGGCACAAAAGACACGGATACCGGCATACCAAGTGAGGGATTTTGGCGAAGCAGTGCAACTCTTGAATTGATGTCGATATTTTTGTCGAGGCTCGACCGGCCAAGACCTAAGGATATTTTATCCGTTATTCCATACTCAAAACTAAATCTAACATTAGCTCCCGCATCAATTCCCCAAAGATTTCTGGGACCGCTGTTGACCGGGCCGAACGTGTGGAGTATTGAATAGTGAAGCTCTCCTTCTGAAAGTGATTCAACCGTATAGAGGTTAATATTCCGGGGTGCCATGAAAGTTAACGATACAGACTCGTCGATATCTGCAGTGCGCCGTTCAAGTTGTCCAAATACAGACAGTGGGAGAGTGATGATTATTAAGAATAATGGTGCAAATAGTCGAATAGGGGAGTTAAGCATGGTAGCCGTTTAATTTTGTAGTTTTAAGAGAATTGAAATATTTATTTCCTGCTCACTGGCGAGTTCATAAAATACAACCTTTGGCTTGTCGATGTTGTAGTCTTCGAGAAGCACAGTCCAGCCGGCATCGAGCTGCAGGCCAGATTCTACCGGTTTAATGGTACCCTGTACGTTTATTTCTCTTTCAACTCCGTGAATTTGAAATGTTCCCGTTACGGATGCTTGTTGTTCAGTTTTAATTGACGGATCGAACTCTGGTTCAAGTTCCCCGGTAAATTCAGCAAACCGATGAGTTTCAGTTTCTAAGTAGCTGTCTTTCATATGATTATTGCGAAGATCGATCCCCGTGTCGAGTGTATTGAGATCCACGTAAAAGTCTACGAGGTTTTTATCCAGATCTATTAGACCCGTAAGATGATTGCTGGTGCCTTTAAATTCAAGCAGAGGCGCTGTTGAGACAAACTCAACGTATCCTGTTTCCGATATGAACGACTGGGCAGTCGCATTCTGGAAGTGAAACAGAGGGTGTAGAATAATGATTACGAGAATTATAAATGACTTCATGATATGTGTTTTTGTTAAATGCTCAGATAATGTTCGTACAAATAGAGGTTTGATATAGGATGTACGAGTAAATCCGGAAAACAGATTGGGGGTATTATCAATTTTTGATAGTAGGTATGTATATTTATGAAAATTTTTTATGGCCTCTTTTGAGAAAGGTTTATCATTGAAGTCAGAACTAAACATTGGTGAAACCACTATTCTTGATATAATTTTATTGGTATTAATTCCGAATTAACCACCGTCATGGATTTTAAAAACACGTTACGACCTGCAAGCTTTTACGCTGTTCTTTTCCTTCTGCTCTCCAATGGCAGCCTTTCCGCACAAAATCAAACCATCGGTGGAGATCTTACGGGAGAGCCGCTGCAGGAATTTTTAAGAGAGAATTATACACCCGATTTAACGCTTGGCTACAGCAGAGCACGCGACAGAATGTACACGATACTTGATAACCGGGAGGGTAAGGTGATTGGCGTATATACCTATTTTGAAATGCCGGTAGATCCCAATTCATCATCTCCGAGAGCTGATGCTTACGATGGCGGCAGCGGAATCAATGCCGAACATCTCTGGCCTCAGTCCAAGGGAGCAGGCTCAGAACCGGCCCGGAGTGATTTGCATCACCTGCGCTCAACCGAAGTGCGGGCAAACCAGGATCGCGGCAACCTGAAATTCGGCACCATACCCGACGGTGAGGTTGACCGGTGGTACAATAAAGCCAGCAGGGATGAAACCGGGTTAATCTTCACAACCACCGCTCCTCCCGTGGCCGAGCGTGATGCCTGGAGCAAGGTCAAGCTGAACGACCGGTTTGAGTCGAAGCTCGATACCAAAGGTGACATCGCCCGCTCTATGTTTTATTTCTATACGATTTACCGTGATGAGGCGGATGCGGAAGATGCGGGATTCTATTCATCCATGGATGATGCGCTTCTTGAGTGGCACGACATCGATCAGGTTGATGGTGATGAGGTGTTGCGAACAGAGAGAATTTCCGACTGGCAGGGTAATATGAACCCGTTTGTGATGGATACAACACTGGTACGCCGGGCATTTTTTACGGAGGATGGTGGAACAGATCCTGATCCTGACCCCGTATTTACAGACATTTTTAAGGAGACCTTCGGGTCGGTGGCATCGTCAACAGATATTGGCGACCATGTATTTGACAATAGTAGCTTTACGTTTGAAGGAAACGGAGATATCAGAGAGTCTCTACCATCGGCAGGATATGACGAAGCCAGCGGTAACGCACAGGTATTCATGAACCTTGGATACCGATATTTTACTGTAGGAAATATAAATACTACTGGCTTTGATCAGCTGTCGCTAAATTTGGGCGTCTATTCGAGCAGTACCACTCCACTGACCATTGAATATAGTACTGACAATGACGGGAATTGGACAGAACTAACCTCCGGAACACAGCTGAGTGCAGGCAGCTGGTCATGGATTGAAATTGAAGATAGCGGTTTGCCGGCATCAGACGCACTGGCAATCCGGTTTTCCAAAGATAACAGCCAGCAGTACAGGCTGGACGACATCCGTCTCAGTGGCGTAGAGGGTGAAACAACCTCTTCAGAATCAAACCCGGGCATACCTGCCAGAGTCTCGTTAGACCAGAATTACCCTAATCCATTTAACCCGTCAACTTCCATTCGATATGAGCTGCAAGAGAGTCAGCAAGTGAGGATGGCTATTTATGATATGCTGGGCCGCGAGATTGCAGTACTCGTCAATGAGACGAAGCCGGCAGGAACGTATAGCGTTAGCTGGAATGCATCAGGAGTAAGCAGCGGAATTTATATTTACAGTCTGGAAACAGAATCGTCCAGAATTACCCGTAAAATGACCCTGATGAAGTGAAATCACCCTCGTCCGTAGTTGCCTCGTCAGACGATTGTAGTTTTCGCCAGTCGAGTAGGTTAGGCCCGTTAACCCTGATTCGATACTTGAGTAGTAGTCCTCGTTCAACGATTGTCTCTTTCAATAGACGAGTAGTGTAAAGTCAATTCTGAATTGTCGGGTTGAGAAATAAATCCTCATCCGCTGACTTCCCGTCATTGGATGAGTTGAATAGGGCTCCTCATTATCTTAACAGATTTTTTGGTGGTTAATGTTTGGGCCAGACGATTCACCGGATGAAGCGAATTCATCCGGTGAAAATCCCGCCAATTCATAATTGACACAACAGTAGGTCAAACCCGCCAGTTCACAAAAATCGATCGGTTTAAGGAGAGGTATTGACTCTTATGTGCAGTTGTAGTTAATTGTTGTTAGATAACAACTTACCTATTCAATTATGGCAAATCTACTCTCCTCAGTTTCCGCACTACCGGTTCTTATCGCAACGGTCATCTATTTTATATTAGGAGCAATTTGGTACAGCCCTGTGCTCTTTGCCAAACCGTGGATGGAACTCAGAAATATTCCTGAAGACCATGAGGGGGGAAGCCCACTGCTTTTTGCGATCTCATTTATCCTGCAATTTATTGGTGTATTCTCTCTTACCCTGTTTATTGAAGCTTTGGGAATAGATAGTGCTCAGAGTGGCGCATTAATTGGTTTTTTTGCCGCTGCAGGATTTGTTTTTAGCCTTTCAGGCACGACAGGCCTCTTTTCAGAAGTTCCGCTCAAGCTCCACCTGATCGATAACGGTTATCATGTTGCGGGCCTTACGATTGCCGGCTTGATTATCGGCTGGTGGCATTAAAATTTACGTGATTACTCCCCGCGCCAATGCAGGGAATAATCATTTACTCTTTTTACCGGGATTAGTCGAGTTTATCAAGAGCAGTGCCAAGACGGCTGATAACGGTCTTTTTGCCCAGCAGCTCCATTGATGAAAACAGATCGGGGCCAAATCCCTGGCCTGTTACAGCAATTCTAAGCGGCATCATCAGCTTGCCAAATCCAACATCATTTTTGTTGATTACATCTTCAAGGTGAGACTTCAGTGCGGTAGCTTCAAACTCATCATCATCGAGTTTTTCAATTGAACTCTTGTACTGGCTTACCAGATCTCCGCTGTCATCCTTCCATTTTTTCAGAGCTTTTTCATCGTAGGATTCAGGATCTTTGAAGAAAAAGTCACCCATCTCAAGAATTTCCTCAATTTTGCTGACTCTCTCTTTCAAAAGGGAGATCGCCTGTTTCAGAAAAGCGTTGTCCGGAAGATCTAAGTTTTTCTCTTCAGCGATATCGCGTAATCTCTCTGCAAGCTCGTCATTACTCTGTTCCCGCAGATAGTTTTCGTTATACCAAAGCAGTTTTTTGTGATTGAATACAGCTCCGCCCTTGCTTACCCGTTCTAGTGTAAACAGCTCACTAAGTTTCTCAAGCGAATGGATTTCACTATCGTCTCCGGGGCTCCATCCAAGGTATGCCAGAAAGTTGACCAGTGCTTCCGGCTCATAGTTTTGTTTGATATACTCTTTGGTGTTAACCGGAATTCCCTCCTCCTCAGCTTTTCGTTTTGAAAGCTTGCCACCATTCGGAGACATAATCAGCGGCAGATGGGCCATCTCAGGGGCGTCCCATCCAAAGGCGTTATATAACAGTATGTGTTTGGGTGTACTGCTGAGCCACTCCTCACCGCGAATGACATGAGTGATTTCCATTTCGTGATCATCTACGATGTTGGCAAGATGGTACGTGGGCATCCCGTCTGATTTCAGCAGCACCTGGTCATCAAGCCCTTTGGTCTCAAAAGATACGTGGCCCCGAATCAAATCTTCAAACCGTACGGTCT
>Ga0306867_1000514_pt1 | contig 21765 bp, 18 predicted proteins | sample AntRauTorckE6831_FD_190432 | JGI IMG/M metagenome (GOLD analysis project Ga0306867, IMG submission 190432) | Saline lake microbial communities from Rauer Islands, Antarctica - Metagenome Torckler E6 #831 (v2) (version 2) | ecosystem: Environmental > Aquatic > Non-marine Saline and Alkaline >...
GCTTATGCTCCTCAAGGAACTGTCGACCACTCCCACTAATGCCGTAGAACTTGTACGGCAGGTCGTTCTGACGGCGGTCCTCGGGTAGGAGCACTTCCTCAACGATGCCAGCGTCGACGAGCTGCTGGAGGTGCTGACGAATCGTCGTCTGACTCTTGCTCGGGTTGACGTAGTCGAGTTCCTTCAGCGTCGGCAGTTCCGACGGATGCCCGAGTATGTCCTGGAGAAGCGCAAACCGCGTCTCCTGGGTGACGACGTTGAGCCGCTCCCGAACGGACTCCAAGTCGCTTGGCGTGTGGTCGGAGGTACTCATTACACCACAATTCGTGTAGTGCGCGCAAAAGCGTTTCGCCTAAATACGAATCGGTCTAAAGCGATACGGTGGCTGATGAGGTCGCCACATTAAAGCAGGGTACGGGACAATTCCCGCTCTAATGTGTGAGGATCCGGTCACTGTCGAAGAACTCGCCGAGAAAGCCGACGAGTATCTGCACGAGGCCTCACTCACGCCGGAGGAGTACGAAGCGCTCAAACAGAGTGTTGCTGAGCTCACACCAATATTCTCAGCTGAGGAGTCGTACTTTGTCCTCGGAAGCTACGGGAAACCCGAAATTCGGCGTCTCCAGCTCGTGAAAGATCGTCTCAACCGGCAGCCTGGTGCGTATGCGTTCCTGATGGTCGACATTCGGAGTGAGTGGACCAACACCTACCTCAAATTTCGGCTGCTCGCCGATTACACGGACACTCTCGTGGGCGTCGCCGAACACTCCCAGGGCGGCTTCCTCGTCGAACAAGGCTATTTCACAGCCCTCGAGGAGTACTTCGCGAAGACTCACGTGTTCAAACGGGAGTACAACACGGTAGATACGGATGCGATCGACACGGGCGTCGACGTCGATAACCCCTATAGCGGAATGCAGACCGCGATTTTCGAGATGCTCGACGATGCTGGGCGTCTCTGCCGGTGGACAACTGAGGACGACCTCGTCGAGTGTGCCGAAGCCCTCTCCTGACTGGATCAGAAAGCAACAAGATAGAGACGTATCGGTTACTCATTCCCTCGTTTCCGTCGTTCCTTCATCAAGGAAGGGAATGGATATCCGGATATAGGAGCTGAAAATCTACGTCTGGTTTGGACCAGTGGCGGGAAGATGACCACGTGAAGCCAAAGTGTAAGAAGCCCACCAATTCGGAAGTACAGGTGAGAGGCTCATTTCTGGAGGTCTGAACAGGACCATCATATCAAAAACTACCATTAGCCGGAGCTACGGTGGGTATAGCTTCTTGGTATAGGTCAGCAGTATAGCTCTCAACTATAAGTCTGAAAGTGGAGAGGATCACGAAGGCCAAAATCGGAATGTGGGGTCCTAGCCACCTCAGAGAGAGTCAACAAACCCCCCTTTGTCGAGATGTAAATGGCCGGGATCGAGTTGTGAGATCCCCCAGCTAGTAGGATCACCAATTTCGAGATTGTCTCATAGTAACTGGTGATCGATCGTCTTCTGACCCTGCAATAGCCCCCTTTGTCGACTTGTAATCACACCCCGTTTTCGAGCTGTAAGCGGCGGAACCCCCCTTTGTCGGGTTGTAAGTGGGATATGCCGTAAAGAGTGACAGTACTTTGATCACACTCTCCAAGCTGGATGCCCACGAAGACACCTCCATACGCCCAGGACATGCGGGATTTAAATATTGAAATCAAGTCTCTTCCCCCTTTCCCGTTCACAACTCGACAAAGGGGTGCCCTCCCTCGTTTCATCGTTTCTATCCCCCGTCGGTAACAGCGGTATTGCGTGACACTGCGCTCTCCCATCTGATGACGGTACGATCCCAACCTAGTGGTGAGAGTACATTCTCCAAAGTTCTCACCAGTTGCATACTGTAGTATGATGTATCGCCCGTTTTGACCGTGGTAAACTGATATACAGCGCTGGATTTGCCACGGAGAACCCCGAGCAGAACTTTTTCACATCGATAACTAGAGAGTCGGGAGGAAGGAATTACCCCATACCACCTTGCGAGTGTTTTTTCGACACCACCCTGCAAGTGTTCACCTCAACACCACCTTGCAAGTGTTTTGAGGAGCTAACACGACTCAGCTAGTGTTTTCTCTCAACCTCCTAATATCTCCCACACCACCCTGCAAGTGTTTCCCCAACACCACCTTGCGAGTGTTTCTTCGACATTACCTTACGAGTACACTTTCGACACCACTCTGCAAGTGTTCACTCTACACCACCCTGCAAGTGTTATGTATCTAGTACGTATCAGACAAACTTCCAGAGTGCCTGTTGTTCCTCGCTTGACTCGTCTGGGGCTTCGAAGTCGGTCGCTTCGTCCTCTAAATAATGGTTGAGGATTTCGTTCACGTTGCTCGGAACGGCATTGCTATAGGACGACTGGAGCGCAGCGTCAATAATATCAGCCGGATCGTCTGTAACCTCGTACAAGTACTTCCGGCCGCCCTTTCGACCCAGATTCTTTTCTGCGGACCGGACTAATCCCTGCATCGACAGCTGGTCGAGGAACTCGTAGATCTTTCGTTCCGATTTTACGCGACGGCCGCCCGATTCTGCAATTGATGAATAGAGATTGTAGATCCGTTTGGTCGCCGCTTCGTGCTTCGGTTCGATGAACGCGAGCGTCGTCGCAAGATACGTGAGCGCCTGCTGAGAACTCAAGTCCTGCTCGAAATAGTCGAGGATTTCGTCTTTCTCAATCGTATCGGTCGCTCGCCGAGTGTGTTCCTCGGTGACGTGGTCGGCACCTTCCATTCGTGCATACTCACCCGCTTTCTCGAGGATGCGAAGGCCCTGACGAACGTCACCACGTTCTTGAGCAGAAAAGGCGGCCGCCAGTGGAACGACGTCGTCTTTCAGGACGCCGTCCTGGAACGCGATACCAGCATAGTATTCGAGAATGTCCTGAAGCTCATTTGCATTGTACGGCCCGAACTTGATCTCTCGCTCTCCGAGCGTCGATTTGACTTTCGGTTCGAGGACATCCACGAACTTCAGGTCGTTCGAGATACCGATAAGACCGATTTTCGCCTCCGATATAGGCGTATTTTCATTAGCCTCAGCGCGAGGCAGTTCGTATAAGAAGTCATTGCGGGCGTCAGGTGGAATGTTGTCGATTTCGTCGAGAATAATGAGGACGTTCCCCCCAACAGCCTCAATCTCCTCGTAGAGGAACTCGAAGACGCGATCTGTGCTATAGCCACTATCTGGAAGCTGGTTATCGGGTGCGCGGAATTCGTTGACAAGTGACGTAACGAGTGCGTAGGAGGACTTGTAGTTACGGCAGTTGATCGGACCAAGGGCAGTCAAGGGGACGTCCTGTGAATCGGCCTTCTCCTGAAGTTTGTCACGGACCCACTTTGTGACTGCTGTTTTGCCGACGCCTGTAGGACCGTACACGAAGACGTTGTTCGGGGCATGGCCGACGACGACATCTTGGAGTGCATTGATGTAAAGTTCGATCTCATCGTCCCGATGGAAGATGGTCTCCGGCGTGAACGTATCCTTCTTGAGAGGCTGCTTTTGCTCAAAGATAGAATCCTCGTCATCAAAGGGATTCTCGCTAACGTCCACCATTGGATACACATCATTCTCCGACGCTAATAAAACCACCCACCACCCTGCAAGTGTTTCAACTGTTTCAGGATGAGAACACACACACACCACCCTGCAAGTGTTCTTGGTTTCAGAAAGTGTGTGAGTGAGTTGAGTTAGCAGGACCCCGAAGACTGCTGGATAGGCGGGAATTGCAAAGGGTCGGCCAACTGCAATGCGGTTTCCTCTACTACTACTAACTAGTTATAACATAACTGTTGTTGTTGTTGTAGTTGTTGCCTGTACAGAGAACACCGGCTAGAAGCTAATGTACTCGTATAATCTGCCGATCAGAGTCTATTTCTACTTAAATAGACTTCGCCAATTTCCCATCCTTTATATACTGCACGCTCTCATGCTGTGATAGCCTTATTCTCCTGTTGGAACTCGAAACACTTGCAGGGTGGTGGGTGTGGGCGTCAACAGGGTATCTTCCTCGGTCCGACAATTACAACAGAAAATATGAGGCTGAATCGAAACGACAGCAATCACTGTAGAGATGGATTCGTTACGACGTATCGTTAACGGCGCCGAACGAACTCAAGACGGTCTCTTTCTCTGGTGAGAGTTTTTTCCGGATGTCTGTCCGGTCTATTCCGAGCGGTGAAAGCACGCTCTCGACAGCTCGAACCAACTGCGTCTCATAGTACGAGGCGTCGTATGTCTCTATCTCCTCGTGGGCGAGGGCGACACGGTCCCGGGAGGATTTCTCGTCGTCAACGATCACGTACTCGATGTCCTGGCCCGGATGGACTGCTAAATCTTGCTCGCGAGCTCGTTTCAAGGCCGCCACGTTCTGGGTATTCTGTGAGTAGCCTTCTAAGGGCTTAGAGACACGATTCCGCTCGACGAGTCGCTCCACTGCTACGGTACCCGCCTGTAGTTCGTCGATTGCTCGTTCGATCCGTCCGATCACGGCGTCCGGTGACCGCGTGGCATCCAGCCGGTCCAGACAGGCCAACTGGACGTCCTCGATGAACTCCGGCGTTGACCGCTGTCTGGCTTCGATCCCTCTAACTTTGAACTCTTCTTCGCCTGCCACCTTTCCGAAGTACTTCGTGAGTGCACCAGCGTCGCTCTCGCGTTGGGGCACGAATGCCACCCAATCATAGTGGGCTTCGTGTTCGAGCCGAATGTCGACCGCCTCCGTAATCTCTGTCACGAGTTCCTCCAGTGGTTCCCGTTCGTCGTCGGTGACGTCCGGATCCGGCGTTACCCAGATTGAGTCGACGATGCCGTGGACGACCCGCCAGCCGCCAGATTCTAGTCGCTGTTTCGCGGTGAGGAGGATCTGCCGAGCGTAGGCGTTGATCGCTTCGTGGCACTCGATCCGGCCGAACTTCGCGTTGTTGAACCCCTGATATCCGAAGCACGCCACGAGAATCCACTTTAGCGCTTCCGACCGCCCTTCGAGTTCTTCGAGTCGCTCCTGGTTGGGGTCGTCTCGCTTTTTCTCATGCTGGATTGCAGCTTTGATCTCGTCCCTGTCGTCGATGATCGGCTGGAGGACCTCGACGAGGTAGCCCCGGTCGTCGCAAATCGCGTATCCGAGGCCAGGCACGTCCTCCCGATTCCGATGGCAGCCACACCGGATGACGTCGGGCGAGACGTTCTGGGTGCAGATGATGTTAGGGTATAGGCTCGAAAAGTCGAGTTCGTGAACGTCGTCGTGGAGGCCGACCTCGGGAGCGAAGATGAATCCACCACGGTCGGCGTCGTGGAGCGTCCCCATCGACTTGTAGCGCTCGTGGCGCCAGGAGTTCCACGGGACCAGCACGTCGCGGTCGTGGGCTTCGCAGATCTGGATCGCGGTGAGGACGTTCCCAATGCTCGCCCACGCAGTCTCCTGTAGGGGCTTTTTCGACCGGGAGACGAGGTCGAGGATGCCGTCGAGGTTCGTCTCGCCGTAGAAGAACGTGTTCGACTCGTCGACGATCGCTCGCCCGGGCACGTTGTACCGGGCGGGCGAGTGACCGACCTGGCCGTAGCTCGCGTACGTCGACCGGCTGGCGAGTTGCTGGTAGTCCACGTCGGGCCACCGACTCAACGTGAACTCGTCGACGCCAGCAGTGCTGGCCATCTCGTACAGCGTCGGGACGATATCACTCGTGGAACAGACGAGTACGTCCGGGTCGTGTTCGTCTATCGCGTCCTGCACCGCGGTGAGGATGTCCCCTGGTGGTCCCTTGACTGTCTCGTCGGCGACGGAGAGTTCTTCGTAGGCATCACCAGTCGTCTCGGTGAGCGGAACGGCGAGTTGAAGCGTCGATAGCTCCGATGTTGGCGTCGGATCCACGCCGGTTTCGAGACAGTAGCGGAACTCCCGGGAGAAGTCGACGTTGAAGCAGGCGAGGTCACCGACAGGATACTCGGTTAGCTGTCGGGCCTGTCGAGCGAGCGGCGTCACCCGGGCGATGTGGTCGACGTCGACGGCGAGGGCCTTCTCGTCGTCGCGACGGAAGCCCGGACGTCGAGTGGTGATCTCGGTCGCGACGACATTCGGGTGGCGCTCATAGAACAAGCGGAGTGCCGTGAGATCGATATCTGCATCGGATGAACGGGCAGCAACGTAGAATCTCGGCGTGTAATCCTTACGCTCGGTCGCGACGGCGCCGTCAGCCGTTGCTTCCCATTCGAGGACGCGGCCGTCGTCGAGAAAGTCGATCGAGAACGGCATGGCTACTCATCTCGCCCGTCTGGGCCGCTCTCTTGGTCGGCGATGGATTCGAGACTGTTCTCGAGTTCGTCGAGGCGCTCCTCGTGTGCATCGAGTCGTGCCTCCTGTTCGAGATCGATACTGAATAGTGCGGGAAGCAGTGGCTTCTGGTGATTCAGCAGTCCACTTGCGTCGGCGTGCTCTCGGGCGTAGGTGAACAGCTGGTCGAACCGTGGCTGGTCGCGACGCCGGAGTGCTCGCCGAAAGTCCGCCCAGCGGTCCTGGATGGCCCGCAGTGCGTCTCGATAGGTTGGATTGGTCCGTCCCATGACTACCACCCACCGGCGCTAGCAGCGCCTGTCCAGGCGTCGAGCAGGGGGTCTGTCGTGAGTGTCGCCGTCGACCCGTCGACCGTGACCCCAGTGCCGATGTCGTCAGGCTGCTGCGGTGGGGTCGCCGGTTCTAGACCAACTTGGTCGGCGCGAGTGGCGAGTATCTCCCGCCAGTAGGCGAACGTAGTCTGGTAGTACGACCCGTCGCCGACGGGATAGACGAGCGTCTCGAACTCGTCGCCGACGAATCGCGGGCCCATCTCGGTCTGGACACACTCCAGGTGCTGATCCGCGATGGTCTCGAACGGCGCCGTGAACTCGTCGTCGCTCGTCCGGGTGAGGAGTACAGGGACGTCGTATGCTTCTGCGTAGTCTCGAAGACGAGCGAGCGCCCGTGCCTGGAGTGTCTCCGCGTGGGCGTCGCTGAGGGTATCGTCCGTCCGGTACATCGCGTCAAGCGCAGGCGCAGCGATGAGCGCCGGCGTATGCGGCGAACTCTCCTGTTCGTGGCCGGGCCGCTTTCGCCGCTCTTCTCGTCCAGCGACGAGGGGATCGGCGACCGCCGACTGCTGGATAGAGCGGTTCACGGCTGTCGGGAGGTCACAGAGTGCGCCGAAGTGCTGGTAGGCCGTGAAGCCCCGGGCGACGTGGATCCGGCCGAGCAATCGCTGGCTGGGCGAGAGCTGGGCCATTGATGCCGTCGTCGCATGGCCCCTGGCGTCGACCCAGAAGGCAGGCCCGTCGCTCATCAGTAGGCGGTCCAGAACGATCGACTGGAGGATGGGGACACCACGAGAGCTGTTGACGTCCAATAGAGTGAGTCCCGAATCGAGCGATGGGAGGAAGACGTTCTTGCTCGCCGAATCTGACGAACGGGCGAGGTTCTGGTTTCGGTCGGCGTCCTGAACCGGCTGATCTACCGCTAGCTGATTCGACACAGACCGTGGTTTCGATTGCTCGGACATAGCTGACTAGATGACCGATATCTGAATAAGCAGCGGCGTGCCCCTTCCAGATTTCAGAGAACGCCTATGAAACCCTCCAGCGGTATTTCAGCGTACACTATTCCCGAGCACTGCTAATTTCGGAGAGCGTTTCCAAGGCTGATTCAGACTGAAGATGGTCCAGATCGAATACGGTGCAATTCCGGGAGTACATGTGGGAACACCCACAGAACCCACTCAGAAACTTCCGCCTTCATGAGTACATTTAGAAATTAGGACACCTTGGTATATTCGAGAGAAGTAGTGGGAAATTTAGGGAGTAGGCTTATCTCCTCCTCTAGATACAATTCGCTCAATGACCGAGGGGTACCCAAGTAATTGGGAGAGACTACGGAAGGAGGTTTATGAGCGAGATAACTTCACCTGCCAAAACTGCGGGTCTTTGGGAGGACAGAAGGGCAACACCGAACTTCACGCGCATCATGTCGTCCCAAAAGCGAAAGGTGGTGGACATCATCTGAGTAATCTTAAAACGCTGTGTAAAAGTTGTCACAACGCTGTTCACGGTGGAGAAAGCGTGCAAGGGCATGTTCAGAATCAATCAAGTGGCCTCGAAGGAATTCTCCATTTCCCTGACCTCGCTGAAACCATGGAATATTACACAGGTGCGACTCCGAGCCAGGAGATCGGGATTTGCCTGTCTGAACAATCACCCGGATTTCTCGATTCACTATTGGATATGTTTGGGGAAGACAAGTCACAGGCGGACTTACCTGCTTTTATCAGGTCTACGTTATCCTCGAATAGCATATCCTGGGAAACACAAAAAGACGACCATGAATACACGTGGATTTCACTGCAAAGTGAAGGCTATATTGAATTGCTCCTAGCCACTCATGACCTTGTTCGTGAAATCACAGAATCGGCGAGGAACTATCATTTATTAGCTGTTCTGTTTCCATTCGACCTGTTTGAGTCCGAATCGTCGGTCTTGTATTGGGTCTATTCACATGAGCGGAACTCATTCTACCCCTTTGCACCGATCTCCATGGCCGATAATGAAAGAAATAATGACCAGGAATTTAAAGCGAGGAAGTTGGGAGAGGAGACAATTAGAGTAGAACAGGATCTGGATTACTGGTATCCGATGTGGTCAGAAGTGGATGGCCTCCACCCCTGGGAAAGCACCGAGTAAAACTGTACTGACTATAGGTTAACTCGCAGACTGCGATAACTGAGTTTGAGACCACAAAAGAGAGACAGGTAGACCCACTCTCACTTCCGCTGTAGATGGGGAACTAATATACGCTTAGGTGTATCACATCCAACAAACAGAGCTACCGGGGGTACCCAATGCATATTCCTGAAGGAGAATACAACCTCAAAGAATTCTGTCGAGTCATCATAGACTCACCAGAATCTGTTCTATCAGGGTACCATGGAAAACGCGTAAAATCGTTCCTCTATCTCTCCGACACCGGTTGGAAAGACTACCTCGACCAACACTACGAAACGTACGATTACGGTCAAATCACCAAGTTCGTCGGTGAATACCGGAATAGAAAGGGCGCCGAGCAACCCGCTGAGTTCTACGTCGGAGAATACAAAGACGACCTCCAGATGGTCATCACCGCCGAAACAGAAGAGGCCATCAGACAAGCACTATCACCAGTTTCCGAGCACAGTGACTGTCTCTCACCGATGCCGATCATGACTGAGGACTTCCAGACGATGAACGATATCGTCCTCAGTAGCTACGAGGATATGCAAATATCCGAGTTTAAATCGAAGCGAGTCCCCAGCTTAGCAGACGCTCGAATACGGCCCGACGTTGACCGGGAGGTCGAGTACAGAGGTATCGACGGACGCGACCGACTTAATGAATTCCGCGAGGAGTACGGTGTGGTCCCGACGCGTATTCAGTACGAACACGAGAACGTTTCCCTCAGAATCGACACCTCAGGAAAGTTCACGCTGGAAACGGTGAATCAGGATAGCTTCACCATCCTGTTCGACTTGCTGAGCGAGATTGTCGTAAACGTGCTTGAACTGCTGGACGTGGCGAACAGTATAGAATTCGAGAAGCGGGAGGTGATGCCGGGAAACTTGAAAATACAGGTGCCGGAAGTGACTTCTGGTGAGATTCGTTTTGACCAGCAAGTCTCGTTAATGCAGGCGGAAAATTTTATCAAAGGCACAAAGAACAGTGATGACCTAAATTTTAGCTTTGCTGACGTAACGAAACAAGCTGGGTCTCTCGACTTTTCTGCACAGGTAACTGATGAAAACCGTGGGTCGATGTTCAACGTGAGCGCAACGGAAGATGCGATGCGAATTGTTCCTCGACACGACTGTTCCTTCCCGTCGCTTGTTGAGTTCTATCTGGCTGTGATCCAGATGTTGGATGGTGGCGCGAAGATGAACCTGTACGAAACCCAGTCAGCAGCATAACATGACAAACATTGACCCTCCAGATTCGGTTGCAGAGGGTCAAAAAACCAAGTTCCGTGGGCTGTACGGGAAGTGCATCCAGAATAAGTTGGAGCGATTCCGGGAGGGGCCGAAGCGCGAGAATTTACGGGGACAGATAGACAGGCAGCGCCAGCACCGGAAGCTGATTAGTTACTCGATCTTTCCGTTCGAGCAGGGACAGCCGGCTGGGTACAAGTTCATCAAAGCTGAGCCACTCGAAGAACTCGGTGTCCCGAACTTCGATTTCTTGCTGTGGAATCTCGATGGTAGTGTGATTTTTGGAGAAGCAAAGTCTTCCATTCCTTCGAATGCGACGAGTGTTGTAAATCAGCTCAAGAAACGGAGGGAGGTCGTCGAGGAGCATGTCGAGTATATTGAGGAGGAATATTTGGGTGATGAGATTGATCACATGGAGTTTGTCTTATCTACGTATGTGCAGCATGGCGATAAGATGGCCAGGGAGATTGCTGAGGAGGGGGCGAAGTTCATCACATGGGTTGTGGATTCTCATTCGGATACGATGTGGATACGGCAGGCACGGCCCACTGAGTTTCCGGATAATTTAGGGGCAGAGGAACCGGATGAGATGCTGCAAGAGCTTGACAGGCGGCATTCTCATTCGGTTGGCTCGCTGAATGGTGAACTGGATCGGATTACCACGAGTTTTGGTTTGGCAGATATCTTGCCTACGTCAGTAATTGTTGATCGGCTGCGTGTCGTGGTTCAGTCACGCCGTGTCGTGGAAAGGTATCCGTGTGTTGACCGTCAGGATATTGAGGAATATGTCTCTGATAGTGCGTTAAATTACACTGAAGAACGGGTTTCGGAGATGGTGGATGATTTGATAGAGGCGGGGAAGCGTATTGATTTCCTTGCGGAATGGGATGATGAGCGGGCTGAATTCAAACTCGTGACGAACTATACGGATAAGGACGATTTGGAGACGGTTTTAGAGCGTAAGTGGGTTGATTGGCGGATTGACGAAATGAAGGATGAGTTGCGTGAGGAATGCGAGGAGAAGGTTGAAAACAAGCTTGGCAAGCAGAAGGAATTGTCAGAATTCGTCTGAGTGCGCCGGACGAAAGCGCTCCTTGTGTTGGCCACAAGAACTTACGGAAGTATCTTCATGTTGCAGCAGTCTAATTGCTAAATATTCATGGCACGGAGGCGACGGACCGGTCGGCGAAGACGTGGGCGTTCTCAAAGTCGAGAGCAAACAGTACAGCTCTGGCTTAGAACTGCGTCACCGAGGCAATTCTCGATTGTCGTTTTTGTTGGAGCACCACTTGCCGTACTCGGACTTGGTCTTCTGATGCCATACATTATAGCTGGTATTCTCGTCTTCTCTTTTTTCCTGGGTATGTTTCTCATGCAGTTTGGTGGGATTGTGATTGGTGGGGTCTCACTGCTTGAGAAGACAGGTGAGTACGAGTCTCCATATTGGTTTTCGGTCGTTAAGTGGGGAACGCTCCCTCTCAGGTGGGTTGACAGTGTACTTTCAGTAGGTGAATTGCTGTTTGACTCCGAGTATGGGAGGGGGAATGTCTTGCGTTGGAAACGAGAGCGATAGAGTCGATCTTAATCAGTGCTCAGACTTGACTAGTACTATTACCACGAGTATGTCCAATATATTGTCGAAAGAGTGGTCAGAACGCCAGGAAAGTATATAAGGCCGTGGTTAGATGTCGAGGTATGGCGTCACGAACAACACCAACGCCTGATCCCGGTTTCGCTGCTGACACTGGAGCGAATTCCCTCCAGACCGCAATTGTCAACGCTATCGTCCTCCCGACGCTCCAGTTGATAGTCTGGAGAATGTTCACTGTAATGCCAACAGCCACCAGTCAACCAGTGAATGTCAGAGGATACGTCATGCTGTACTTGGGAGTCCTCGCAGTGCTCCCATTGGTAATTACCATCTCCTCATTGGTGGGCTCGTATCTTCAAGCAGGGAAGGCTGGGGTGGCGTTGGACTTCTCAATGACGGTAGCAGCATCATTTCTTTTCGGAGCCCCGGTACTAGCCGTGACGCTAATTATGGGATTGGTTGTACTCGGGACATTGTACTTCACTCTGAAGGCCATCTTTGGCGAAAGAGCGAGGAATAGACGTCCACCGCTCTAAGTTCAGCTGAGAAGCTCTTCAAGTTCCTCTTCCTGCTCTTCGCCGAGAGGCTTGCGGTCATGAATAGCGACGTTCTCGACGATCTCATGGAGAGCCACTAGAAATCGTCAATAATGCTGACGAGTTCAAGGAACTCTTCCAGTAATCTTCTAAGACAGCGTTTGGAGCTACCTTCGATCAAATCTCTCGGACGTCAATTCAATTGCTCGGTGATTAGTACTGGTAAATTGTAGGGGTTCGAGTGCCGAGGCCCTCAACTAGCATCTAAAATTGTTCACCACCTTTTGCTGAATCCATCCTATATATCTCGCACGTCAGTATTGATTGCTTCCAGGTAGTATAATCTTGGGCTTGTTTAGACGCTTGATTTCACGGTTGTGAGTGGCTGACGCTCAGTTCGATGTTTCTGACAGCACATTTCAGGACGAGTTCTCGGAACTGTCCGAACCACGTTCGAGCGCGAACGATCTCGCCGTATTTGCGGCGAAGCGCGAAAAACGTGGATTCGGCGTTCGAGCGTTGATGGTAGATCGTATCATCTTGCAATACATTGTTGGCGATGCCGTGCCAGCCGAATTCGCGGTGCTTAATCACCGGTTTAACGCCTTCAGCCCGTAATCTTTGGCGAAGCAGCCACCAGTCGTAGCCTTTGTCGGCAGTGAGAATGTTCAGTTTGTCGAGATTCCGTTTGACCATCTGCCAGCCGATCTTGGAATCATGCGGTTGTTTCATCGAGCAATGTATATCTAGGATCGCACCAGTTTTGCAATCACTGAGAAGAGTCGTTTTCACCGCCTCGAACGTGTAATTCGTCCGTTTTGCGTAGTGCTGGCTGGCAGCTATCCGATCCATGCCGGTTGCGTCGATGGCCTGAACATCGCCGAGATCGTGCAACTCCGCCGACAGGCGCAGTAAGACGCGCCAGATCCGCATTTCGAGATCCTGCTTTCGCGTACACACGGTCGTAAAATCAGGCAGATCAGACACCGCTAGGTCGAGTTTTGCGGCAATTCCGTGCATCTCATGCAGCACGTCCAGCAGCCGCCGATACGTGTGATCTAAGTACTCGCGGAGGCCGTGAATCGCCACGATCACCCAGTCTGCATAGCCGCCGTCGCCGTCTTCGTATGCTGGATCGGGCTCGCCGACGACGGCTTTTTGCGCAAGCGAAACAACCCGATCAGTGAAGCGGGCGAGTTTGCTGGACACAAACCCGTCTTCCCGCTTCACTTCCTAGTAAGTTGGACATTTAGCCGCTCTTACTAGCGTCTAAACACGACCATAATCTTCAAAGGAGAAATAATGAATCAGGGATGATCACCCTGATTTGATAATCTTTCAGCTTTTAAATCAATTATCCGCGGGACCTCAGCAGTCGGAATGACGGGTTCTTCCCCTTCAAGAAGGCGATTTCCACTAAATACTTCGTCAATGGAAGGGATTGAGTCCGGTTTTTCGAGTATTTGTTCTTCAATAAGGTGGTCAACCATTTCCGAGACTAATATCACCATCCCGGCGACTGCTGCAGACGCTTTTTCAGCTGTGTCAGCATAAACTCCAAACGTGAGTATGAGACTTTCATCGGTGGCTTTGATATTGAGAGGACCAGTTCCCGCCCAACTGTCTTCAAATGTAAGTTCTTCCCCATAGTAGGGGTGCTCTTCGAGTTTATCTTGCGGCGGAGATATCGGTGGTTTCTTGAAATACAGGATGACCTCAGCCTTTCCAACAAACACGCCCTCAAGATAGGTACGAATTCTGTGTTCTTCCCCGTCATCGTACTGATCTAACCAGTCGTCATTTTCACTTACTCCGCTTTTTGGAACTCTGACGACATGAAGATTTGTTCCATAGTCTTGGTCTGGCGGTAGTCTTCGTTGTACTGCGCTTGAAACCTCAGCGGCTGTTGGCCGATTGCTATTGACGTGGTAGATGTAGCCGAGGAGAATTCCTACGATGGTGAGGCAGACTCCAACCAGAGTAACTATGCCAACCATTCAACCACCTGTACATCGTTAAAGAACATAAATCACCAAGAGAGATCCGGTGAATCTCTCTGAATAACTGCTTGGTTGTGATCACTGAGCCACTGAGGCGCCGGTCGAATCGACGAGCGAGTACTCGCGGTCGCGGCTCGTTCCCTCGGCTTCGAGCAGGTTGTACTGTTCCATCTTCGAGAGATACGTCCTGATAGTCCGCTTCGTCCGCGGATCTGTCACTTCCTGGCTGTAGTGGTCGTGAATCTCGCTCGGGCCCAGTGAGCCATGTTCTCGGACGACGTCGTAGACGACGCGCTGGTGTGGAGTGAGTGAATCGAGGCTCTTCTGTTTGATCTGGGCTCGGGCATCACCCGCCGCATCGAGGAGGATATCGTCGGTGATCCGCTCCTTGTTCTCACGGTCGGCTTTGCTCGCGGCGGACCGGAGCATCCCGATGGCCAGTCGTGCGTCGCCGGCGGCTGCATCTGCAATCCGGTAGAGCTGGTCGTCCGTGATGACGTCTTGGGCGAGCCCGGCGGTGACTCGCGCTGCGAGGATGTCGTAGAGCTGCTCGTCGTGGTACTTGTCCATGCGGACGTGTTCGCTCGACCGGAGGCGACTCACGAGCCGGTCGTCGACACGACTGAAGAGCTGTTCTTCTTCGTTGGCGATACAGATAATCGCGAACTGCGGCAGACTGTGGAGGTCGTAGATGATTCCCGGGTCTTCGAGCTGGTCGACCTCGTCGAGGATTATGACCGTCCGCGCTCCATTGTACTGCTGCAGTCGATCGACGAGCTCGTCGTGCGGGGTCGATTGGCGATGAATGTCGATGGTCTTCCCGAGGTCGTCGAGAATCTGATACAGCGCCCTGAACCGGGTGTAGTTGCGCCAGCAGTTGACGTAGGTCGCTTCGACGTCGAGGGCCTCCTCCCGGAGGCGTTCGGTCACGAACTGCGAGATGCAGGTCTTGCCGGCGCCGCTCGGCCCGGTCACGATAGCCGTCTCTGCTGGCTCACCGCTCGTGAGTGGTTTGAGAACGCTCGAGAGGTGGTTGACCTCGGCGTCGCGATGCTCGACTTCCCGAGGGACGAATCCAGCACGGAGCACGCGAGCATCGCGTATCATCTGTTTCTGACCGACTGATTCTGGGTCAGGTATTAAAAGCGTGACTGAGCCGTTTCCGGAAAGGCATCTCAAGGTAGTATTGATTGGGCGAGAGGACCTTTCTAAGGCTGGTTTATCGGCTTCATGTAGAACCCATATTCATCTATTTCCGGAAAGCGGTGGCTCCTGGAATTGATCCTTGGGCGAATACTTGGATCAGACGGTCAAGGACATCTTCACTGGTGTCTCCCGATTCGTAGATCTCATTCTAATATATACTCCCAAACCAGAAGGTGTAGCGCGTTCCGGATCATAACCACCTCCTGAAATCGTTTGACGATTCTCTCTCCCTCTGACAGAAGCAGCTTACGACCGTACCTCAATCGTCCATCGCGATTAGGGACTCATAGGTGAGATCGTGTTCGCCCGTGCCTGCCCGGGCGCTCCCCTCGCCGAGGTCGGTCAGATGGTTCTGCGTGTATTCGATCTGCTCATCAGTCAGGTCGTACAGTTCGCCGACGAGCACATCTACGTCATCGATAACCGGCCGAAGTGAACTCATCTGGAAACTTGATCCGGTGAAGGAATCTTTCATCCGCTCCCAAAGCGCATCGGCGATAGAGCGTATCTCCGCCTCTCGATCGGCTATACGCGATTCGTCCGGCCACGGGAACGCCGATAATTGCGTCCAGTTGTGATGGTGCTGGTTTCCGTAGGTCATCCAGTAGACGTGGTAGAGTGACGAATTGAGCACAAGGAACGCGGTTTTTTGTTCCAACTTTGAGTCGAAGTAGAAGGGTTCGACCTCGCGGGCTTTGTATAACTCTTCTAGCATTGGATTGATCCAATAGCCGGCACCCTCTCGACGCCATACCGGATATCTATCTTCAGGACCATCATCAGAGGAGTATTTATCCTCGAATATTGTGCCTGATTGTTCTCTCAACTGCTGCAACAATTCGAGTTTTAATTCACCCCCTATCTTCGGGATCAAAGGGCCGCCAGACCCGTCACCGCCAATCCGATCTCGGAGAATCAGTCCATCGACCGGGCTGTATTCGAGGTTCTCGAAGCGGTCTTGGCGGTTGTTCCGGTTGAACACCAGAAAGTCACTCGTGTAGATGGTGCTCGTCGATTCAGTGTTCTTCTTGCCGGTTATGAGCGCAACGCGGACGAGTGCGTTATCGAAAACACCCACCCGCCCCCACAGCCCGAAGCAAGCCACCTGGGCGGGATCTAGCGTGTCGCGGAGGAGATCGTGAAACTCCTCGAGTGACGACTGGTAGATCAGTCGGAGTGTTGTCACGTTCCCGAAATAGCCGTTCTCTGCGGTAAGTTGGAGTTGACGTTCGACAAACGGTGCGGAGACATCGTTAACGGAACCCACCTGATACGGCGCCGTGAACGTCTCCTCGCTCCCGTTGAGGATGTCGCCGTACGGTGGATTCCCGATCACGATGTCGAAGGAAACGTCGGGGTGCGTCCCGTTGTTCTCGTCTAGCGCCAGTAATTCGGGAAATTCTACGTCCCAATGAAGCGGTTTCCCGGTGACATTATCTAGGTCGTACCGCGTCGGCCGTCGTTCGACATCCGGGAAGATGAATCCCTCAGCGAGTAATCTTCGAAGGTCGTCAATGATAGCCTGGTGTTCGGCGAGTTCGCCACGTGCGCCGTTTACGTCGTCGATCCGGGCTTCGATGTCCAGCGACGCGCTCTTGTTCGTGTCGCGCCACTCCTGCCATTCGAAGCCCGCGTCACCGAGCAATTCTTTGTCCTCGTCGGTCAGCTCAACAACGTCCCCGTCGTCGTTCAGGCGCTGGATCTTTACCGACTGGACAGTGGGATAGAACTCACCGTCAGGAATAGAATCGACCAGCGCGTCAAACGCTTCGAGGTTTTCAATCTCCGTAGAGAGGGTGTACGTCAGGGTCCGGAGGTACCTCTCGTCGCGGTCCGAACGGATTTCGGTTTCCAGTTCCATGACGTCCTGTCTCGACCCCTCGTTCTCGAATTTGTACGCGCGCCGCTTCGCCGCGAGATCGGTCAGTCGCTCGTCGATTGCACCGAACTGCGTCTGGACCCCGCCACGGACTGGGAATCCGACTAGGGAGTTGCCGGCGACGATATTCACGTCGATGTTGGGGAGTCGTCCGAACTCTTCTTCCCACCCATTTCCGTCAAGGATTTTCAGCCACACACGGAGTTTTGCAATCTCAACTGCCACGTCGTCGACGTCGACACCGTAGATCGCATTCAGTGCCAGCTCCTGCTTCGCGTCGTATCGGTCTTCGCGCGATGGTTCGTCTCCGCCGTTTAGCCCACGCATGATGGACAATTGCACCTGGTGGAGTTCCTCCATCGCCGTCGTGAGAAAGTGACCCGATCCGCACGCCGGGTCTAGGATCGTCAGGTTGGTCAACCGATCGAGGACGTCCTCCAACGCCGCTGGATTCGCACCGTACATCCCGGCCCCATCTTCGATGAATCTGAGTATCTCGGACAAATCGGTGTCTCGTATTTGGCTTCGAACGTACTCTGCGTCGTCATTGGAGGAGTGCTCGACGAACGTCTCAGTGAGGACGTCCTTGACCTTCGGGTCGACCGTTTGCTCGGAGATGTGCCGCGTCACGTCATTCGGCGTGTAGTAGGCCCCAATCTCTTTCTGTCGGCCCGCCTCCCCGCCGATGTGATTGATTGTTTTCTCGAATACGCTCCCCAGTATCGCAGGGTCGAAACTCCGCCCGTTTAGTTCCAACTGGTGGCCCTCTATGAGGTCGTCAATAATCTTCGGAAGGGTCCGGTCGAGAACGTTGTACTTCGACTCGTTGGGAACGTTCTCGCGGAACAGGCCGCCGTTGAGGTACGGGATTTCGGCGTATTTTCCGGTTCGGAGTTTAGGATGGCGCTCGTCGTGTGCCGTGTTGAACAGGTCATAAAATAGCGGTTTGATAAACACCTCGTAAAGCGTGCCGGGGATGTCGTCCTCATTCGCCTCGTAATCACGGACGATTGTCCTGAGGAACCCGTCCGTGAGGACCCCACGGGTTTCGAGAAATTTGACGAACAGTAGGCGATTCATCAGTGTCACGGCGAAGAGGTCCTTGTCCGTGCCTGTTGCCCTGTCCGGAGCCACGATGTCGTCGCGGAGACTGGTGTCGTAGTCGTGCTCAGCACTTTCTCCGAACAGTAACTCGATGTACAGTTCGTAAAACTCCTGGACGTTAGCAGTGCGCGTGTCGCGGAACTCCTTCGGAGCTTTTTGTGTAAGGTGGATGTGAAGCTCGTCAGGGGAGAATACGGACATGAACGCCGACAGCGCACCGTCGACGTCTGTTTCGGCAATATCGGCTGCTCCGATGTACCCGAGGTCACGAGCGAGCACTTCGAGGGCTTGCCGAAGATCCACCCGTTCCACTTCGTTGTATTCCAGGAAGTCGCCGCCGTGTTCGGCACGATAGACGACCCACTCGAACCCGTCCGTGGCGATACCGTAGTCGGGCCACGCCTTGTTCGAGAGGTAATCGTGTACGAGCTCTTGTTCGGCCCGCTCTATCTTGTTGAGCGACTTGTTCTCACCGATGACGATGAAGTCGCCTCCGCGTTCGACCAGTCGGAAATCGGGTGCTTCTCGCTGCGTTGTGCCAGCAGCTGATCGGTGACTTGCAGGCCGTCCAGGTTCCCGATTTAATCCGGCGGCTTTGATGAGGGGCCAGATCAGGTTCTCTTCGGTCCACTCTTCCGGTTGGTTTTGTAGGTCATTGATCGTAAGACCGTCATCGCCAGCAAGGATACGCTCAACCTTGTGAGAATCGGAAACAGTCTCGACGAGTTTGTCTAGGAAATCCTCGAGAACGTCGCGTATTGGCGACGTATCGACGGACTGCTCTTCGGGCATACTATCAGGCTTTCCCGTAATGGTTCAAGTAATTTCGGCATACTCCTTTGATGGTCGATTGCCTGAGATTCTCCTTCCAACGGGCTCTCAGCACTGATACATATACAGGACGGTGGACATTTACGCCAACATATTATCTCTCTTACACAGACGTAATCGATTCACATCGAGTCAAGATCGTATCCCCATTCTCGCAACACTTCAGCGACGAGCTCCGGATTCCGTTGCGCGACGACCATTGAAGCCTCCCGGTAGTCGGACTTGTAGACGTCTTCGCCGACGAGATCTTCGAGCGTATCCTGGAATTCGTCTTCGGCCTCGATGACCTCCTCTCGGAGGAAGTATGGGACCTGCTCTCGGCCTTCGTTCACCTTGTCGCGTCGAAGCTTGTACGGAATTGAACTCATCGTCTGTTGGCCAGCAGTAGACTTCGGTTCCGACGTCTGTTGGTTCTTGGTCGGTGATTTGCTCGTCTGTGACGAGTCGCGCTCGACGACTTTTTCTTCTGGGTCTGTCTCTCCAGGGCCCGTCTCTTCTGAGCTCGTGCTTGCAGATTCGGTTTGTACCTGTGACTCATTCGCCTGCGGGGGGTCCTCCGGTTCTGCACTTTCCTCCTCGTCCGAGTCGTCGAGTCCGGCATCTCGCGATCCTGATTTCAGTCCCATTACGCAGTCACCTCAGGTGTTTCCAAGTTAGCCTCCTTTTCGAGATGTCGAGCGAGTTCGTCGAACTGCTCAAGGGTTTCCAACTCATAGTCACGTTTTCTGTCTCTGTGCTCTTCGACGTACGTATATGGGCTACACTGCTGTTTCCAGCTCCCCTCCATTAGCGAACCGCGGTCTCCGATAACGACTGGCACTGGGAACCCACCATCACGCAGATCCTCTAGGATCTCTCGCTGGTCACGGGTATCCTTGTATCCTATCGGTACGACGGCTAGTACCCCTACATCGACTCCGATGCTATCTTCGAGGCCGTCGACGAGGTCGTCGAGCCCCTCGATGGACTCCTGCCCCTTCGCAGTCACCTCGAAGGGAATGACGACGTTTCGGACCGCAACCAGGGCATTGTAGAGAATCGGACCTGCCTTCCCAGCCGAATCAACGATGACGACGTCGTACTTCTCGCGTACGTTCCCCTCTTTCAGGACGCGGTGGAGCTGGTGGTACATGCTGTACGACTCACCCAGCTTCTCTGCCTGGTTTTTCTCGTTCAGCAGGAACTCGTGGACGTCCTCGAGCATGTTGTGGGATGGGATTAGATCGATTCCGTCGCCTACTTCGTGAGTAAGGTCCTGGAAATCGCCTTTCGGACGTCCAACGAGGTGTCGAACGAGATTGTCCAGATCACTGTTGCCCCGATCGTAGTCAGGTCCGTAGAAATATGTCAGACTCCCATTCTGGGTGTCCATATCGATTGCTAACACGTCGTGCCCGGCACGAGCATGGCTGGCTGCGAGTGTCGCCGCCGTTGTCGTTTTTCCGACTCCACCTGCTTCAGATACGGGTGTGTAGGTTAGCATATGGGTGTTAGTTATTGCCGATGATTATAAACCTAAGTCAGACGCACCAGCTGCAGGATTCAACTATAGTTTGTAGCTATATCTTCCAGCTATCGTCTATAGCTATAATCAATAGATATTGCATATGACTGCTAATGGCGGCCATAGGCCATCGTTGGTGGTGTTGGCCGACAATTAGGGCATTTGCAGAATATGCTTGCTGTACTGCCTGACTACGGTATTTTGGCGGCCATGTGTGTCTATGGGATATAGCCATCGGATATAGCTATATTTTACAGCTATACTCTCCAGCTATACTCTGTGGCTACAAGATACGGGTATGCTAGGTGTGTATGGGCGTTTAACAGTGATTCTAACTCCCCTCTCTTGATGAGGCTGACAAAGGGCTCTATTGAGCAGTGGCGTCACCGATGGGCTCAGCGAACGCGACTGAATCCTTTACGTGGGTAATTTCAACGTCAACCTCGTCACCTGGTTGCGTCCCAGACACGATGATAATGAATCCCCGTTCGACCTTCGCAATGCCATCGCCTTGGTCGCCGAGAGTGTCGATTGAAACTGTTCGTCTTTCACCCTCTTCTACGGGGGGCTGCTGACTGCGCGATCTCGTTCCTCCTCCATAGGATTCATCAGAACCTCGAGGGACATCTGGGCCTGTCCGTTGGTGGTTCTGTCCAGGAGCCGAGTCGTGCTCTGTCGGTGAGTCGAGAGTGGGCAAGAGAGCAATTCGGTATGTTCTGTCCTCTTGCAAAGGAGGATCGTCTAGGAGTTCCTTTGGTATTGAGATGACGTATCTATCATCCTCCGTTTCTACCGACGTCTCAAACAGCAGACGAAGCGAATCGGAAATCTCTACCATTAGCTGGAATACTGGATATTCGGTAAAGTAGGCGGTGATTCGGATCTCAGGAGTAACTGAAAGGGTGGAATCCCATTCCATATAGCAACATGCAATTTATATCTCAAGTTCCATGCGCATCTAGGCCTGTATCCCTGGAATTCGGCCAAAACAGCGAAAACAGCGAGTGGTCATGATTACTCCAATAATCACGACCAGATTGAAGTACCCTGCCGCTGTCTGGTAAGCACGAATGCTGCACTCCCCTCAGAAGGACACTTG
>Ga0306867_1000522_pt1 | contig 21591 bp, 24 predicted proteins | sample AntRauTorckE6831_FD_190432 | JGI IMG/M metagenome (GOLD analysis project Ga0306867, IMG submission 190432) | Saline lake microbial communities from Rauer Islands, Antarctica - Metagenome Torckler E6 #831 (v2) (version 2) | ecosystem: Environmental > Aquatic > Non-marine Saline and Alkaline >...
GAGCTGGGATTATCCCAAAAATGAGGGGCTTAAAGACCTGATCGGCCGGGTGAATCTCCATCCGATTACCTGTCTTTCAACACTAACCAAAGAGGAAAAACAGCTGTTGCTCGGAAAAAATGTTGCATTCTGCATGCAGCTCTGTGAAGATGAGAAGGTGCTTAATCACATCGGGCTCGACAGCCGCAAGAAGAACCAGGTGCTCAAAGAAGCCCTGGACATCTGCAGCGTTAATGAAAAAGGACAATGAAATGAATGACGCAGTTAACATACATTTTCTCGGGGCAGCCGGAATGGTAACAGGCTCCAAATACCTGGTTGAACTTCCGGAAAAAAACCATTTTGGTGGACTGCGGGATGTTTCAGGGCGTCAAGAAGCTGCGCCAGCTTAACTGGCAACAACTTCCAAGTGCGATGATTTTAATTCTGCAGAGTTATTCAGAATTTTTTTCAAAAAAGCTAAAAATAGAAACTACATAATGAGGATAACATCATGGAAACCGACAGTTTAAACAATCAGGAACCAACGGTAGTTATTTACTGCAAGGAGTGGTGCGACTACCTGCGAAAGCTGGTAATCCTGCTCCAGGAGAAAGACTATGCATTTACGTTTGTTGATTTGCGTTTTGATACGGAAAAGGCAAAAAAGCTGGTATCCAGGCTGGGGGATCCGTTAAACCTGCCCGTTATTTATATCAACAACAAATATTACGAAAGGCCAGCCCTTTCAGAGGTGAACGAGGCCTTTGATCTCAACTATCTTCCTGTTGAAAGATAAAATAATGGATACTCTAAAATCAGGAAAAACAGCACTCGTTCTTTGCGGAGGTGGCGCTCAGGGCGCTGCCGAAATCGGATTTTACCAGGCGATGACCGAGCTGGGTATTGAACCGGATTTTATTGTCGGTAGCTCGGTAGGCGCCCTCAACGGAGCCTTTATCGCTTCCGGAATAGAGATTCCAGACTTAAAAGAAATATGGGCAGAGATTTCCGGTCTTAAACTCTACCGCTTTAACCCCGAACTCCTCTGAAATGGGGCAACGCATCCAGCCTGTTTAAACCGACCGGCCTAAAACGATTTCTGAAAAAGCGGCTGCCGGTTAAGACGTTCGAAGAGCTTGACATTCCGCTGGCGGTGGTAGCTACGGATCTCCAGGAAGCGAGATCCGTGTATTTGGAAGAGGGACCGCTCCTGCCCGCCCTGATGGCCAGCACGGCCATTCCGGTCTATTTTCCGCCTCAGGCAATGAACGGAGACCAGCTGGTGGACGGCGGCATCACCAATAACATTCCGATTGATAAAGCGTACGAAAAAGGGGCCGATACCATTTACTGCATGCTAAGTGAATGCCGGCACCAGTTTAGCCACTCCGTCAACGGGTTGTTCAACATGATTATTCGTACGGCGCAGGTCAGCCAGCATCAAAAACTGCGGAATGATATACGAAGAATTGCGGATGATACCGAGCTGTATCTGCTGGATCTCTGCATCAATACCCGGCTCACCAGCGTGCTGGATTTCAGCAAGACGGAAATGATCATAGAGGAGGCGTACCGGTTTGCCAAACGAGCCTTGAAGCAGGGATATGGATGTGTGCCTTTACCGATTGAGGAATCCTAAAAATCGAGCCGGAATCTAACAAAAACCTGGTCCAGCTCTTCCCAGCTGTTGAACAGGGTGCCCTCTTCTCCCCAGATCAGAAATGCACCAAGCCCGGCTTCAAAGTTGTCGATCGCCTGGTAGGTCAGCTCCGGCGACAGGCCGTAGCCCAGTTGTTTCCAGTCGTTGATTTCCAGGGTATTACTCAAGGCAATCAACACATCATCATTAAAATATTCTTTCTCAACTCGCGCTACAAAATAGTCATTCAGTTCCCCCGCACCGCGTTCGGTAAAAAAACCGTGCATCCACTGGGTATTCAGGTATATTCCGTTGGAAAAGGTATAGTCGCCGCCGATAGTAAATTTCAGGTAGGGATCGTCTTCCAATTGAATTTTCCGATTTATAACACCATTTGCCTCTGAAACCAGCTCCACTTTCTCCGGCCAAAACAGGCCCGCCTCCGCCCATAATCTGATCCCTGAAAGTTCAGTCACCAGATCTGCGCCAATAACCTGCATGATTGGAAACTCCATCTTAATTTCGGGTGATGCGGGTGGCGGATTCACCGTCAGGCGGGTTGGAATGGGAATATCGTCGTACCCATTAAAATAGCTGAAGGAATAATCCCATTTATCAATACTGCCATCCCACCGGAAGGCGAACATGCTATTTGCAGGGGTTCGTTCAGGAAGTTGCAGCTCATCATTAAATGCTCCCAAATCACCCAAAAAGAGGTTGGCTCCATCCCGGGGAAGCAGAACCGGGGTAATACCCGGCAGCCAAACCCCGGTCAACTGATGGTCGCCAACATACCACGTGCCTTTGAAGGCCCATGAGGGAATCGTCTCCGTAAAATTGATAATGTCCGAAAAATCGTTGGGATTCAGGTTGTCGGTCGGATTCAGCTTGTCAGCCTTGCCCCAGGCAATCCGCTGTTTTCCCACCCGAATATCCAGGTTGTCCGACAAAAAACCATACACATCAATGAAGGCTTCCCAGAGGGTAAAATCAAGAGGAAATTCACGCTCTATTTGTTCCAGGTCATCAAGTGATTGTGACCTGGGAAAGTCGTAAAAGCGCAAGTCCAGACTGGAAAACATGTACAGCTTTGATCCCACCGGCGCCTTCATTTCCAGCCGGAAGCGGTTGTAAAAATCATCAATAATTGTGCTGTCTCCACCGGTTACGAATCGCTTGTCAAGCTCCAGGAAGCCGCTGAAGGTGGGTTGCGCCAACGACCAGCTGTTCAGAAAGTAATAGGCCGATACCAATAAACGGCGACCTCTTGAAAAACAACGTTATGACACGTGGAATAATCATTTTAATTACCGTATCGGCCGTTTTAGCATCCGTTCGTTAAACTGGTTGCATACCGAATCCCTAACATCGCTGTAGGCCTCGGTCAGTTGGTTGATCAGCCCAAGGGTTTCGGAGGTAAAAACTTTATCTGAAGTAATTAACACAAGGCCGGTGGAGTTGCTGCCATACACCTCTCCGATCCGGTTATACTCCTGCACCAGGGGATCATCCAGGCTTAAATAGGTGGAAAAGTCAGCATTCAGGCTAATGCTCTGTACTGTTTTCCAACCCATGAAGCCCGTTGCTAACAAAACAAGTGCAATAATCCACCATCTGAATTTTATTATAAAGTCGGCAAGTTTTAACATGAGTTATTATTTAAGAGTTACAGGCATCATAATCTTAAGTCTGGTTTTAAAGTAATTCAAGTGACCTTAAAACAAGCTTAAACAGATGACGTTGATGGCAGATCGGTTTTAAGACGTTTTCGGTACAAGCTCTGTTTCTCCCTACCCGTAGGAGGGAGACCCGTGTTGGCAGGACTTTTGGTAACTGATAATTCTGTAACATTACCATTGCATTGGGCTGTTGCTGGTGGCTCTATCTTGTTCTTTCCCTCCCTGCTTGGAGGGATCTAAGGCTGGGTCAAAACAAAGGAACATATTCTACTTAATGTTTGGAATTCTGAATCAAACGTTAACCGCTAAACGCGTTAAGCTTAACCAATGCTATCCAGGGATAGCCGGTATTTATCTGCCGAGTGTATAAACTCGGGAATCTCCAGGTCAAGTCTTCGGCTGAACTCCAGTGACAACGTTTCAGGACTCCCATACCCCAACTGTTTGGCAATATGTTGGATAGAGAGTTCATTATAAGAGACAAGTTCTTTCGACCGTTCAAACCGCAGCAAATTAAAATATTCCCGGATGCTGCACCCGCCAATGGAGAGAAATAACCGATCCAGTTCTTTGAATTCTGTCTGCATGCCCATCTCAAGGTACTCCTCCAAAACTATTGGCCACCTAACTTCTCTACTCCAATAGAGTAAATTGATGAGCAACACTTTAACCCGCTCAACGAGGCGGGCACTTTCAAAGGTCAGCAGCTCAAAACCATTTTCTTTCAGGCGTTCTTCTATTTGTTGTTGAGAGGGAATATTCTGCGGTCTGATCACCACTTGTCCCAGTTCAACAGCAAGCAGATGACATCCCAAGTCTTCAAATATCTGCGTTACGATATACTTGCAACGCGGACACACCATATTTTTAATGTGCAGTATGCAATTGTTGGTATTCATAACAATTACTCTCCTTTTAATTTCAAGCCGTTACCTTTTTGTTTGAGGGACCAAAATATCGTGAACCTGCGGCCAGGCCGGGATCTCCTCTATTATTTCCAGAGTATTAGGATCAAGGATGGTTACCGCAGCAGTCATTTTTCGGGAGCCATTTCGGCGGGATCCTTCCTCCTCAAAGCGATTTTTGAGGCCGACAAGCAAATAATCGCCTTTGGACGTCATGCTTAAGTGTTCGGGGTATCCACCAAGTTTGCGGGTTGCAACGACCTTTGCAGTGGTGGGATCGACCACGGAAATACTTTTCTCACCGCGATTACCTACAAACACGCGTTCCCCGTCTGTTTGTACCGCTATGCCATGCGGTTGTTTACCCACTGAAACCGCAGCCCGGAGTTGCCCGCTCTCGACATCAATAATAGAAAGCCTGTCAGCCCTATCATTCGTTGCATAAAGCGTCCCACCGTCGGGAGCTACCGCAAGGTGGCCCATCATTGATTTTGATCCCATCTTGATCGTATCGATTTGCGTATTTGTTTCCGAATCGATAACGCTTATCGTGCTGCCACTGCTTAGTACATAGAGCCGGCGTCCGTCGGGATCAAAGGCGGGATAGAATGGTGATTCAAGCGTTTTGATCCGTGCGATAATCTCGTTCGTGGCGGTATCAATAACGATCAGACGGCCCGCAGCAACATATACGTATCGGCCATCCCGTCGAACGGTCGCGTGGTGGGAAATCCCTCCCACATCGATCTTGGTTATGACCTTCTTGCTGCGAGTATCAATGACCGAGACCCATTTTGAGTTCATGCTGGAGGTATAGATCTGGCTTCCATCCGGTGTGAGCGCACCACCGTGTGGGTTGCCCGTCACTGCAATTGAGTCTGTAATCTCCCTGCTAGCTAAATTAATGACAGCAATAGTGTTGGAGGGTCCCATCATGGCATAAGCGATGTTATGGCTATCGGTGCCATTCTCCGCGAGCGTTCCGGTTGTGCCCTGGGCCTGCAATGACAATGGCAGGAGCGTAATCGAAGCAATCAACGAGATAAAGGCCCAAAAAACCTTAACAGTGAAAATTTTGCATATGCTTTTATCCCCCTTCTTGTGTCGAACGGATAAGTCATTATGCATCTCGTTTGCAATTCTGAGTGGGTTTATCCGGTGGGTTTGCCTTGTCATAATTTTCTCTATTTTACTTTAAGCTAAAACAGCTCATATCGCTGTTTAATCGGAATGCCTGGACCTGAATCTTACACTGTAGTTAAATAATCGAATGCTTTACGAAAAGCTTTCATCGTATCTAACTGAAAGATACGTTTGTCACCTTAAATAAACCTTAAAGGAAGCGGCTTCTTATTCTTATTGACAAATTAAAACCGCCCTTATAACTGTAAGCTCTTCAAAAAATGGGACTGAGAAGACCGGACTGTAAACCTGTACTTCCGTAAATAATAGTGAGAAATAGGCACTTCTTTAAGCTCTCCTTAAGGTTATCGGTTGTATACTTGTCAAAAACACGTATTAAATACTCCCTTGCTTAAATAAGCCGTAGCTAAAGTATGAAGAAAAAGGAAATAGTGATTCTACTTGGTTGCCTGTTTCTGGTGATGATCGGCTATGGCCTGACCCTGCCTATTCTACCCTTTTTAGTGGAAAAAGCGGCAGGTTCAAACGAACTGCTTGGGCTTTCCCCGGCTCTTCATGTAGGGTTGATGACCGGTATTTTTCCTTTAATGCAGTTTGTCGCGGCCCCACTCTGGGGGCGCTGGTCCGACCGCATCGGCCGGTCACCGGTGCTGGCTGCCGGCATGGGCGGCTATGCGTTTTCGCTGATTCTATTTGGATGGACCCAGGATCTGGTTCTGTTATATACGTTCCGCGTAGCCGGCGGTCTTTTTTCGGCGGCGGTACTGCCTACGGTCAATTCCTGGGTTACCGACCTGAGCCCGGTAACAAACAGGGGCAAAGTGCTGGCGTGGACGGGCGGATCAGCCAGTCTCGGGGTGATCTTCGGGCCGGTGCTGAGTTCCTTTTTTATGGACGTAAATTGGCTGCGCGGATGGTCTTGGAAGCTGTTGGCCGCAAACGCCTACACAACTCCTTTTCTGATTGCCGGCGGGTTTTCACTGCTGGCCTTCGTGTCCGTATTACTATGGCTGCCCCGCAATCGCTCCCGCTTTGATAATACTGATCATCACCAGGAAAAAATAAATACAGTAAGCATTATAAAGGGCGAGATGTTTCTGATTCTCATCTACGCCCTGATTGCACAGGGAGGCCTTTCCATGTTTGAAAGCACCTTTGCCCTGCACGCCCAGCAGATTTTGGGATACAGCGTCTTGGAAATGGGATTTATTTTTATGGCCTGTGCACTGGGGATGAGTATTAGCCAAATTGGATTTACAGGATTTTTGATTGACCGGTGGGGAGAGAAGCGACTGCTTCCTATAGGGTATTTCTATGTGGGGCTGGCCCTGGTTCTGTTGATGTTTGTCAATACTCTCGCGCTCATTATTACCGTCGTGCTTATTCTTGCCCTGGGCATGGCGTTAATTACGCCCGGCCTGGCTTCGCTTGCAAGTAAAATCAGTAACAACAGAGTTGGTGAGCGAATGGGCCTGCTGGCATCTATAAGCAGCCTGGGACTTGCCGCCGGGTCCTTTTTGGGAGCCGGATTGTATTCGTTGAATATTCATCTGCCTTATTTTTCATTCTCCATCGTAGTGTTAACCGTACCGGTATATATGATATGGAGATACTTGAAGCAGCATGTTAGTTTATAACTGAAGAGAATCATTTTTATACGCTTTTGAGGGACCGGACAAGCCGTCCGGCCTACGTAGAACGGGCAGCTTGCCCGTTCGCCAAATCATCAATCGTAGCAAGTTTTCTAAATTTTTAATAAACGCTATTTAGCTACTTAATGACCATTAGCCACAAAAAAAAGAGGAATTATCATGAAAAAAATAATTCGAAAAATCCGCCACGAACTGGAGTCCGCAGATATCCAAATAAACGGGGACCGGCCCTGGGATATACAAGTGCATGACGACCGTCTTTTTGAACGGGTGATGCGTCAGGGATCGCTCGGCTTGGGAGAAGCCTATATGGACAGCTGGTGGGAGGCCAAAGCACTTGACCAGTTTTTCACCAGGATACTTCAGGCAAAGCTGGAGAAAAAATTTGTCCGCAATCCGGTTGTATTGTTTGAACTATTCAAATCGATACTGACCAACCGCCAGAACAAAGAGAAAGCCTATGAAATAGGTGAGCACCATTACAATATAGGAAACGATTTGTACCGGGCCATGCTGGACAGGCGCATGGTCTATACCTGCGGCTACTGGCAACAGGCCGGCACGCTGGATGAAGCCCAGGAAGCTAAATTGGACCTGGTATGCAAAAAAATAGATTTACACGCCGGCCAGCGCGTGCTGGATATCGGCTGCGGATGGGGCAGCTTTGCCCGGTATGCCGCAGAAAAATTTGGAGCTGAGGTGGTAGGTATCACGGTTTCTAAAGAACAGGTAGAGCTGGGCAGAGAGCGATGCAAAGGCCTTCCGGTGGAAATTCGGCTTCAGGACTACCGCGACATCAACGAACCCTTCGACCACATTGTTTCGCTGGGAATGATAGAGCATGTGGGCAGTAAAAATTACCGCACCTACATGCACACGGCCCATCGGTGTTTAAAGAATGATGGAATTTTTCTGCTGCATACGATCGCCGGCAACAGGTCGGCACAAGCGACCGATCCCTGGATCGAAGAATACATCTTTCCCAGTTCTCAACTACCTTCCATTCGGCAGTTGGCCCTGGCCGCCGAGAGACTGTTTGTGATGGAAGACGGGCAAAATTTTGGACCCTATTACGACCAAACCCTGATGGCCTGGTTCTGGAATTTCGATACCGCGTGGGATAGGCTGAAATCAAGCTATTCCGAACGGTTCTACCGCATGTGGAAGTACTACCTGCTCTGTAGTGCCGGCAGTTTCCGGGCGCGTAAAAACCAGCTCTGGCAGATTGTCTTTTCCAAACAAGGCATACCGGGCGGTTTTGTTCCGCCCCGTTACCGGATGGACGATGAATAGGTGTCCTCCTGTTTATTTCCGGCTATGCCCGTTGGGTTGAGAAGCATGCATAAATGAACATGTCAACGGCTCTCATTTTTGCTCGCATAATAATTAACCTCGCAGGATGGGAGGAGAGCAGGGGGCGCCTGAAGATCCAAAAGAGGTTCATCTTATTTTAAAAAACAAAGATCACAAAGTAGCCGGAAGTGGTGATCTCTTAACAGTGTGTTCTGTCATCCATTATAATTTTTTGCTTTGGGTTTTTCGTTCATCCCTTTTGGCAAAGAAGGCCTGCAGCCGCTCGAGCTCTTTCCGACTCCATCCCGGCGGTTCAGCGAGTTGAATCCATGACCGCAGATAATCCGTGGCAGCATATTCATGCCCGTAGCCGACAGGAGCACCGGTACCTGCCACCATATCCGCGACCAGCTGCACCATGGTAACCACCGGATACCACTTCAGGTTTTGAGATACATCAAATCCCCGTGGTTGGCGCATCCATTCCGGTTCGTGCCCAAAAGCCCGGGGATCAAAAAATACGATCGGATCGCTCGCATATTGAAGATAGGCAATACGAAAATCACCCCACGGAGATTTTCCCTGCTTCAGCCCTCCGTTTTGATTGGCAAAGCGCACGACGGTATCGTCCCGAAAACGAGGCAGCCAGGCCGGAGAACCGGGCTTTCGCTGTGCGGTTATACGCCGCCAGGTTTCGCTGCTGAAGGGCGGTCCGCTCCAGAGCACCCCTTGGAACGGATCGTCGATAATGTCGAACAGGTCGAATGAGCGGTCGGAGTTGAGCGCCCCCAGACTTAGTCCCTGCAGGTAGAGCTTGGGCCGATGATCTTCCGGCAGCCCGCTCCAGTAGCCGTACACTTCCCGAAACAGGGCCTGTGCCATCTCTTCGCCATACTCACCCTCAAATAACAGTGAAAGTGCACTGGGCAGGTGGGAATACTGCGCCGAGACGGTGGCAATATCGCCACTATAAAGATATTCAATGGGTTTGATGGCTGCCGGATCTACCCAGCCGGAACCGGTGGGTGTATTCAGCACTATTACAGACCGCTCAAAAGCATTTACTCGCTTTAGTTCCTGAAGGGCAAGTTTGGCGCGTTCTTTAAAATTGCCCGCACGCATGCCGGCGTACACCCGAATAGGTTTCTTTACAGGTTGGTCGGTAAATTGCTTAAGGTCGTCTGTGTCTGGAGCGTTAACCACAAACTCGCGGCCATAGCGTCCCATTTCATTCCAGTTAAGCAGCGAGGCTTCACTGCCGGTTTTTATCGGATCGGCGGGTTGTTTCAGGTCGGTCTGTATTTGGCGATTCCACTGTTTGTAGGAAGCATCAGCTCCTCGCAGGATCAGAGAAGATAACACGCCGTTGAAAGCCAGCCCAAAGATGATAACGGCAGCCAACAGGCCGAAACCATAGGAAGCGTGGCGCGGTATAACCCGGTGAAGCTGATCGGAGAGGTGCTGGAATGTCCACTGGAACAGTCGCGCAAGGAACAGCAGGATCAAAAATATACCTGCCGCTACAAGGCCAATTACCAGTGGCCGCAGGATAACAGAGCTTTCAAGTCCCATTAGGGTCCGCAAAGAATTCTGCCAGCCGGTGGCCTGCCAGAGAAAGATAATGACCGTGAGCAAGCAGATACTGCCGGTGATATAGGTTATGATTTTTTGCGTGCGCTTATTAGGAATCGGAAGCTCAAAGCATGCCCACAACCACCGGCTCAGTACGCCCAATCCATAGCCCGAAGCAAATGCAAAGCCGGAAATCAATCCCTGCATTATATTTGTACGCGGCAGTAGGCTGGGCGTCAGAGAAAAGGCAAAAAACAGGGTGCCCAGCAGTAATCCTGCTATAGATATTTTATGTTTGGATATCATGATTCAGATAACCTCCAACTGCCGATCCTCCAGTCGATCTACCGGTCCATGTGGGTGTAGCTGCTCGGTCTGCCGGAAAGGTTGCTCCAATTTACTTATTCATTGCTTCGGGATGCCGCGCTGATGGTGGTTACCCAACATACAAAAGACAATGTTGGTTGAAATATTTCCGATGGTTCCCAAAATATACGAATTGTGAGAGAAAACCCTGCATTAAGGAGTTCTGTAAAAATTCCTGCCATTTTCTATTTAATCATACGGTGAATGAGTACCTGTAAAAAACTACAGGCTAAAGGCTGTTCATCTTTTCCGGGCAAGAAACCACTTTTCCCCGGCAAAGATCAGCAGCATGAGTACGGCCGATAATATTACCACAAACAGGTCGGTGCTGATCTTGACCCAGAGAAATCCTCCCAGTACAAGCAGGTCAACAATGATTGCCGTTACCACAATGCCCGGGCGGGCATCCACCTCTTGTTGAAGATGTTTCAGCACGCCCCAGTGAACAACCATATCCATGGTTATATACAAGATGGCACCCAGAGATGCGATGCTCGTTAAATCGAAGAAGATCGTCAGGATAATAGCTATTACGATTGTGTAGACCAGCATGTGCTTTTGCACCCGGCCAGACATGCCGAAATGGCTGTGGGGAATCAGTTTCATATTGGTCAGCATGGCCGTCATCCTAGAAATGGCAAAAACATTGGCTATTACACTGGAGATGGTCGCGGTGATAGCAATACCCACGGTAAACCAGAGGCCGTATTTGCCAAAAGCGGGCCGGGCCGCTTCGGCCAGGGAATAATCTTTTGCCTCAATGATTCGGGCTACCGGCAGGTTCGCCGCCACGGCAAAGGCAATCATCAGAAAAACCACTGCACAAATCAGCAGGGAAATAACAATCGCCCGTCCCACATTTTTGTGAGGCTTCACGATTTCAGCGCCGCTGTTGGTGATGGTGGTAAAGCCCGCGTAGGCCAGCAGGGTCAGGGCCAGGGCGCCCAGATAACTGCCTATGGAATATTCTTGCGGAATAGTGGACGGCACGGCCTCGGCTGCAGAAAATCCGCCGGCCCAGAGCCCGCCGATGGCAAAAATGGCAATGCCGCCCACTTTTAAAATGGCCATTACAAAAGAAGACCGTTCCACCGCTTTATTGCCGGCAATATTGATCAGAAATGTGGCTACCAGCAACAACACGCCCAGCACGGGCACCCAGATGCTGTTTGCGGGCACGTCAAAAAGCTGCATGGTGTAAGATCCGAACGTGCGGGCTACCAGGCTCTGGTTAATCACCATGGCAAAAGCCATAAGCAGAGCAGAACCCGCCGTTATGGTCCCCTTGCCATAGGCCTTCTGCAGGATCTTGGCAATACCGCCGGCGGAGGGATACGTATTGGATACTTTAACGTAGGAGTAGGCGCTGAATCCTGCAATGACCGCCCCCAGCAGAAAGATAATGGGAAATAAGGCCCCCGAAAGCTCGGCCACCTGCCCCAGCAGCGCAAAAATAGCGGCCCCGATCATCACACCCGTCCCCAAGGCTACCGCTCCGGTCAGCGAGAGACTGTTTTTCTTGTATCCGTCCATAGTAATAGTATCCTTAATGCGATTAAAAAGGTTGTTGCTAACCCGCTTGGCGGGTTGATTTATTGTTGTACACCTTGATAATCTGATCAATGATTATCAGGCCATGATGTTTGAAAGCCTATTAAAACGAAAAATCCCGTTATTATCAACTTATCTTCCCGGATTTAAGCTTCTTTTAAGCCTGCCTGTTGTATCCTGTAGGTAGAAAAGGCGTGCTTCCCTTTTTCTCAATGTCAACTTAAAAGCCGAAAGGAGGCGCTTATGTGGTTTGATAATATATGGAATACCTCGCTGTTTTGGTGGTTCCTGTTGGCTGGTTTCGGCGCCGGGCTCATTATACTGGTCCTTTTATGGCGGCGCACCAAGGCCGATCCGGTAAAGGAACAGATGGATCATTTTTGCCGGTGCTATGCCCGGGGCGAAATAAGCCGGGACGATTTTGAGGAGTTAAAAAAAGATTTACAGGAATATGAAAAAAAGATCAACTCAGCAAAAAAAAGAAAAGAAACACCCCAGGCGTAAGCACTGGAAAATGATAACTAACAATTAACCAACAAGGTGAACAAAATGGAATGGATAGCTGAAAACTGGTTCCTCGTACTGATCATCCTGCTGTTTGTGGGCATGCATATGTTCGGTCACGGACATGGCGGACATGGCGGTCATGGCGGAGACGGAAAACAAGGCGGAGGCCACAGCGGTTGCGGTGGCGGACACAGCCACGGCTCAGCCGGCGACCAAGACCAAAACGAAGATGACAAAAACAAACATCAACATCATTAATCAAGGAAGAGGAAATAATATTATGCTTAATATCAAAATCGTAAGCTGGGCGGTGGGTACCTTTACGGCGGCCAGTTTTATTCTATGTGTTCTATACGGACTGGTAACTCCCGAAACTATTCACATGCATCAGTTTCTGGAAATTGTACTGCCCGCCTTCGAATGGATTTCCGTGGGTAGCTTCTTCTTGGGGCTGATCGAAAGTTTTGCCTGGGGCGCTTATATCGGGCTTGTGTACGTACCCATCTATAATCTTTTCTACAAACGATGGACGCCGAAGGTCAATTAATATTCAGTGATTAAAAATACGACCGACAAAACTATGTAAGATTTGTTGGTCGTATTTAAGGTTGCGTTAAGGATCAAGGCATTATCTTTGAGTAGAAACTTGAGTACCAACTCTCGTCATTATCGATGACGGTGTTGACTCAACGACAGGCATGATTTAAGAATCTGAATATTTTAACTTTTTCATTACAACCATTATTAATAGGATACCATTATGAAACTCACCATCAAACATATCACCTTAGGAGTTGTTGCATTCTTTTTGAGTGCGGGAACCGTTTTCGGGCAATTTACGCGGGACATGCAATACTTCAGATACCCCGATCAGCGCGGACTCAACCAGTTTGAAGCGCCGTTCGAAACCGATGTCGAATTCGATGGCATCGAAGTACGGATAGGCGGGGCCAACACCCTACAGTTCCAGGCTTTAAGCCACGACAACGATGCTGGAAGTCTTACAAACCTGGAATCCAACTTTAACCTGGCCACCTCTAATCTGGATCTGGATGTAGCGTTTGCCAAAGGCGTTCGCATGCACCTGCGCACCTATCTCTCCTCGCAAAATCACAATGAAGCGTATGTTAAAGGGGGGTATCTGCAGGTTGACCGGCTGGATTTTATCAGTGAGGGCTTTCTTTCCGGGCTGATGGACAAGGTGCGTTTTAAAGTGGGCCACATGGAGCTGAACTACGGCGACAACCACTTCAGAAGAACCGACAACGCCCAGGCTATTTACAATCCCTTTGTAGGCAACTACATTATGGATTCGTTTACCACCGAAGTGGCCGGTGAGGTGTATTATTTCAACGAAGGGTGGCTTGCCATGGTAGGGGTAAGCAATGGCAAGCTCAATCAAAGCGTTGCGGATGCTGCCGAAGATGGCTTCAAAACCAAAGCCTCCGTGTACGGAAAACTCGGCTACGACAAACAAGTAAACGATGACCTGCGGGTGCGCCTGACCGGTTCCATCCTGAATATTTCACAATCGGCGTCCACTTACCTGTACTCGGGCGACCGGGCCGGTTCCCGCTACTACAGCGTAATGGATGATGGATTCCGCGCGGGCCGCTTTGCCCCGAGCTTTACCCCGGGATTCGGCCAGCCTCCGGCTCCCGGCGAAATGACGGCCTTTATGATCAACCCGTTCATTAAATACCAGGGACTGGAATTCTACGGGGTATTTGAAAATACCACCGGTAAATTAAAATCAGTCTCCGACCGCCGCACCTTTAACCAGTATGGCGCAGAACTGCTCTATCGTTTTGGCGCCGGTGAAGATCTCTATATCGGCGGCCGATATAACCTCGTAGATGGTGAAATGACCAGCGGCGATATTGAGATCGACCGTTTCAATATTGGCGGCGGCTGGTTCCTTACCAAAAACGTGCTGGCCAAGATGGAGTATGTAACCCAGAACTTTGACGGCGAAGGATATGCCGGTACCAAATACGAAGATGGCGAATTCAACGGTGTCATGGTTGAAGCCGTCATCAGTTTTTAAAAATCATAACGAACTCCCGGCGATTAATGGCGCAGCTGCAAACTGCGCCATTAATACCTAAAAACTTAAAAGAATATTTAAATCAAAATCACTATTATGAAACCAATAAAAAACACTATCTGGACGGTACTCACCCTCCTGCTAATTCCCTTGATGGGATCGGCGCAGTCAACCCAATATATCCTTGATGAAAGCAGTACGATGGTTATTACGGGCACTTCCACCATCCACGACTGGGAAGCCGATGTTGAGGAGTTCAACCTTTCTGTTTCCTTGAATCCGGGTCTTCCGGATCAACAAAACCCCAAGGCTTCGGTTTCTTCATTGGCATTAACCGTTCCGGTACAATCTATCGAGAGTGGGAAAGGCAGTATGAACAGGAAAATTTACGGAGCCTTGCAAGAGGAAGAACACCCAGAAATTATGTTTAATCTTACATCCGCGGAGCGGGCTGATACGGTACAGTCTGCCGAATCGTTTTCCCTTGGTCTGAAAGGTAATCTGAATGTCGCGGGAACGGTAAAAGAGATTTCCTTCCCCGTGAAAGGAACCAGGGTTGGAGAAAACGGCTACCGGTTTGAAGGAAGCTATGGGCTGAATATGAAAGATTATGATATCGATCCCCCTTCGGCTATATTTGGTACCATCAAAAGTGGTGAAGAAGTGGAAATCAAGTTCAATGTGCTTTTAAAAGCGAATAGCAATTAATTTCATCTATGTTCCGCTTCGGAGATATTCTGCAGCCGGCAACCCCAGGGTAATCCAATCGTGCATACCGCCGCGGTAGTTTCGCATTTTTGAGCTTCAGGAACAGGGCTATCAGACAATCATGCTATAAAGCATAAATGTTATGATTAAGACGTATTTTAAAAAAGAAAACCCATGAAGTATTCAACCATTAAAGAAAAAACCCTTTTTACAGCCATCATTGCCATTGCCATTTTTTTTACGGCATGCAGTAACAGCAATTCCCAAAACAAAAGTAAATCTTCACAGGCACAGGCTGCGAATACCAGTGCAACCGGCAGCAAAGAACTTAAAGATGCGCCGGACTTTACGCTCAACAATATGGACGGCGAACCTTTCACTCTTTCTGAGCATAGAGGCAAAGTAGTGGTACTCAATATCTGGGCCACCTGGTGTCCGCCGTGCCGAAAGGAGATTCCTGATTTCATTGAAATTCAAAAAAAGATGCGGGATGATGGGGTGCTTTTTGTAGGCGTTTCGGTTGACCGGGAAGGATGGGAAGTTGTTAAACCTTTTGCCAAAAAGTACGGCATCAATTACCAGCTGGTGGTGGATGACGGAACCATCAACCAAAAGTATGGTCCATTCCGCGGCATACCAACTACCTTTATTATCAACAAAAAAGGGAAAGTGGAGTATGTGGCTCCCGGCATGATAAACCGTGAGGCATTGCAACCGGTCCTGGAAAAACTGGCTAACAGATAAATCATTCTGAACCGTAACTCATCATTTATCTGAAGTTATGACAGGCTCGAAAATAAAGCTTTTTGCTTTCCTGTTTATCTTTATGCTAACAACGGCGCCGTTTGCCTTTGCGCAGTCGCAGCCTTCGTCCACCGGCATGGGCTCCACACTTGATAAAGTGGACATTAGCACTGTTGCCAAATATGATTCGCTCGCGGCCGGTAATGAAGCCCGGTTTGCCGTGATTATGGATATAAAAGAGGGCTGGCATCTGAATGCCCATAATCCTACGCTGGACTATTTGATTGGCGTAGACCTCAATGTGAATGCCAGCGATCATGCCATAGTTTCGGACATCCGGTATCCCCGGCCGCTGCAAATGCAGTTTTCCTTTGCCCGGGATGTCCTGGATGTATATGAAGGCAAAGTGATGGTGTTGGTGAAAATGCGAAGTTCCGGCAACCTCAAACAGGGTAATTATACCGTCAACGGTAATCTGCAGGTGCAGGCTTGCAGCGATAATGTATGCCTACCGCCCTCCAATGTGGAACTCAGCTTTCCGATCACGGTCGGTAAGCAGACCGTTTCCTCGGAACACGCCGAACTGTTCGAGCAGCTTGAAACTCGTAAGACGAGTACTATCTCCTCGGCCGAGGGCAATCAGATCGCCTCCATGTTTAACCAGCAAGATTTTTTCTGGGCATTTCTGAGCATCTTTCTGATTGGGCTGGCCCTGAATCTGACGCCCTGCGTCTACCCGATGATGTCAGTCACGGTCTCGCTCTTTGGCGGCAACGAAGCCAGGGAAACGACGTCTACGGCTTCCACCTTCAGCAAGGCGCTGATCTACGTGTTGGGTATTGTGTTTATGTACAGCGTGCTGGGCGTGATGGCGGCCTACACTGGTGAACTCTTCGGCAGCTGGCTGCAGAGCCCGTGGGTGCTGGCCGGTATCGGGATATTGATCTTTCTTCTTTCGTTGAGCATGTTCGGGCTCTACGAACTGCAGCCGCCGGCCTGGATGATGCAGAAGCTGGGCAAAACGCAGCAGGCCCCGGGCTATATCGGCCACTTTCTGTCGGGTCTGCTGGTTGGCGTGTTTGCCGCGCCCTGTATCGGCCCGCCCATTATTGCGCTGCTGGCTTTTGTGGGTGCGCAGGGCAGCCCCGTCTTCGGCTTCTTCGCCTTCTTTGTGATGGCGCTGGGCCTGGGACTTCCATACCTGATCTTAGGTACCTTCAGCGGACTGTTGACCAAGATGCCAAAATCGGGCGTATGGATGATCTGGGTCAAGAAAGTATTCGGTGTAATACTGGTTGGTGTGGCGCTGTTTTACCTGGCGCTGGCCTTCGCTCCGGGCTACTCCATGTATGCCGTGCTGGCTACGGTGATTATCGGCGGTATCTACCTGGGCTTCATTGAACGATCCGGTAATGAAAAAACCGGATTCCGCTGGCTGAAATATACGGCTGGTGTCAGCTTACTGGTCGCTGGGTTCATGCTATTCCAGAATCTGCAGAAAGAGGGCGTGCAATGGCAAAAGTATGACGCGTCCGTCATCGAACAAACCGACAAGCCGGTGATGCTCGATTTTTATGCCGACTGGTGCATTCCCTGTATTGAGCTGGACCGCAAAACCTTTACCGACGGAAGGGTGATTGAGAAGACAGAATCCTTTGTGCGCATGAAGGTAGATCTTACCCATTTCGATTCGGAGCGCGCGGAGAAGCTACGCAAGCAGTATGATATTGCCGGCGTGCCCACTATTATATTCCTTGATTCAGAAGGGAATGAAGTGGAGAATGTACGTGTGGTCGGATTTCTCAATGCAGAGGACTTCCTGAAAAGGGTAGAGCAAGTTGATCAAAAAGAAGCAGCATATAATGATTAAAATACATCTGCTTATATTGTTTTTGTTGCTTGGAACTGGTATCCATCCTGCCAAAGCCCAATATATCCCCGGGAAGCTGTCCGGAGATGCTACTTTTAGCATTTTAACCGTTGGCCCGGCAGAGCCGGCGTATACTATGTTTGGGCATACGGGCCTTCGGCTGCAGGACCCACGTCATCAAATAGACCTGGTATACAACTACGGCACCTTCAATTTTGACGCACCGGGGTTCTTCTGGAAGTTTCTCTATGGAGATCTGGATTATTTCCTTTCGGTGCAAGATTTTGAACAGTTCAAACAATCAAATATAGATTTAGGGCGCTCAATCGTTAGCCAAACGCTGGATATATCCCAGGCACAAATCAATGATCTTTTCAAAACCTTAGAACAGAACAGCCTGCCTGAAAACCGCTCGTACCGGTATCGCTTTTTTAGTCAAAATTGTGTTATCCAAGTGGTTGATGTGCTTTCTGATGAGAGGATTTGGTCTCCACCCGGTCAAATACAGGCAATGGCTATATCCGGTTCGACTTATCGGCAGAAGCTGGGCGCTTATTTAAGCAACCGCCCCTGGATGCGGCTGGGCATCAACCTGATGCTCGGGGTGAGCGCGGATCAACCCTTAACCGACCGTGAGCAAAACTTTCTGCCGAATGCGCTGCACCTTTCTTTGGCAAATGCGACCAATGCTGTGGGGGAACGGATCGTGCAATCAAACGAAACGATAGCTACGGCGGCTATACAAAAGCAAGATCGCCCACTGCCTCCCTTTGTAGTGTTTTGGATCGGACTACTCATCGTAATAGTGCTGACGCTCATATCACTACTGATGCGCTGGCAAACTTGGTGGCTCGACCGTATCCTGTTTGGATCTGTAGGCTTTTTGGGGCTCATCATAGCGTTCGGTGCATTTGTGTCGCTACACGAACCGCTCCACTATAATTGGAATTTATTATGGGCCTTGCCCACGCACTTGTTGGTTGCGATTGGCGTACAAACATTCAGCCGAAACAAGTGGCTTCGCCTCTACTTTTGGGTTACACTCGTAGGTAATACAGCCACATTGGCGGCATGGACGATGATTTCACAACAACTACCCCCGCCAGCCATTCCTATACTGGGAAGCCTTATGGTCCGATCCGCATTTCGCTTATACGTGAATGTACCGCAACCTGTGTCTGTAAGACGCAAAGCGACGATAAGCAACCATTTGTCATAGCAAGAAATGAACGTTCAACCTGTAAAAGCACCATAGTTATGAATAATATAATTTTAAATATACACGATTACTTGCAGCAGATTTCATCGGCAAAGGACCAATCCATTACACGATTAATAAGCAGTCTTGAAAAAAGGAAAGGATTCGGACGCATCGAACTACTGAATGCCCCCTCGAAACCAATAGCTCTTTCCATTCAGCACGACGGTAGTATCATAGCAAGCCAAAAAATCATCCAAATAACGCAAACTATAGCAGATAATCTCAATCGGATATTCGGTCACCTTCTGGTTAAGGTCAGTGATCTATATGTAAATCATGACCTACAAAAAGTGGGCACACTTTTCAAGAATTGTAGCGGTGTAACGCATGTACTTACCGAGCGGCGTGGATGGATTGACTTAGAGTTTAACCGGTATATAACCCGTGAATCGTCATTGATTGACTGTATAAATCAAAATAAATATTACCATGAGTAAGAATAAAAAAAGCAATAAAGAAACCGGATATAAACGAACCTTGATAGAATGGGGCGGCATTGCCGCTGTATTTGCCATTCTGTATTTCACGGGATTGCATACCGAAGTGCTGGGCACCATGCAGCGTGCCATGCTGTGGACCGGCCTGTTTGATGCCGAAGCGCAGGAAATAGCCACTACAAATGGACCCATGCTTTCTGAAAATACCTATAGCATGCCGCTTACAGCGCCGGAAGGAGATGAATTGAGGCTTGGAGAGTTTAAGGGCAAGGTGCTATTTGTAAACGTCTGGGCCTCATGGTGTCCGCCCTGCGTAGCCGAAATGCCAACGATTGAGACCCTATATAACAATGTCTCCGATAATGAGAACATAAAATTTGTGCTTATCTCTATGGATGAAAAGCAAAAGGCTGCGAACGATTTTATGGAAGACAAAGAATTCCCCATGCCATACTACTTTCCCACATCGGGGATGCCACGCGTGTTTCAGAGCTCCTATATTCCATCAACGTATGTGGTGTCCAAAGAAGGAAAGATTATCTATAAAAACGAAGGAATCGCCGATTACAGCTCAGATGCGTTTCGGGGGTGGCTGGTAAAGCAGGCAGATTAAGTTATAAAATGATCATCTTATACATAAATACACGATAAAAGAGTATTGATACATTATGAAAAGTCTATCAGAAGCAGAAGAATTTTGGAATGATCGCTATTCCAACCAAGAATTTGTTTATGGTAAGCAGCCAAACGCCTTTTTTAAAGCACAGCTTGACCAACTGGAACCGGGCATACTACTGCTACCTGCAGAAGGGGAAGGGCGAAACGGTGTGTATGCCGCCCGCAACGGCTGGCAGGCAGATGCGTTTGATATGAGTGAGAATGGACGGAAAAAGGCGCTTGCCTTGGCTGATCAATACAATGTTTCTATCAATTACCAGATCTCTGATTGCCAAAATGTACAAATTAAGTCAGAACAGTATGATGTAATAGCACTCATTTATGCCCATATAGATGAATCCATGAGGCGGAAAATTCACCGCAAGCTCATCCATGGGTTGAAGCCCGGTGGCACGCTCATTTTGGAAGCTTTTAGCAAAAAGCAACTGGAAAACGATTCCGGCGGCCCCAGAGATCAAGCCATGCTCTACAGCCTGGAAGATCTTAAAATTGATTTTAAAGCTTTAAATATGACGACAGGTATGCAGCGTGACCGACAGATTTCGGAAGGCAACCATCACCAGGGAATAGCTAACATTATTCGAATCGTTGCTCAAAAACCGATTAACTAAAATAATATGAATTATGAGCTTAACCAACCGGAAGAAGAAAATCAAAAAGGACTATTCTTTAAACTTACCGTAGCGCTGCTATTGATATTCCTTGCCGTAGCAGCTATGGTTGCGGTAGTTACGTTCGGTGTCCAATTTTGGCCCGACAGCAACGAGACAGTGACTTCATCCAGTGGAGAATCACATGCAAACACGGAATCAGCTTCGAAAGATGCATCATCTCCGCATGCACAGCAAATTACCTGGGGCAAGCCCCAGCTGGATAAGGCGCCAAGCGGCATGGTGGGTGAATATATCAACTATGGTCATGACCTTATTACCAAAACACATAAGCACATTGGTCCCAATGTACCCGATCCCTCACGGACCAACTCATAGTTATAGTCGCTATTCTTCAACCACTCATACTTCCAGTCGGAACCGCCTTCGTCGGAGGCATACACTTTTACACCCTGTTCGGCCAGCTCGCGAGGCCCCGATACATAATCGGCATGGATATGGGTATCGGCTGCAGCGGTTATCTCCAATCCCTCTGTTTCAGCCAAAGCGTGATATTGATCCACATCGCGCATCGGGTCAATCACAATTGCTTGTCCCGTGGCCTGGCAGCCAATTACATCGGCATATTGGGCTAATTTTTCATCGAATATTTGCTTGAAATACATGGTGGTTTGGGGGCCGGACTATCTCAACAGAAAAGAAGAGATATCTTATACCTCTTCTTCCACAACCGGCCGGCCCAGGGTGATCCAATTGTGCATGCCGCCGCGGTAGTACCACATTTTTTGGGCCGGATATCCTGCCTCCAGCAACATGTTAATCGCCTTTTGCGATTGCGGGCACTGCGGCCCGTTGCAAAAGAAGACCGTCTGCACGGTACGGTCAAGCGCTTCCATCTGATGCGACAGCTCATTCAGGGGAATATTTACTGCCCCCGGAATGCTTT
>Ga0306867_1000526_pt1 | contig 21521 bp, 17 predicted proteins | sample AntRauTorckE6831_FD_190432 | JGI IMG/M metagenome (GOLD analysis project Ga0306867, IMG submission 190432) | Saline lake microbial communities from Rauer Islands, Antarctica - Metagenome Torckler E6 #831 (v2) (version 2) | ecosystem: Environmental > Aquatic > Non-marine Saline and Alkaline >...
CCGATAAACTCATAGAAAGTCGAAAAGACATCTTTGGTGGTACCCCGGTGTTTAAACGAACCCGTGTGCCCGTGAGTACCTTTCTTGAATACCAGGAAGCAGGTCATTCGCTACATGAATTGCTCGAAGATTTTACTACTGTAACAAAGTAACAAGCCGTTCAGGTGTTTGAATCTTTCAAAGATCAACTGCTTCAGCGAAAATAATCATCAAGATTTTGCAGGATGAATGCCTCTCAAAAAAATTGAAGTACTGAATAGAGGAATTATAGCAACACAATGCCAGCCGGATATCAGTACAAAGGCATGAATGAAACATCACCGGATTGTATTTATAGAAGCACCCCTATAAACAGGAGATGCTTCTATGAACTGTATAAAATATTCAATACTGGTGTTGATAACTCTGCTTGTCCATCTTACCGCGCGCGGACAAGAGCCTGAGTCACAAGATTTAATTTCTGCCACCCTTCTCGAAAACAGCTCGATGACAATCATAGGGTCGTCAACGCTTCACGATTGGGAAGTTGAGGCAACCGACTTCTCCGTGCAGTTTCGTGTGCCGGGCAGATGGTTTGATTCGGATGAAGATTGGGTAGGAAAAGATATTGCGGCACTCAACGTAATTGTTCCGGTGGATCGCCTCGATGGCGGCAAAAACAAAATGAACAGAGATTTAAGAGAAGCCCTTCGCTTTAAGGAACATCCTGAGATACAGTTTATCTGGGATAATATATCCTTTACCGGTGACTCAGATATCGGGAAGAGTACGGACGTGACGGGGCTTGTAACGATAGCCGGAGAGGAACGCGAGGTACAGTTTGATGCGAACTTGAGCATTAATGAATGGTCACAAATTGTTGCAACGGGCAGGGTATCCTTAAATATGAGAGACTATAATATTGATCCGCCAACAGTACTATTTGGAGTGATCAGAACGGACGAAGAGGTAGATCTTCTGTTTGAACTATTCTTTGGAGCGAAGGGTAATATGGGAGAGAATTAATTGATCAGAAAAATGGGAGAGGCCGTTTTGTTTTGATCAATTACTTACAACATACGGCGGATTGATGGACCTTTCCAAACGGAATATCTATTGTATAACTAATGAATAACCAATAACTTCATGAGTGGTAACTATAGTGCAATTAGTATTAGAGTAACAATCCTGACAAATGCCTAAAAAAATTGGTTCACTTACACTTTATTCGGTTGATGATCTGCACGAACTGCTTGGTTTAAGTAAAATGACGATCCGGGCATACTTTCGTGACGGTAAACTTAAAGGTAAAAAACTGGGTGTTCAGTGGTATATCACCGAGGAGGCCATACGCGACTATTTTGATGAGCCCCCAGACGAACCCGCACCATCGCGAAAGAGATCGCTGAAGTATATTGTTCAGGGAGTTAACGACCTTGTGAGTGAAACTGAGGAGTGCAGGTCTATCGATGAAACACTCGATACGCTGAGTAATCAGGCGATCATTAGCCTGTTCCAGGTTAAAATAGTGGATGCGGAATCGGGCGAAGTTCTGGAGCTTATAAAAGCACGGGATTTTATTGAACGGTATAATTAATCAATCAAAACAAATGAAACGGACAAAACTTGAAGTGATTGAATTTGGTGACGAGCCTGAAGATACGTTTTACTGCCTGGTGAATCTGGAGATGAGCCCGGACGGGCTGGATGTGTCGTCGCTGAAGCTGAGTGATCCCCGTAACTTCGATCAAACACTGCGAGACAGCGGCTGCCTGATGATGCTAACCGGCGATGAAATGAGTGAGCTTATCAACCGTGGTGATATTGATCCCAACAAGATGCATGAATCACTTGTTGAGATTGCCATCAACGAAGGTGTGCTTAAGAAAACGTAACGGGAAAAGGCTCATTTTTCTCCCACCAGATTTTAGCCTTCACGATTGAGCAAATAGTTTTCGCGTCGGATATCTCTCCGGATGCAATCATCTCCAGCGCCTCAGAAAATGGTACCCGGTGATTGATGACAAATTCATCATCGTCCACGTTTTTTAGTTTCCTTTCAAGGTTCCATGCCACAAAGACAAAGATCTCTTCGTCGGCGTAGCCAATAGCGGGAAAAAAAGATCCGGCGCTTTCAATGGACGCACACTCAAAGCCGGTCTCTTCCATAAGCTCACGTTTTGCTGTTATAAGAGGTGGTTCTCCTTCATCAATTTTGCCCGCAGGGACTTCTATAAATATCTGTCGGGGCGGATACCGATATTGTTTGAGCAGCATAATGGTGCCGTCCTCAAATACAGGAACGATCGAGCTGGCACCGGGATGCTTAATCCAGTCCCTGGTTGATTTAGTTTGGTCGGGAAGCTGAACATCGTCCACATAGACCTGAAGAAGGCGCCCGTCATAAACATGCCGGGAGGATAACTGTTTTTCTGCCAGTTGTTTAGACGTATTTTCGGACGAACGTAACTGATTTTTCTTCATCTGCACATTACTCTAATAAAAAGTGTATTTTTTAAATAAAAATAGAAACAAATCTTTCATTACATGAAAGAAGTGATACATGTTGATGGGAAAAAGGTATTGGTTCGGAATGACATTTTCACCTGGTCGAACCTAATCTCTTTTACCAGAGTGCTTGTAACAGTTCCTATAATCTACATCCATTATCAGAATAACAAGGAAGTGTCGCAGTTGGTGACATTTTTAATTGTCTACGGTGCTATTTCGGATTATTTGGACGGACTCGTAGCCCGTTTGAGGAATGAAATTTCTGAACTCGGTAAAATGCTGGATCCCATTGCCGACAAGATTATGGCTTTTATGCTGTTTTTCTACACGGTTTGGCTGGGTTGGATTCCGCTTTGGTTTTTCCTGATTGGCGTGGTTCGTGATCTGCTTATAATGCTTGGATCTTGGTATATTAAAAAGGAACGGGGAAAAGTGGCGATGTCCACAATGTCGGGGAAAATTTCGGTAAACGTGCTGGGACTTTACTGGATGTCTGTTTTTTTCTTTCCGGAAGAAGAAAGCGCACATATGATCCTGATGATTTGTTCATTGATTATTATGGCGATCTCTTTTGTTGATTATTTTTATCGGTACAAGAAAATTTTAGACGGCGCTGAATTTAATTAAAAATCCATGGGAATATTCGAAAAATTAGGTCTTAAGAAAGAAGAAAAGCTCGATAAAGGTGTTGAGAAAAGTCGCGACGGGCTTTTAGGAAAACTTGGCAAAGCATTTGTTGGCAAAGACAAAGTTGATGCAGCTACGCTTGATGAGCTGGAAGATATTTTGATTACCTCCGATGTTGGTGTGAAAACCACAATCGATATTATTGACCGAATTGAAGAGCGTGTTGCCAGAGATAAATTTATAACACAGGCCGATCTTCAAAAAATTCTGAGAGAAGAGATTGCCGCATTGCTCATAGAGTCCGGTGATGAAAGACCGGTGGAGTTTGACGCCGAGTTCAAAGAAAAACCCCACATCGTTATGGTAGTGGGTGTGAACGGTGTTGGCAAGACTACAAGCATCGGCAAGCTTGCCTATATGTATAAAAGAGCGGGGAAAGACGTGATGCTCGGTGCGGCTGATACATTCAGGGCCGCAGCAGTGGAACAGCTCGAAATTTGGAGCGAACGCGCAGGCGTTCCTCTCATTCAGCAAGGGCAAAATGCTGATCCTGCCGCTGTAGCATTCGACACAGTCTCATCAGCAAAGTCCAAATCTGCAGATATTGCGTTTGTGGATACGGCCGGGAGGCTTCACAATAAAAAATCCCTGATGAACGAACTCGGCAAAATTAAACGGGTGATGGGAAAAGTAGTGGATAATGCTCCTCATGAAATCCTTCTTGTGCTAGACGCTTCTACAGGGCAGAACGCTATGCAGCAGGCGAAAGCATTCACTGATGTTGTGGATGTGACCGGCCTCATACTGACAAAACTTGATGGTACGGCCAAAGGTGGCATTGTCATCGGTATATCGAATGAACTGCAGGTTCCGGTAAAATATATCGGCGTGGGAGAAAATATTGAAGATCTTCAGGTGTTTGACAAAAAAGCATTTGTTGATGCCCTCTTCGGGGAATCGGCCGGATAGACTTTGTAAATTCCCGTGTGTTGTTTAACATAGGAATTCAATCAAAAGACCATTTCGTGATTAAAAGGCACATTTTATCATTTAATTGGAAGATAATCTCTTTCATTTGTTGTATCGCACTATGTTTATGCGTGGTTAGTTCGGGCTTTGCCCAAAACTCGCCTTTCGACAATCAGGAATTACGAGACGCAGCAGCTCTTTTTGATTCGGACAATATTGATGATGCCAGGATCAAATACAAACTATTAGAAGAAGAGCATTGTCGCAGTAATGGCGATGCTGAGGTTTGTGTTGAGGCCAAATTTGGACTTATAGGAATAGCCAGGCGGGAGGGCTACAATGAAGAAGCGGAAACGCTGGCGCATGAATCAAGCGAGTTCGTGAGCAAATACCTTGATAACAAACTTTTCTATCGTACTAAAATCGCAAAATTCTGGCTGTTACACTCAATTAACCTGAATCAGCTGGACAAAGCTGACGAGTGGGCCAGCAGACTTCAGGAAATAATTTCAGGAGATTCAAGTGATTCACACACCCTCGCGGTTGCTCATAACTCTATCGGTTTTTACGAAGATATGCGTGGAAATTATGAGGATGCGATTTACCATTATAATACGGCCTTGGAAATGGCACAAACGGTTGAGCCGTCTGACATAATCGATAGATTACTTCTTAAGTCTCACAACAATCTTGGAGTTTCCTACAAAAATATGGGAATGTTTGATGATGCGAAAAATCAATATGAGCTATCGCTTGATATCATTCACAGACTGTATGGTGAGGAAAATCAGGATGAAGCTATAGCATTTATAAATATAGGCAGTATTTACTACTTCAATGGGGATGTTGGCCTGGCAGCGGAATATTTTCAGCGCTCTGTTGAGATATATCGGTCGCTTACCGGAGATTTTAGCAGTGGCTTGGGTGCGTCTCTAAATAACCTGGCTGCGAGTCATTATATTTTGGGAAATTACGACAAGTCGGCTGACTATTTTGAAGAAGCTCAAAGAATAAAAGAAGAGAACCTGGGGTATGACCATCCAGAAACAGCTACCGGATACTCCAATCTGGCGGTTATTTATATACTAGATAATGACTTCCGGGCGGCACGAGAAAATATTGAGAAATCTATTACGGTGAGGGAGAATGTTTACGGACCTGATCATCCAAATCTAATTGATCCGATAATTCAGCTCGGAAACCTGTACAATCAGCAACTGAAGGAGTACGATGAGGCACGGGAACAATATAAGTTGGCGCTGTCTATCGCAACTGAACGACTTGGTGAAACACATCCCGATGTTACCGACATCTACTTACAGCTTGGGAAAACATATCTCGAAGAAGAGATCTACTCCGAGGCGGAACAATATTTCGATTGGTCCATCAAAAATCTATATGGAAGTTACGATTTTGATGAACCCATAGATCTTGAAAGAGCTATTTCAAATCCTGTTACACTTGTTTTCGCACTGTCTAATAAAGCAAGGTTATTAAAAGAGAGGAATGATGAGGTTTCCATCCCGGATTACCAGCACGCCCTGATGGCACTTGACTGGGCCGGCGACCTGATAGACGTCATCCAGAAATCGTTTAAAAATGAAGCATCAAAACTGCAATTGGTAGAAAACAATTACTCGATATATACGGATCGCATTGAGATTCTTGCAGCTTTATACAGTGAAACCGGTAGTGATAGTTATAAACATAGAATTTTCGGAATTATTGAAAAAAGCAGGTCTCGGGTTACTCTTGAGCTTATTCAGAAAGTGAATGCCCAAAACTTTTCGGGCGTTCCTGCAGATATTCTTGAGGAAGAATCAAGCCTTAATAGCCACTTAACGCAACTGCAGCAAGATTTATATCTGGAAGAGAGCGAAGGATTTGAAAAAGACAGTGCAAATCTAAATACGCTGCGTGATTCTATTTTTCAGTATAAGCGTGACCTTGAAGACTTCTCTGATAAACTTGAAAAGGAGTTCCCGGCATACTACAGGCTTAAATATGATCAGTCTGTTATTGACAGGCGAGACGCTCAATCCCTGCTGCAAAGCGATGAGGTTGTGTTAAGTTACGTGCTTGGTACTGACCTTGCGTATGTGCTTGTGATGTCTAAAGACGGCTTTACCCTGGTGGAGCTGGGAGAAGCATCAGAAATAGAGGGTCTTACACTTGAGCTGAAAGAGCATGTTCTGGCTAATAACACGGAAGCGTATAAACAGAAAGCTCACAAACTGTATGAACTGTTGATTCAGCCTCTTGAGGACTATGTGTCCGGTAAACAGCTGCTTATAATGGCAGATCAGGCACTGCATTATCTTCCTTTCGAAATGCTTCTGAAAGACGTGCCGGACCATAATCAATTCCACAATTATCCGTACCTCATTCGTGAGCATACCATCAGCTATATTCCATCGCTAACATTGCTGCGTGAAATGAATATACGGACTGTAGATAATCCAAGAAACCTGCTTGCGATAGCTCCTTTTAGTAGTGAAATTGAACAGGATGACAAGGCGTTGATGGATCATCGGTACTCCGCCAGCGCAACACCTCTATATTTAACGCAGTATGAGACGTCCACAATTTCTTCACAATTTGAAGGCCGCAGAACGCTGGGTGAATATTTTCGTCCGCAAAAAACGGAGCTTTTGCTTGGCGATGATGCCACGTTCAGCCGTTTTTCAAGGATCGGGCTCAAAGATTATGATTATATACACTTTGCCACTCACGCATTTATCAACGAAGAAAACCCGGAATACTCGGGAATACTGCTCTATCCGGATGAAGAAAATCCGGGTGTTGCCTATGTTGGAGACATTTATAACCTGGAACTCGACGCAAATCTTGTAGTCCTTGGCGCATGCCAAACCGGATTGGGATCTATTTATAAAGGTGAGGGGTTGATTGGATTCACGCGAGCCTTTATCTATGCCGGTGCGTCAAACCTTGCCGTATCGATGTGGAGAGTGAGTGATCAGCCAACGGCCTATTTAATGATCGATTTCTACGACCTGATTCGTCAGGGATATGATTATAATGAAGCTCTGCGACAGGCAAAACTCAACATGATATCGAAGCCTCAATTCGCCAACCCGGTAAACTGGGCAGCTTTTACGCTTACCGGGCGGTGAATTAAATTATAACGCCGGCCGTCTTACCTTGGCAGCTGCCGTGTAATATCGATAAACTCCTCGTTATCAACCTGAGGCCGCCCATCAAAGTTGGCAACTTTAACCGTTGACGCGTAGATCAAACGTACAAGCCGCGAGTACTTGTCGAACTCTATCTTATCCACTTCATCACTGGGGCGGTGATAGTCTTCGTGGACGCCGGTAAAGAAGAAGACGAACGGAACGTTGAGCCTGCCAAAATTCCAATGGTCACTTCTGCGATAAAACTGGTTCGAATCTGTCAGGTCATTGTACTTTCTGTCGAGACGCATCTGCACGGTCTCATCATTTGCGGATGATACCAGGCTGTCCAGCCCCGACGAAATGATCTCACCGCCAATCAGATAAACGTAATCTGTTGTGCCGGCCTCAATATTTTCAGGGTCGCTTCGGCCAATCATATCTGTGTTAAACGCAGTCACGGTCTTTTCAATGGGAATCACAGGATGATCGGAGTAGTAGCGGGATCCCAATAATCCTTTCTCTTCAGCGCTTACGTGAATAATTAATACGCTTCGATCCAGTCCAACGCCGTTGTTTTTTGCATCCTGGAACGCCTCGGCTATCGTTAGCAGAGCCATGCTTCCGCTGCCGTTATCATCGGCACCGTTATTGATCATATCTCCGCTATCGTCCGGTGCTGTGATGCCGATGTGATCGTAGTGCCCCATTAAAACAACAACTTCATCTTTTAGTATAGGGTCACTTCCCTCAATATAGGAGATCACGTTCTCTCCCTGAACCTCAACTGTTCCGGAATACGGAGTGTAATTGAGATGGTATCCAGTGGGTTCGGGTGTAAACTCCGTAATATTGTCCGCAAGCTCTTTTCTAAGCGTGTAGAGTTCCCGTGTTGAGTTCAGGCCGAGTATGTCTGCAGCGAGCTGCTGACTCACTTGCGTATAGGATTTTGGAAAGCCACTCTGGGACTCAGAGTTATCCAGATATTTCAGACGCATGCCGGTTGGCTGACTAATAAGCTGAGCATTCATTTCAGCTGCCCTGGTAAACTGGCTGTTTTCATCAGCGGAAACAACAAGCACACCGCCGACATCCACCTGGTTGAAGAGATTAAGGATTCGTGCATTGTTGCTTATTTGAGGATTAATAAGCGTATCGCCATCCACTACCGTGGGGTAGTCAGCAAACAGAAGAACCCATTTCCCCTGCATTTGCTCTGCGTCAATATGATTTACGCCGTGCTGATTATCATTAATTCCAAAACCACCGAAAATGATTTCACTATTGACCGGGTCAGTACCACCAAACAGGCGGATAAACTCACCCGGAGAACCATTAGAAACTACTGATCTGTTTTGCGAAAGGGTATCTCCGCTTTCAACCGTAAAAACGTTGTAAACCAGACTGTCGGTTTGTTCTGCGTTCATGATGAAAGGCTGCAGATAGGTTCCATTAACGCCCTTTGGCGTAATGCCAAGCTCGCGATACTGGTTGATAAGGTACTGTGCCGCCATCGTCTCACCTTCAGTACCGGTATTGCGTCCCATGAGAGAATCACTGGCAAATATCTCAAGGTGAGATCGCAGGTAGTCGGGCGTGATTAGATTGCTGTATGGAATATAGTCGTCAAATGAAGGCGTTTCCCGTTCAGCAAGTTCGCCTGAACCTGCACAACCGGTTAGCAGTAAAAGGGTAGCGAAACTTATCAGGTAAAAAAATCGAGTCATGTTAATGAGTTTTCTTCTTTAGCAGTTTTAGTTCCGAGGATTTCTTCCACGGGTTTTAGATCGATATAAAAATCAGTCGGGTCGTCATTTTCTATAAACAGGTTAATCTCCTGCTCTTTAAGCATTTCAAGGACCGCCAGGAATGTAACCACAATAATAATACGTGTGCCTATTTCGCATCCGAGGTCCCGGAATGAGATTCGTCCGCGCTTCTGAAGCGTGGCTCTTAAAAAATCAGTCTGATCCTCAATGGTTGTTTCAACTTTCTCAACCCTGTGGTATACATTCTGCTTTTTAATATCGGCTAGCACTTTACGAAACGCACCCATAAGGTCAAAAATTGTGACATCCTGCAGAGCTTCTCCGGTAGCCTGCTTTTCCACGTTATCCGCTTCATGATATCCGCGAAAATATTTCTGGCGCGTCTCTTCATCTATAATGGTAAGCTTTCCCGCCATCTCTTTGTAGCGCTTATACTCAAGCAGCTTTTGAATAAGTTCATACCGGGGATCGAACTCATCCAGCTCCTCATCGTCCTCGTCGTCCGTGGGGAGCATCATCCGGGCCTTTATGGACATAAGCATGCTGGCCATGTAGATAAATTCACTGGCCACATCGAGATCGAGTTCTTCCATGAGCCGGATATACTCTAAGAACTCACGGGTGATATGAGAGATAGGAATGTCGTAGATATCAAGCTCATCTCTTTTTATAAAGAAGAGCAGGAGATCGAGCGGACCCTCAAAATTTTTTAGCTGTACTTTATACATAGTTGCAAACAGGTTATACAAAGATCGCAATTTAGGCACCCAATTGGAAACCGGAATTGATTTTTTGGGATTTGTTTTGCTTATTTAAATTGCATGTACAATATAAATCCCTCCTGCCATGAACAACTTTCACAGCTCTGTAAACTCTTTCTCCCGAACACTTTCCTCTTATTTTGATGAAAAACTCAGCCGGTTTAATCTCGCAACATCATATATAGAACTGATGATATTGATGAAAGAGAACGATTCGGTTACTCAAAAAGAGATCGCGGATCACCTTTCCCTGGCCCCGTCAACAATTACACGTTTTGTTGATAAGCTTAAAAAAGAGGGGTATCTCACAAAAAAACGGGATGGCCGGAATGTGACTATTCAACTCACTGAGACGGGCGTTCAGACGTCATCGGAGATGGAGGCAGAATATCGGTCGGCGGTTGGTGAAATACGAGAGCTTATGGGTGATAAGTATATTGAGACGGTTGGCAAACTATTGGACTATGGCAGCGAAGAGCTGGAGAAAGGAACTGCGGCCGATTCCTGAGCTAAAAAGGCGTCATCCCATGCAACTAATTTGTCCCAAAGACGGTGCAAGACTAAATTAAAATTGGCGCGGCTAACAATCCTCTCTTGAGAGGGGAAAAGCGAAAACGAAACGGCGAAGCCGGATGAGTTTGGCGAGGGGGTGTGTTTCGGGACTCTGATCGTGAACCACGGCCGTTTTAAGCCCCTTGCCCTCGCGAACACACCCCTGATTTTCGAAAGTCTCGCTTCGCGATCTTTCTCCAACCTGTCCCCTCTAAAAGAGGGGATTTCATAGCTCTTAAAAAGATTATTGTTAGTAATCTGTCACCGGTAGCTTGATACGGGATTTAACTTATTATTTAATGGCAGGCTATAAATTGTGACAATTCTGCGTCAGATTTTTCGAACGACAAACCAAATTCCGGCAATTCCAACTGCAAAACATCCGACACCCAAAAGTGCCGATTCAAAAAAGATTTGCCCCATTCCAAACAAGAAAGCAATTATTGAAACTGCACTTATTGCCGCATATCCCAGGCCCGGCATCAGCGAATAGGTGGTTTCTCCGCGGGTCATAAATCGTTTCCATCCGGGGCCGCCGGGTTTCACGCGGTCAAAGAACGACTGTAGAATTTGCTCATCGTCTGGTTTTGTGAGGAATGTGACGGCCACCCAGATGATGGTTGCAAAAATAGTTGTGAAAATCATTTTTGATGCGAAATCATCAAACCCAACAGCCGGCGCGAGAAAGCTTCCGACGGCCGCTGCCGACATAGCAGAAATTTCGCTCCACGCGTTAATACGCCACCAGAACCATCGCAGCATATACACAAGGCCGGTACCGGCGCCAATTGACAGGATGGCTTCCCAGCCGCCGCGAACCGTATCAAATAAGAGGGAAACGATCACTGCGGCAACCATCATCAGCAACGTAGTCCATCGTGATACCAGTACATAGTGTTTCTGAGCCGCAGCCTTTGATTCAAACTCAGACTCGGGTTTTAAAAACGGCTTATAGAAGTCGTTTACAACATATGATGCTCCCCAGTTCAGGTGAGTGGAAACGGTTGATACAAATGCCGCAAGAAATGCAACGGCGAGGAGGCCGAGAAGCCCCGCGGGGAGGAGTTTAAGCATTAACATGGGGTAGCCTTTTTCAGGGTCGTCGAGCCCGGGATAGACCACCAGTGCGACAAGAGCCACCAGAATCCACGGCCAGGGACGAAGCGCGAAATGGGCGACGTTGAACAGCAGTGTACCGCCAACGGCATTGGTTTCATCTTTAGCTGAAAACATTCGCTGTGCAATGTAACCACCACCGCCCGGTTCCGATCCCGGGTACCACGAGGCCCACCACATCATGCCAACCCAAACGAGTGCTGTTGCAATGGCAATGTCCGGGCTGTTCAGCGGATTGATGGAAAGCATCGAGTGGCCTTCGCCGTAGATCGTGATCAATTCTGCCTGGAGAGCATCAAGCCCGCCAACATAGTCTACCGCGTACCAGGCAAGCATGATGGTGCCGACCATGGCTATTATGAACTGAATAAAGTCGGTGATGATAACGCCCCAAAGTCCTGAAAATGCGATATAAATGCCGATCATGACGTATATCACAATAATAACTTCCCACTGGCCGGCGCCGGTGAGTACCATCAGAATTTTTGACATCCCGACGGTGACCCAGCCGAGAATAATGCAGTTAATGGGAAACGCCAGGTAGAGTGAGCGGAACCCGCGGAGAATTCGAGCCGGTTTGCCCGTATATCGGATAGAGATGAATTCCACGTCTGTAATGACATCAGCCCGCTTCCAGAGTTTAGCGTACAAAAACACGGTGATCAGGCCGGAAAACATGAAGTTCCACCAGATCCAGTTACCGGCAATTCCTTCCGTGGCAATAATGCCTGTAACGGCGAGCGGCGTGTCAGCGGCAAACGTTGTGGCGACCATTGAGACGCCAATCAGCCACCAGGGGAGATTTTTACCACCCGTAAAATAATCTTCCAGATCTTCCTGTCCCCGCTTCTGGGAATAGTAGCCTACAATTATCATGATAGCGACGTAGGCGGCAATAACAGTATAATCGAGCCAGTTGAACGGCATACAGGATTGGGACGTTTGGGTTGAGCGCCTGAATCAGGCTATTGAATTTGTTAGATTGTACATTAAAGAGATATCCGACGCTTGGAATATAGAAGTAGATTTTATGAATGCAAATATGGAACCGCTTCCGTTTCAATGTTTGGTTGAATCCGGTAAAACTGCTCAACGAAACGCATGTTCCATTTTATGTGATTAGATATACAAAGTTGAACTTATGTGACCAACTATGGCAATTAAAAAATATAACATTGGCCTGACCCAGTGGGGTCTGAAAGAGTGGAAAGGTAAATTTTATACGGACGATGCGGCCCAGAGTCAGTTTCTGAAGCAGTACGCCACCGTGTTTAACAGTGTTGAAGGAAATACAACGTTCTATCGGACACCATCACCTGAAACCGTTAAAAAGTGGGGCGATGATGTTCCTGACGACTTTAAATTCTGTTTTAAGTTTCCGCAGGGCATTACGCATTATAAGCGCCTGAAAGAGGTGAATCGGGACGTTCTGGAGTTTCTGGATCTGTTTGAGCCGATTCGTGAAAAGCTCGGGCCGTTTCATATTCAGCTCAGCTCTCAGTTTTCATACAATGAATTTGCCAAACTCGAGACCCTGCTGGAGTACCTGCCTCCGCACTATCACTACGCGGTGGAGGTTCGCCATATGGACTTTTATGACCGGGGCCGTCAGGAACGGCAGTACTTTGAACTGCTGAAAGCAAATTCCATTGACAGGGTTACATTCGACACTCGGAAACTGCACGCAATAAATGGCGGTGATGCAAGCATTCAGGCGGCCCAGAAGAAAAAACCGAAAACGCCCATTCGGTTTGATGCAAGTGCGTCACGTCCGTTTGTTCGGTTCGTTGGGGGTAATGAAATCGTACAGAATGAAACGTATCTGAAGGAGTGGGCAATAATTGCGGCAGACTGGATTAAAGAGGGACTGCATCCGTATATTTTTATTCATGCGCCAAACACGCTTTACGCACCGCCGCTTGCACGGCATTTTCATAAGTTGCTGTCGGGTTTTGTTGATCTTGACCCCATGCCCGCATCACCTAAAGAGAGACAAAATGAACAGCTGGGACTTTTTTGATATAGAATAGAGATGTGTGTCTAAACCTGAGTTCGATTATAAAAAACGAACACAGAAGTGGTTCTACTGGAAAGTTTGTGGGTAAGTAGATGAGGTTGTTTGTTCAGCGACCTGGCAGAGTGGCCGCGCGTGCCAGTTTTATCATTACAAATTTTCTTTGCAGTTTGCGTGGGCTCCTGCAAGAGTCGCGATTGCCTGCTCTTATTTTTTTGTAGTAACAAATATCCTCTCCAATTCACAACACTGGCAGGAACTTCGCTCCTCTAACCTAAGCTCGATTCATAAAAAAGTAAAAGTAAACTCCCACTAAGTAAATGGGGAATCAGGGGGATGTTCATCAGTATTTTGAAAAAACCCAATGAACATCCCTCTTTTTTTCCGAGGGAATCCATTCGGTAAAGGGGACTTTCAATAACTCGGTTTATTAATCTTAATCAGGTTTTAAAGTAAAAGAAAATGGCCGTCGGCATGATAATGCTCGTCTTTAACCCTCTGGTATAAGAGTTCAAATACAGACGCGTGGTGTTAACTAATCTGTGATTTGTGAAAGACGGTGGTTTGGATTGCCACGTTCTATTGGCGAATCAATTTCATACATTATGAGCCGGGATTTCCGGGTTTGTGATTAGAAAGCGCGTAGCCCGGCATATCAGAACAGACAAAATGAACCTTTAGGATTGTATTTCAATATGATGAAAAGTCAGAAAGATCTCTTTTTAATGCACGGTAATCACCACTATCTGAACTGTTCGTATTTGTCGCCTCTTTTGAAACGGGTGGAGCAGGCGGGCATTGAAGGTGTCAGGGGAAAGTCAAGGCCGTGGGAAACAACACCGGATAGATTTTTCCACGACAGTGAGACGGTGCGATCGCTTTTCGCAAAACTCATACATGCTGAAAAACCGGAACAGATTGCCATCATGCCGGCCGTATCGTACGGGATGGGAACGGTGGTCAACAACCTGCCGAAAACACCCGGCAAAGAGATTGTCATTGCTGACGAACAGTTCCCAAGCAACGTGTATCCCTGGGAGGCATACGCTAAACGGACGGGCAATACCATCAAACGAGTGGCGGCACCGGACGGCAACGGGCGCGGAGCGAGTTGGAACGAGGCTATCCTTGATGCGATCAACGAACAAACACTGCTGGTGGCCCTGGGTAATATTCACTGGACCGATGGGACATTGTTTAAAATCCGGGAGATTTCTGAAAAAGTACATGCTGTTGGCGGATATTTTGTGATTGATGGCACCCAGTCTGTTGGCGCGCTCCCGCTGAACGTACAAGAGGTGAAGCTGGATGCTTTGATTTGCGCGGGCTACAAATGGCTGATGGGTCCATATGGTATTTCACTCGGTTATTTTGGCCCTCGGCTCACCGGTGGTATTCCTCTTGAAGAAGGGTGGATTGTAAGGAAAAACAGTGAAGATTTTACTGCGTTGATTGATTACGAGGAGGATTATCAACCCGGCGCAAAGCGGTATGATATGGGGCAGCGAAGTAACTTTATCACACTGCCTATGATGCGCGAAGCACTGGCACAGGTTAATGAATGGGGCGTCGAAAATATCCAGGATTACATCCGGAATCTTACCCGTAAGCTGATCCCCGATTTGCAGCAGGCGGGATACAGAATTGAGGATGAAGAATTCCGAGCTACACACATGTTTGGGGCAAGAGTTCCAGATGGAGTTGAGATGAGCAGGGTGAGAGAAGCACTTCAGAGTAAGAATATACACGTGTCGGTTCGCGGATCTGCAATTCGTATCTCTCCGCATCTCTACAATGACGATGCGGATATAGAGGCGCTATCCGGTTGCCTGCTGTCTGCAGTGGAAGCGAAGCATCGTTAAATAATAATCTACTCAGAACTAAAAAAGGTCCTTGCACAGAGCAGCGTTTGATCAATAGATTAAATTTTATCAGCTCTTTGATGGAAGTGAAAACCTCCGTAAAAAACCGTACCTTTACAGGCTTAACCGAATTCAAAAAGAGTTATGTCTAAAGTTGAAACAGCCGCATCACCTGCACAGATTGTAAAAGAAGCGCAGTCGCGGAGAACATTTGCAATTATTTCCCACCCGGATGCCGGGAAGACCACACTTACTGAAAAGTTGCTGCTTTATGGTGGCGCTATTCACGAGGCGGGATCCATACGCCAGCGAAAAGCAAGCCGTCATGCCGCCTCAGACTGGATGTCGATCGAAAAAGAGCGGGGAATATCTGTAACATCCTCAGTCCTCAGGTTTGAAAAAGACGGCATACGATACAATTTGCTGGATACACCCGGTCACAAAGATTTTTCTGAAGATACACTGCGGACACTGGTTGCCGCAGACTCCGGCCTGATGGTGATTGACGTTGCAAAAGGCGTGGAGGAACAGACTGAAAAACTGTTTGAAGTGTGTAAAATGCGCCGGGTTCCGGTCATAACGTTTGTAAACAAGTGTGACCGTCCCGGTATGGATCCGCTCGAGATTCTCAGCAATATCGAAAACAAGCTTGGGATTGAAGCGATCCCGGCAAGCTGGCCGATCGGATACGGACAAAAATTTCAGGGTATCTACGATCTGATCGGCAAAGAGATGCACCTCTACGTAAAAGAGAAGCATGGCGCGAAAAAGGCGACCACTGAAGTGTATGGTCTTGAAGAGGGGCTTGAAAAATGCACGCTCTCTGATGCTGAAAAAGCAGATCTGGAAGAAGAGATTATGCTTATCGAAGACATGTTCAGCAATATGAACCAGGATGCCTTTAAAGTGGGAGAAGCATCTCCGGTATTTTTTGGATCCGCACTGCACAGTTTCGGGCTGGATGTATTTCTGAACTATTTTGAAAATCTGGCGCCCACGCCGCAGGAGTATACGGATGAAACCGGAACGAATCGCAGGCTGGACCAGCCGTTCAGCGGTTTTATTTTCAAGCTGCAGGCTAACATGAATCCCGATCACAGGGATTGCGCCGCATTTATCCGTATCACATCAGGTAAGTTCGAGCGCGGCCTGGAGGTTACGCACGCCTCTACCGGCAAAAAAGTAAAAATGTCGACCCCTCATACGCTGATGGGAGACGAGAGACACATTATGGAGGAAGCGTATCCGGGAGATATTGTGTCACTGTTCAGCCCCGGTTTCTTCAGGATCGGCTCAACTATTCATACCGACGATCCGGTCAGTTTTAACGTGATACCGTTGTTTACGCCTGAACATTTCATGAAGGTATCCACCAAGGATCCGTTCAAACGGAAACAGTTGCGGGAAGGTCTGAAACAGCTCTCTGAAGAGGGTGTGGTTCACGTGTTTGAAGTTCCGAATGGTGTGGGTAATGAGCTTCTGCTTGGGACCGTTGGCGTGCTTCAGTTTGAGGTTGTTCAACACCGCATGAATGCTGAATATGGCGTAGAACTGCATCAGCAGGGCGTGACGTACCACTCGGCACGATGGCTGTCGACTAAAACTGCAGATGAGGTGATCAAAAAACTTGAATCGAGCTACTCAACGCATATCACGCGGGATATGGAAGAGAACCCGATTGTACTATTTGACAGCGCCTACGCACTTAGCCAGGCCGAAGAAAAAGTCGGCGCGGAGAATCTGTACAAGTACAAGCAGGATTAAGAAAGACATGGCATGTCTAAACCCCGGCTCCATCCCCTCAACCAAGACATGGTATGTCTCTTCTTCACCCCCTCGCTCCCAGCAATAGTCTACTTGAGGGATTAGACTACATTCAATATCCGTTGTTCAGACATACCATGTCTAAACCCCGACTTCCTGCCATGACCAAGACATGGTATGTCTCTTTTCCACCCCCTCGCTCCCGGCATTAGTCCATTTGAAAGATTGAACTATATTCTCATCCGTTGTTCAGACATACCATGTCTGAACCCCAGCTCCCAGCCATGACCAAGACATGGTATGTCTCTTCTTCACCCCCTCGCTCCCAGCAATAGTCTATTTTTTGAATTAGACTATAATTCTACATCCGTTGCTCAGACATACCATGTCTGAATCCCCGACTTCCTGCCATGACCAAGACATGGTATGTCTCTTCTTCACCCCCTCGCTCCCAGCAATAGTCCATTTGAAAGATTGAACTATATTCTCATCCGTTGCTCAGACATACCATGTCTAAACCCCGGCTCCCTGCCATAACCAAGACATGGTATGTCTCTTTTCCACCTCCTTGCTCCCGGCAATAGTCCGTTTGAGAATTGAACTACATTCTACATCCGTTGCTCAGACATACCATGTAGGGTTCAAATCACCGTTTACCGCCAAAGCTCATTGCCGGATAGTCGGCCATGCTATAGGTTACATTTGCATTCTCATTGATCTCGGTGATTGTCATAGTCGTTTTTTCACCTGAATTGTGGTTTTCCTGAATCATCTCCATGAGCATGCCGGTGGGGTAGTTGTCGGGGAGGGTTTTTCCTTTTACAGCTTTTGTTTCCGAATTTGCTTGTAGAATATGCTGAATTCCATATTCTGTATCTTCAGCCATCCAGAACTCAAGGGTTTCGTTGTCATCCTGCATCCGGTATCCCTGGCACTCTACTCCGGCAACGGTTTTAGTTCCGATTTTCTCAAAATCCGACCACTCGGCTTCTTCCATCTCCGTTTCCGGATCCTCATAATCATCAAGATCCGCATACCTCTCTTCTATTTCCTGCGCCTGTTTCCAGTCGTATGCGAAGGAAAATTTGCCATCTTCGCTCTCCATCATCATAACCATCGATTGGTTCTTCATGTCGTAGACTAAAAAGACGTCTCCGTCCTGCCCTTCCATTTGCGCCCCGGATATTTTTGTTCCACTGTAGAGATTATCCTCATTAAAGTGCATCTGCATTTCAACGGGCTGCTCTTTGTCTCCTCCGCGGTTTTCCACTTCAAGCAGCATGGTTGCCACAACCTGAAACGTGTAAGTGTCCTCGGTTTCTGCATTTGAATTCATTGAGAACGGCATATTGAACCCGGACTCCCCGTCGCTGGTACCGGATGCTGAACCAAAGCCGTCACCAAATATGGAATTCCAGGATTTTTCAACAGCCCGTTCAGCTGCTTTTTCTACTTCGTTACTCAATTTCTCTTCAGCCTTTCGTTCCGCCGCCTGTTTTGCCCTGTCTTTCAGGCGGTCAAACAGTTGGGCATCAGCCGTTGATGGCAAGGCCGACAGTAGCAGGATGGAAACCATAAAAAATATTGATGCTCTCATTGTATCTACTCCTAAGTTCATTATTGTTAGTTGAGGGCGGATGGGCAGCCCAAAATCTCTATCCCATTTACTTGTATATATGCAGGATTTCCCATTTTCTCAAAATAATTTTACTATCTGCTATTAATAATTGGTAGAGCACTGCGCCCGGCTTGAAGGAGCAGTGCCATACCATTGAGAGTTCTGACAGCAATTACGCTAAAGCAGTAGTAGTGAAGAAAAAACCGGAACAAAGTCGGTCAGTTTTTAACTGCCTCAAGATCCGCCATGCAGAAATCGTATAATTCAGGTACTGAGCCATCAAAAAGGTTGGCGAAGAAGTCGGTAGTTTCGACACGGTAATACATCAGGCACTCCTCCACTGTACAATGCGCACCGTTCTCGCTGTCGTGATGGTCTGCCTGCGCATTAGTCCCATTATTCACCAAACCCATCAGGTGACCAAATTCATGTGCAAACACCGTGGATTCAATAGACGTGCGGGACGGTTGACCAATTCCGCCGCTGATTCTGTTTATCGTTCCGCTAAAATAGGCGGTGGATGTGTTGAAGTAAGCAATTCCCAAAACATTCTGCGATTCATATTCACTATCAAGAAAGAGAGCATAGGCGGCGAGGGTTGAACCGTCAGTATACTTACTTCTGTTCTCTTCTTCTATATTCCGGACATCAGAAGCTGAATAGCTTTCCTTTGCTCCAGTTGGAATCTGTTGCGGTTGCAGCATGGCTATGTCGGATTTATCAAGGTGCAGCTCAAGGAAGTTCTGCAGGTTGGTGATGGATTCGTCATCAGGCCTGGCGCCCGGCATATACTGAATTTCTACCACAAGCTGATCATATGTGCTGTTGGTGATGAATGCCCCGCCCGACTGTCCGGGGGAACGTGTGTGGCTGAATTCAGCCGGTGGATCGGTATCGTTATCACTTCCATTGTCAGTTCCCGGATCTACAGATGTCGAGCTGTCACTGCACTGGATAAATAAGAATGAGGTGGCCAGCAAAAGTATGATAGACGTTAATTTGTACGTTCTACACATGTTGTATGGTCTTTGAAATACGTTTAGTCTGAATGTTTAATACAAGGATCTAATCATGATGAATTGAATACCATTCAACCCGGATGAATGTTCTATGCTTTTGAAGTTGCAAAGATCGCTGTTTTTGTTGATCGTTGAAGAAAGGTACTGTTGTCGGCAGACCAGTAAAAACCTTTACCACAAACAAAACATACACCCCTAAACAGATGAAAGAACTTGAAATCATGAGAGCCGATCTCTCAAAAGAGAATCACCGCCGGGCCGTGCTTGAAATTACCGATATGTACGCTCAGGACCCGATGGGCATGAACCGGACACTATCGGAAAATACCAAGGCAAAACTGATTGACGAACTGCAAAAATTTCCTTGCAATCTGCACTTTATTGCATTTGTTGATGGCGAAGCGGCCGGAGTGGCAAACTGTGTATTCAGCTTTTCAACGTTTTATGCTCAAAAAGTGCTAAACGTACACGATCTTGCCGTTAACCCAGCGTTTCGTGGAAACGGTGTCGGAGAAGCGCTGCTCGGGGCGGTAGAAAAAGAGGCAAGAAAGGAGAATTGCTGCAAGGTCACGCTGGAAGTCCGCGAGGATAACCGGGCACGGAATCTTTATGAACGGTTCGGCTTTTCGTATGGCGAACCCAGAATGTTCTTTATGGAGAAAATGCTTGAGGAGTGAGGCTACCGGGTGGTAGATTCATTTGGTCAGGGACAAAACTAATTAGGGCTTCCTCAAAAAGTCACGCCTGAGCGGGCGGCGAAGGCAGAGAGGTTCAACACAAACAAGGTGGCTGCAATCCAGGTCTCGGATGTACCCTGAAGTTTGGCTTTGATTTGGTTAAGCGAAAGCGCCTGTTTGGCATTGCCGATGCGCCCCTCAATGTGGTTTCGTTCGGCGTATTCATCGCGTTGTTTTCTCTTCTCGTAAGCGCTGAGTTTGGGTTTTGGACCTTTGGGAAGGGCCGTCATGCGAATGCCGCGCTCGCTGCACCATGTCCGGTTGTCGTTGGTGTGGTAGATCTTGTCGCACTGAATCAACTCCGGGTAATGGCCGGTCAGCAGGCGGTAGGTTTCGGCCTGATTCTCCAGGTCAGAGGCCTCATTGTAGGCATCCCAGCTGAGTGTCTGGTGGGTCAGGTAGCCGCCAAACAGCGACAGGCCCAGCTTGGCTCCGAACTCCACACGTTTGCCGGTTTTGCCACGCACGATCGGGCGTACGTGGGGCTGGGATATGCTCACAATGCGGTCGTCGCACCGGCGGCTGTCCGCATCATACATCGCCCGCTGCTGGTCGTACAGCGTGTGGATGATCCACAGCTGACGCTGATATTTCTGAGGCAGCGGAAACGCTCTCCCATCCAGCATGCCCAGCATCTGGTCGATATGTCCCAAGTTGCGTTCCACGCAGTTGAGCAGGTACCGCAGGGCTTTACGCAGGCTGGCCTTGGAGGCTTTTTTCTTTTTCGACTGGCTCAAATACCGTTTGTGGGCCACCTTACGGTAGGTGCGTGGTTTGACCGGCAATTGATTTTTTACCAGCTCCCAAAGCTCATCGATGATGCGCTCGGTCTTCACCCGCGCCTCATTGACAAGCGACAGATCGGTAGGGTAGCGAATGTACTGATCGGCTACGGTGGCATCAATTTTGATTTTTCCCTTCGGAGTATCGGCTGCGCCAGAGGCTGGCACAACGTCCTCCGACAGAGTGATCAGCGTTCGGGAGAACTCATCAAAGGTGTCCTCACCGAGCCTCTTTCGCAACTCAACGAACAGTGTGGGCGAAAACAGCTGGGTGGGCCGGTAGGTCTCCAGGCCCAGGAAAAACTGC
>Ga0306867_1000527_pt1 | contig 21454 bp, 13 predicted proteins | sample AntRauTorckE6831_FD_190432 | JGI IMG/M metagenome (GOLD analysis project Ga0306867, IMG submission 190432) | Saline lake microbial communities from Rauer Islands, Antarctica - Metagenome Torckler E6 #831 (v2) (version 2) | ecosystem: Environmental > Aquatic > Non-marine Saline and Alkaline >...
CCACTGCCACTGCCACTGCCACCGGTGGGCAGCCCCGCCACTGGTGCTAGTGCTGGTGGCAGGCCTGCGGTCCAGCCTGCAGCTATCGGGAACGATTCCGAGCAATTCGTTCCGAAACCACTACATATTGTGCCTCAGAAGTAGCTGGACCACTACATGTAGTGGTCCAACCCCCCCTCCCCTGCCTCAACAGGCGCCCCAGCAGCCAGCAGCCGGCAGCCCGGCAGCCAGCACACTTGAGCGGCCGCCGCAGCCAGCACACGCCTGCAGCACATCGACTTGCACCACGTCGCCGAACGTGCTAGGCGCGCCCGGCACTTGACCCCCGGTCCCAAGGCGGCGGGGCGGTGTTACTAATCATGCGTCCCCGCATATGTCCGGGGTAACACTGGCTGCCGGCGGGCTGCCGCCCCACTGCCGCCAGTGGCCCCCGCCGGGGGCGGTGGTGTGCGCTACCTGCGCTTGCTGCCGGTGCCGGCAGGGCTATCCCAGTGGGTGCCTCAGCTAAGTTTCCGCTCCGCAGTCGTCTCCGCGAGTGGCTGCAACCGTCGGGGCCTGTCCGTCCGGTGCGCTGCCACCACCCACCCGATTCACAGACGGTGGGCGTCCACATCTGTAGCGTGTGGATGCTGGGTGTGCCTGTTGCGTTCCGCCTGCCATCACAGGCTTCGGCACACGCCCTGGACCTCCCTCGGAGGGATCACCAACCGCCATCACCGTCACGGTCACTCGAAACGCCGCTGTGGCGGGCGGACCCCGGACGGCTTCTCGGTCTGCCGTCGACCGTAGGTTGTGGTTGAACGCCCCCCCATCTTAGCACCGTTGAGGGTGTAGCCTCTGATGTGCATGACGGGGTGACGGCCCCTGTTGATTACCTCTGGAGGCGCTGTGGCAGTTCGGACTTGCGCTTGCGGGTGCGGCGAAGCCTTGGCTAAAGGTGCCCGGTGGAACCGCATCTACCTGAACGATAAGCACCAGCGTCGGCAGACTGCTCGCAACTACAACGCGCGGAAACGCACCAGTGAACGTGGCATCCGCAACGACCGGAAACGGGTGGGCACCGGCTCTGGGGACGCCCTCTCCTTCAAGGGCAAGGACGAGTCGCTGGATAATCGGGGCTCGTACCGGCGCGGCCCGAAGTACGAGGCGTTCTGCGAAACCGACTACCCGGAGGCGATCCTCAGCTCCGAGATGACCAACGGGCAGGTCGCCTCCGAATACGGGGCGTCCCATGCCGACATCTCCCGGTGGATGGCCGCCTACCTGGAAGACCGGCAGACCGGCGCGGCGCTGAAAGACTGGACCCGCGACGAAGCGGTCGACGCCGCGCTGATGTCCTACCAGCCGTTCGTGGAGCACTTCCACCCGGAGGCCCTGATCCCCGACTTCCACCTGGAGTGGGAGCAGGAGATCGACGGGGTGGTGGGCAACGGCGGGCGGCTCGTCCTGTTGGCCCCTCAGAGGCACGGCAAGACCGAGTTCCTGATCCGCTACTGCCAGCGCCGTATCGCCGCCGACCCCGACATCTGCATCCTGTGGGTGTCGCGTGCCAAAGAGCTGGCCGAAGAGTCGGTCGGGATGCTGCGACAGTTGCTGGAGGACGAGAAGTTCGGTGAAGCCGTACTCGGCCCCGGCCAGACGTTCAGGCCACCGGCCCGTTCCGGCAAAAGCTGGACCGACGAGAAGCTGACCGTCGGGCAGCGGACCCGCATCCGCAAGAGCCCGACGGTACGGGCACTCGGTATCGGCGGCACCACTTCCGGCCGTGACGCCGACCTCATCATCGTTGACGACCCGCAGGAACGTGAAGACTGCGTCAGCCCGACAACCCGCGAGAAGCAGTCGCGCTGGTTCATGACCACCCTGCTGGCCCGCAAGATGGAGAAGACCGGGATCGCGCTCATCACTTCGCGGCGCCACATCGACGACATCCCCGGCAAGCTCATCAAGGACCACGCCGAAGACTGGCGGACCATCATCTACCGGGCGCACAAGCTGGGCTGCCCGAAGCCGGAGGCCGACTCGGCCGACCACGCCGACTGCATCCTGTGGCCGGAGCTGCGGAGCCACAAGTTCCTGATGGGCCAGAAGCGCGCCGACGTCGCCTTCTTCGAGTGCAACTATCAGAACAACCCGTCCGCCGACTCGCTGGTGCTCATCAAGGCCGAGCACCTGGAGCGGTGCAAAGACTTCTCCCGCAGCGTCGGGGCGATGCCGAAGAACGCGACCCGCTACATCGCAGGCATCGACCCTGCCGAAGCGAAGCCGGTCGCGGCGGTGCTGTGGGCGTGGGAGCCGTCAGGGACGATGCACATCGTCGACACGCTGGAGGCCGAACCGGGAGTGCGGGGTGGACGGCAGATCGTGACGACATGGTTCAAGAAGTACGCCTGCCGCGAGTTCGTGGTGGAAAAGAACATCGCTCAGTCGTGGTGGCAGGACAAGGAGCTTTCCGACTTCTGCGCCCGCAACGGCATCCCGAAGGTCCGCGAGCACTACACCGACCGGACCAACAAGATGGACCCGAAGAACGGGGTGCCGTCGATGTACAACGACATGCGTACCGACCCTCCGAAGATCACCTTCCCGTACGGTGACCGTGACTCGCAGCAGCAGATGGACCGCCTGCTCCGGACCTTCCTGCTGTTCGACCCCGACCATGCAGGCGGCAAGCACGCCGACGATGACCTCCCTATGGCGGCATGGTTCGGGCACCACGTCATGCAGAAGTGGACGGTGCAGCGACAGGACGTCGCTGAGTACGACTATTCGCAGACACAATGGGTGTCTTCGACCACCCAGTACGCAGGAGTTGCCTGATGGGCTACTACGACGAGAAGCCGACGCCGAAGACCTTCGAGCAGGTCCGCGACCGCGTCGAAACGTTGCGCCAGATCACCGAGCCGTACATGGCGGACCGCCACCGCATCCGTTCGGTGGCCAACGGTGGGCGTCAGGCCATCAACGCACTGCTGAAGGACTACCAGGACAAGAACGCCGACACGCTGCCTGCCGCCAACATGATCGCCGACGGCATCGAAGCGTTCTCCCACATGATCGCCCCGGTTCCGGCACTTCGCATCGACCCGCCGTCGCATCTGGACACCGACCCGGCGAAGAAGCGCGCGCAGAACCGTACCCGGATCGTCGAAAACTACGACCGGCTGGCACGCCTGCCGCTCCAGTTGGAGCGGATGTCGCAGTGGCTCCCCGGCTACGGGTTTTCGACGTGGTACGTGGTGGAAGGCCGGGACAAGAACAACGGCCGCTACCCACGCCTGATGCAGCACGACCCCTACGCGACGTGGGCGGGAGAGTGGGGCGTCGACTATCACCCTTCCGACGTGGCGCTCCAGTTCTGGACGTCCAAGGAAGAGTTCGCCCGCGCCTTCCCTGACGCTGCCGGCAAGGTGTCGTGGGGCGACCTCTACGGCAACACCCGCCAGCCCGGCTGGGACGGCGTCAACGAGGTGGTCGAGTTCACCCGCTACATCGACGGCGCGGCCGTGTACCTCTACTCGCCGCTGACCGACAACTTCCTGATGAAGCCGGTCGAGCATCCGCTGAACCGTGCCCCCATCGCCCTGCCTCGGCGCACCACCTTCGACCAGTTGAAGGGACAGTTCTCCGAAGTGTTCGGGCTGGCTGCGTCGATCATCAAGTTCGCGCTGCTCTCCCAGATCAGCATGGAAGAGGCGGTGTTCGCCCCGGTTGTGGTCAACGGCCGGATGGAGGCGCCGTTCCGCAAGGGCCGCAACGCCGTCAACTTCGTTGAAGGCGGCGGGGCGCAGTACCTTCAGCAGAACCAGCCGTATCAGATGGCACAGGAGGTCGACCGCCTTGAACGCTACCTGCGGGCGTCTTCGGGCTACTCGAAGCAGGCTGACGGGGAGACGCCCGCCAACATGGCGGCGACAGGTGCCGGGCTGGAACAGTTGCAGTCGGGGACCAACCGGAAGGTGGAGCGCTACCACCGGGTCATCGCCGACGGGCTGGTCGACATCGACTCGGTCCGCCTGGAGTGGGACGAGGTGGCATACGGCGGGGTGAAGAAGACGCTGGACGACACGACGAAGGGCGTCACGCACGCCAACACCTACGACCCGTCAGATATCGGGGGCCACTACGGCACCCGTCGCGTCTACGGGCTGATGGCAGGATGGGACGAGCCGACGAAGCTGGTCGGCGGGCTGCAACTGGTCGGTTCCGGTGCCATCGACCTGACGACGCTGCGGGAGAACCTGTCGGGCCTCGACAACATCCCGCGCATCGAGCAGCGGCTCGGCAAGGAGACGGCACGCCGGGCGTTGGAGGCGTTCCTGATGCAGGGCGCCGAGCAGGGCGACCCGAAGGCGGTCCAGACGCTGCTGGAGTTGAACCGCACAGGCGACTGGGACAAGGCGTTCGAGGACTTCTACAAGCAGGAGGAGGAGGCCGCTCCGGCTGGGCCTGCGCTTCCCGAGCAGCCCCCCGGCCTGGAGCAGGCGATGGCGATGATGGGCGGCCCGGCAGGGGCCGGGGACACGTCGGGCCAGACGCTGTCCCGGCTGTCAGGTTCGGGCCGGGTAGAAGGCGGCGCGCAGGTCGTCGCCCCGATGGGAGGCTAGAAGATGGCACGTCGCAGACAGCATGGCGGCTACCGCCGACCGGCAAGCCCCGCAGCGGCGTCCGGTCCGGGCGCGCTTTCGCAGCGCACCGACGGGGGGCCTGGTGAGCTTGAGTACTCGGGCCTCGCCTACGGCGAGAACAAGGCGGTCAACAGTCAGGCAGGCGCGGTGCCGCTTGCCGGGCAGCGTGGCGCCGACGGCGGAGGAGGCCCGCCGCCGGCAGGGGGCGGTGGAGGGCGTGTGCCGCAGGGCGGAGCGTTCGGGCCGACCACCCGCCCGGACGAGGCGATGACCGCAGGCGTCAACTCTGGACCGGGGCCGGGGCAGCGCGGCCCGGTACTGGAAGAAGACCCGTACCTGATGATCCGTGCCCTGATGCAGGTTGCCCCGTCCCCCCAGTTGGCACAGATGTTGGCGAGGTTGTCCCGTGGCTGAAAACAACAGGTGGATCAGCGACGAGATGGAGATGCAGGCCATCGAGGAGGCGGACCGCCGCCGCCGTTCGGTCGCGTCGATGGCGCGGAACATCACGCCGCAGCAGGTACAGCAGGCGCAGGGGCTGATTGAGCGCAACCCGAACCTGTCTGCCGGGCTGTTGCAGGCTCTCCTGCAAGGCGACGTCCCCGACGCGCAGGCGGACGCGCTGGCGCAACAGGACGAAGGCGGATGGATGGGCTCGATCATGGACGTCGCCGGCGACGTCATCGAGTCGGTCACCGACGGCGGCGAATGGGCGATGACACGCGCCTACGAGTACGGGATCAAACCTGCGGTACGTGGCGTCGTGCTGGCGTCCGAGACGTTGGCGCAGGAGGTTGTTCAGCGTCCTCTGACGGCCGGGCTCGCCACCATCCAGGGCGAGGCCGACTCGTTCGGGCAGGCATACGACGACTACGGGGACTCAGCGGGCGTCAACCTGCTGCAAGGCGACCTTGCAACCGTTGACGCGCAGGGCAACCCTATCGAGGACGGGGTGCTCGGAAAGGGGCTGTTCCTCGGAGGCAGCGCGCAGGCGGAGACGGACAGCGAACGGAAGCTCCAGATCAGAGGGCAGCGTGCCGACGTCGGACAGGCGCTCGCCAACGGGCTGGTCGGCTCGTTCTACTCCCCCGGCGACCGTGCCTACGACGTCACCGCAGGCATCTCGGGTTTCGCTGTCGACGTGTTCGGCGATCCGCTGGCGTGGGCGACAGGCGGCGCTACGAAGGCGATCAAGGCGTCGAGGTCGCTGTCGGTGTCCGGGGCGAACGAGATACTTGCCGCAGCGAAGGTTGCAGGCAAGGAGGATGAGCTGCTCGGGGCGGCGAGGGCCGCCTCCAGAACGGTCGACGCTGGAACGCTCCGCCCCAGAGGCAGCGTTTCGACGTTCGCTGGCCGGGCGGACGACTTTACGGACACCCTGTTCCGCGAAGTCGACGTCAACGACGCTAGGGCATACGTCCCCGGCGGCATGGGTGATGACGCTTCCGCCCGTGAGCTTTACTTCTCCTCGTCCCGCAACCTTGCGAGGGGGCAGGGCAAGAGCCAGGGCGTCGTTCTGGAGTTCGACGCTTCGGCCGTCCAAGGGCAGGCTCGCGCCAACGTCTCGAAGCCCGCCTGGGAGGCGGCCTGGGATGCGGGGGAGGCCGAGTTCACGGTGCTCCAGGCCCCCTCTCGGATGCGCGACGCGGTCCGTTCCGTCACCGTCAAGAGCGACGCTGCCGGAGCCAAGGGCGCTAGTTCTTCGTTGAGCCAGACACTCGACGAGCTTGTCGATGCAGGTTGGGAGCGGGTCGACGTCGAGGATGGCGTCAAGTACGTCCGCCCAGGGCGGGTGGCTGACGACGCGGCGTTCAAGGATGCCGGGCTCATCCAGGGTTCACGCCGCAACACGCTCCTGATGGAGAGAGGCCGCGACTTCTTCAGCAACGACCGGATGCTTCAGCGTCTCGCCGACTCGGACGAGTACGACATCATGCAGTCGTGGGCGCGCTCGCCCGCCAACCGCATCGACCTGAAGACCATCGTCGCACTCGGGGACGCGAAAGATCCGGCGTCGGTCATCGAAGTGCTGCTCAATGCCGTCGGCCAGGGCGACGTCGCTCAGAGCGGCTTCTACTCCGGCATGGGCAACTTCGTCAAGCGAAGCCTGAACGAGTCAACCTCGAAGTTCGCAGGACCGTTCCGCTACTTCACCGCCGAAGGCAAGCTGGCGGGCCTCGCGCCGACCGGGTCGGTGTCTGCGGACACTCTCGCGTCGTCGGCTGGCAAGCTCGACTCACTGCTTCGTCAGGCGAACATCCCTCGCGAGTTTCGTGCCAGCATCTTCGGACGCATGGCACGGGCGGAAGACGGCGCGTTCGATGAGCTGTTCGACATCGTCACCGACGCCATCGACGAAGTCGCCTTGAAGGTCGACGGTGGCGCCGACACGTCGCTGAACGCCATCGCCAAGTCTTACCGCGAGGAGTTGGGGCAGCTACGCGAATACGGGATCGAGTCATGGGGCAACGCCATCGACGTGCCCTACGCGAAGCGGAAGATGGTGCAGAACTTCGACGGCACGACAGTTGAGATGGTCGTCCCGACGCCGCAGGCCCTAGTCGAACTGTCGGACCTCTCCCTGCACCTGCCCGACATTACGAGTATCCGTCGTGCCGCAACAGAGACGGCGCTGCTTCGCAGCGTCTACACCTCGAAAGGCTGGGACTTCACTGCATCGACTGCCAAGTCGATAACCCACAACGTGTTCAAGCCGCTCGCGATCCTTCGTCCCGCCTACGTGGTCCGTATCGGGGCGGAAGAGCAGGCCCGCCTGGCGGTGGAAGGCTACGACTCCATGTGGGATCACCCCCTCCGGTTCATCATGGCGAACCTCCGCAACCGCGACGAGTTGAGCGACCTGATGGGCAGGGAGCTACGGGACGTCGCCGAGGAGGTCGGCGTGATAACGCGGGACGCTCACGGGTTCATGGCTGACTCCGCTGGCTCGAAGGGGCGTATGTTCACGAAGGTCTACCGGGTCGAGGGTGAGGATCTGTCGACGGCGTACGTCACGGGGTGGCGTGGCGAGCTTGGGCAGATCGCCGCTAGCGACGACCTGCGCCAGATGGCGTTCCTCCGTGGCAACCTTGACGAGTTCAAGACGTGGGCGCAAGGCGAAGGGCTACCGCACATCCGACGCATGGCGCGAGTCAACAAGGACGAGAACAAGCTGCTGGAGTTCGGGGACGGCTTCGATGATTGGGCGAGAGGGCAACGCACCCGTGTCGAGGCGAAGACCAACTGGGACGAAGACCTGATCGACCGGATCGTCAACAAGGACATCCCCTACCCCGGCCCGCACAAGAAGGCGAAGAACGCCGAACTCGGGTTCGCCAACTTCCTGCGCGCCAAGGCACGAGACGGGGTCGCTCCGGCAGCGGTCAAGTCGGAGATCAAGACTCCCGGCAGGACGAAGCATCTGGACAACGTGCTCGACACGCTGTTCAACAACCTCACAGGCAAGCCGACCTCGTACCTGGCCCGTTTCCCTGCGTTCCGCCAGTCGATGCTGCGACGCACCGGGGAGCTGTTCGACACGCTCGCCACCGACGAGCTGCGCGAAGAGGCGTTCGCACTGGCCGTCAACAACTTGGGGGCCAACACCGGCAAGGTGCTGCGCGACACCCCACAGTTGCGGGCGCTCCGCGAAGCGTTCGACGCATCGAAAGGCAAGGTCGGCGGCAAGATCAAGTCCATCGAGGACTTGAACCGGGCCGTCATCCAGAAGTCCTCGGAGGACGTCAAAGACCTGCTGTTCGATGTAACGGCACGCGGCTCCGCCCAAGAGGCGATGGAGGTCGTCGTCCCGTTCCTCGACGCATGGAAGGAAGTGTCGAGGACGTGGGCGCGGCTAGGCAAGGAGAACCCGGCGTTCTTCATCCGGGCACAGGCTGGCTACCGGGAGCTGGAAGACAACGGGTTCTTCCACGTCAACGAGCATGGCAAAGAAGTGTTCAACATGCCGGGCGGGCAATACCTGTCGTCGTTCGTATCGCGACTCAACGAGGACGACGCTTCGTTTACCGAGGGGGGCATCGGGGCTGGCATTGGCGCCGTGGCGGGAGGGGCTATCGCTTCGCGACTCGGGCCGCTCGGGACCAAGGCGGGAGCTGCGGCCGGGGGGGCGGCAGGGGGCGCTATCGGTGGTCTGTTCGGCGGCACGACACAGGCGGCCGCGGGCGCGGCAGCCGACGTAGCGACCGGCGACACGCCAGCCCAGGCCCCCCAGCTCGAAGGGCGGGTGGAAGGCATCAACCTGGTCGCCCAAGGCATCGGCCCCGGCTTCGGCCCGGTCGTCCAGTGGGGCGCAGGCGTGATGCCGAGCGCCCCTGAACTTGAAGGCTTCCGCAACTTCCTCGCACCGTTCGGCACCGGCCTTTCCGAGCCCGACGACGTGCTGTCGCCGGGGACGATCCCGGAGACGCTGCTGCCCGCGTGGATGAGGAAGCTGTTCAACGCAGTCACCGAAGGCGACATTGACGAGCGCCAGTGGAACTCGACGGTCGGCGACGCAGTGAAGGCCCTGGTCGCGTCCGGAGAGATTGCACCCAACGACCCGGACCTGGTCGAGAAGTCGGAACGCTACGGACGGTGGCTGCTGCTGGCCCGCTCGTTCGGGCAGGCCACCGGGCCTACCGGGCCGTCGGCGACGTTGGAGACAGAGCTGCCGGACCGCAACGTCAAGCATGAGGACTGGAACCCGGAGATCGACCCGTCCGGCGAGATGTTCGGCATCGGCGTGCTCGCCTCCGACTACTACCGTCTGGCGCAGACCTACGGCCCCGAAGACGCGGCGGCACGGTTCTACGACATGTACGGCGCAGAACCGTTCTTCGTCGCGCAGTCGAAGACGAAATCGCTCGCCGAACTTCCGGTGTCAACCGAAGGCGGCCGGTGGATGCGGACCAACGAAGGGGTCGTCGACGACTTCCCGGTGGTGGCAGGCTTCTTCGCCCCGACCGACGAGGACGCGGAGCTTGACTTCTCCGTCTACTCGGGGCAACTTGCCCGCGGTCAGCGGGAGTCGTTGACTCCCGCTCAGCAGACTGCCGCAGCCCAGCAGGTCCGCGCCCGTTCTATCTACAACACCGTGAAGGACCGTCTCGAAGGGCTCCCCACCGCACAGCGCGACCGTGCGTTGGCGTTGACGGAGGCGCGGCTGGAAGAGGTCCACCCCGGCTGGCGGGCGCCCGTGCTCGGCGTCGGCGGCACCCTACGTGCCGACGACAAGATCAGAGAGTTGCAGCGTGCTGTGGAAGACCCACGGCTCGCCGACAATCCGTTGACCCCGACCTTGTCCACCTACCTGCGGATCAGGGGCATGGCGTTGGCGGAGGCGGAGGCTCGCGGCTACAAGACGCTGGAGTCCGATAAGGTCGCGGACATCCGCGAACGGCTGAGCGCAGCCGGTACGGCAATCAGTCAGAGCGACCCGGTGTTCATGGGCGTATGGTCAGGGCTGCTTTCGCGGGAGGTCGAAGACCAATGACAGAGCAGGAACTTGCGGTACTTGAGGCATCGTTTGCAGGCGGGGGCAGCCTGCCCGCGGGGCAGGATGCCCCCATCGGTGGCTACGCCCCGCCACAGGCCCCTGGCGCGTCTTCGATGGCGCCACAGGACCCGAACAGGTTGGTGCCCGCCACCGAACGCCGGAGCCCCGGCTACGGAGCGCCCGTCCCGCCATCTAACGGAACGGTCTACTACGAGGGCGCCGACTACGGGGTCCTTCGCCGTATGTCCACGGAAGAACTCGGCCGCTTCCAGGACTCTCTCGTCGCCAACGGCCTGGCCCGCGAGATCATCCCCGGACGCATCGACGACAGCACCGTCGGTGGGATGCAGACGCTGATGGCTCTCGGCAACCGGCAGTCGACGTCGTGGAGCGAAGTCCTCGAAGGGATCATCCGTATCGGCGGCGTACCGGGCAGCGGCACAGACGGTGACGAGTTCGACCCGAAGCCGTATCTCGCACCCGACTACGCCTCGCTGGCGCAGACGGTCAAGTCGACGTTCCGTCAGCGGCTCGGCCGCGAACCGGACCAGGCGGAGATGGCCGAACTGGTCGGCGAACTGCAAGGCTGGAGCAAGGGCGCCTACGACGCCGAAGTCCAGTACGGGCAGGCACAGTTCGACGACGACGACGGCATCCCTGGAGTGGAGGAGCCGATGCAGGAGCTGTCCAACGTCGACCCGGTGTCGCGGTTCCAGGAGCTGTTCGACGAGCGCTACCAGGGCGAGATCGACTTCCGCGAGGACCAGGCTGCCGCACCGAGTCGGCGGGCGTCGGTCCAGGGCGCCGCAGACACCATCGCACGGATGAACCGGACGAGTTACTGATGGCTGAAGAACAACTCGGGTCGTTCATGGAGGCCATCGCAGAGCAGGAGTCGGGCGGCAACTACGGTGCCGTCGGGCCGTACACCGGGTCGCGCTACGGCCGTGCCCGCGGCAAGTATCAGATCATGGAGACGATCTGGCCCGGCTGGGCGAAAGAGGCCGGGATGGCCGGCGCGTCGTGGAACGACCCGGCCGCACAGGAACGGGTCGCCCGCTACAAGATGTCGCAGTACTACAAGCGCTACGGCTCGTGGGACCTTGTCGCGGTCGCATGGTTCGCCGGGCCGGGGCGAGCCAACACGGCGCAGCGCGAAGGTATCGGGGCGATAGGCAACATCTCGGACGTGCTCGGGACCAGTGTCGCCAAGTACGTGGCAACGATGAACGAAGGGCTGGGTCGAGGCGCCGCACCGCTCCCCGGCACAGGAGCGGGCGGCGGCGCTCCCGGTACCGGCGGCATCCCAGGCATCGTCGAGAAGCTGGGTCGCCGCGGGGAGCCGCAGGCCGCTTCGGGGGCGATGGCGAGGATCATGGAGTCGATATCCAGGCGAGCATCCGAAGGCGGCGGCAAGATACTCAAGGTGGACGCGCTGTCTGGCGACCTGTTCGGCGACGACTCGGAACTTTCCGACCCGCTCGCCCAGTACCGCCCCCAAGAGCGCGACATCGGAGGCGCCTGATGTACCTGCCGGTGGCAGGCATGAGCCCGAGCCAGTTGGCCGACACGTTCGGCGCCGACAGGGACGGCGGTGCGCGTAGACACAAGGGCATCGACATCTTTGCTCCCGAAAGCACGTCGGTCGTGGCGGTGCGCGGCGGCACCGTCGTCAAAGCTGGCACGGCAGGCAAAGGCGGCACCCGTGCGTGGGTCCGCGACGACGAAGGCTTCTACCACTACTACGCCCACATGAACCGGCTGAGCGTCAGCGCCGGCCAGCGCGTCGAGTCCGGGCAGGAGGTCGGCGGGGTGGGACGCACAGGCAACGCGCAGGGCACCCCACCGCACCTGCACTATTCGGTCAACTTCGGCGGCGGCACTTCCGAGGCGAACTCGCTGAACCCGTACAACTTCCTGATGAGCAAGCGTTCGGACCAGTTGCAGGTCGCAGCCGACGCGGAGCTTCCCGGCCAGCCACCAGCGCAACGGCGCAGCCCGAGCGACGTTATGGCAGGGATCATGCAGGCCGTGTCCCGTGCGGCGTCGGGCGACGGTGAAGGACGTATCCTCGACGTCAACGCCCTGTTCGGGCAGACTTCGCCTGCTGTCGCTACCGAGCCTCGCAGCGACGAGGAGCGCATCGCTGCACGGACCAACGATTCGCTCACCTACACCGGCACTGGCGGCTCTGACGCCGGGCTTCCCGGCACAGGAGCGGGCGGCGGCGCTCCCGGTACCGGCGGCCTCAACGATAGGAACCTCTGATGGCACTCCCAGGACCAGGGGACCGCTCCACACCTGGGGCGCCGTCCGGCGCTAGCGAAGCTGTTCTTGACCCTCGCAGGCTGTGGCGCGAGTTCAAGGCCGCGGTCGACGCGGGCCTCGCGCAGGAGATGGAGGGCTGGCGGGACGACAGGGACGAACTCGCCAACTTCTACATCTGGTACCGCAACCTCGGTCGCGTAGAGAACCACCCGTACCGCGGCCAAAGTCCCCCTTCCGAAAGCGACATGCGGGCCGCCCGCAGCGCAAGCGAGCCACCCAACCAGACCACGACCCCTGTCGACCGCTCCGACGCTGGGCTTCCCGGCACGGGGCCGGGTGGCGGCGCTCCCGGCACCGGAGGCGTCACCGACCGCTCCGACGCTGGGCTCCCCGGCACAGGGCCGGGTGGCGGCGCTCCCGGCACCGGAGGGGTTTCTGGCGGCGGTGCGACCAGCGGCGGCGGTGCGACCAGCGGCGGCGGTGCGACCAGCGGCGGCGGGGCGGTCCCGGTCGACCCTTCCCTTCCTGAGCCTGGCACGCTCAAAGGTGTTCCCGGTGGCGGCGACGTGTGGAAGGTCGGAAACGACTACTGGCTGGCCTACACGATCCCTGGCACCAACACTCCGCTCGTCTGGAAGGTCAAGAACGAGAAGGACGCCCTGAGCATCTTCGGCACCGCAACTCCCGACGCCGACCGGACGTTGAGCCAGGCCCAGTTCAAGAAGCTGTCCCCGTGGCAGCTCGGCGGACTGACCGACGAACTAGGGGCCTTCGCAGACGAGACGCACCCGTGGGAGCAGTTCATCGCCGACTTCGACAAGGCGGCGGAACTGCGTCCGTGGCTCAAGGACGTCGACTATATGGCGGTCGTCGCAACCGCCTACCTGGAGGGCCGTGAGCCAACCACCGACGAACTGGCGACGACCGACTGGTGGCGGACGCACACCGAAGACGAGCGTCAGTGGATGGAGTCGTCCGCAACGGCCGGTGCCGCCGAGATCGACCGGCGCCGCGAAGACTCGAAGCGTGCCGTTGCCGAAGCGCTACGGCAGGCCGGCATGGCCAACCCGACAGATCAAGTGATCGACCTGATCGCAGAGCAGCGACTCACCGGGAAATGGTCGGACGACTACACCGCACAGCAGGTCCGCAAGCTGGTGGACCCGTTCGCGGCTGGCGAGCTTGACAAGGGCCTGCTGACAGCTATGCGCGGCGTGGGGACCGCCGGAGACGCCCGCGCAGTGTCAGAAGGCATCGCTGCGGTGCGGGCACGGGTGCGGGCACTGTTCACCAACCGCAACACCACCATCGCTTCCGAAGACGGGGGCGAGTTCGAGACCATCGACCGCATCTCCCGGCAGATCATGTCGGGGCAGCGCAGCTTCGAGGAGGTCCGTGGCTCCATCGACTGGCGCGCCAGGCAGGAGGACGGGGGGCGGCCGGGAGGGCTCGACGTTACCCGCGAAGGTGAAGACACTGTGCGCGAGCTTGCAGCGAAATGGCTGGGCCCATCCCTCGGGGAGATGTCGGACCGGCAGGTGTCCAGGTGGGCGGGGCTCATCCGCAACGACCCGGACGCTCAGCAGGAGTTCGAGGCCACGATGCGCCAGCAGCGGCTCGCGATGCTGCCCGGCTACACCAATCAGAACCTCACCTACGAGGACATCGTCGAGCCGGTGCGCCGTCTCGCCACGAAAACGTGGGGGCGACCTGTCGACGACGAGGGGCTGCTGGTCGACCTTGCCAACACCGGGGACTACACGGAGATGGCGAAGCGGCTCCGCAAGGAGGGGCTAGCGAAAGGCGTCGCCAAGCCGGTACAGGATGCGCTGGGCGGACTGATGGGCACCAGCATGGGCGACCGCGTACAGAGGAGCACGGTATGACCCCCGCACGCAACGAGACTTGGGGAACAATCTGATGGCTACCGCTCCGGGCGACAGCAACTTCAGCAGTGAGTCGGCGGCACGTCAGCGCATCGTCGACATCTACAGGAACCGGGGACTTGAGCCGCCACCCAACATCGAAGCGCAGGTGCAGCGCGTCGTCAGCGAGGGGACCAGTTACCTCGGGCAGATTCGCTCCCACGCTGAACGTGACGCGGCGTCCGCCCCGACGCCGCAGACTGGCACAACGGGGGGCGACGCCCAGTTCACCAGCCCCGCAGCGGCACGTCAACGCATCGTCGACATCTACGCGAACCAGGGGCTTGAGCCGCCACCCAACATCGACGCGCAGGTGCAGCGCATCGTCAACGAGGGGTCCGGCTACTTCGCGCAGATTCGCTCCCACGCTGCGCGCGACGCGCAGGGTGTCGCCGACGCTGCCGAAGAACTCGACAACGAGCGGAGCCTCAACTACCGGGGGCTTGCAGGCAACATGTTCCCGTGGCTCACCCCAGGGCTGCTCGACCTGTTCGCAGACGAATGGGGGGAGACGGGCGAACCGCAGTTCGCGCTCGACAAGGTCCGCCAGTCGGCAGAGTACGGGCGGGTGTTCCCTGGTATCAAGCGGGAAGACGGCAGCCTGCGGATGTCGGAAGGCGACTACTTCGGGGAGAAGGCCGGGTTCCGTGAGGCGATGTCAGAGTTCGGCATCAACCCGGCCGACTACGAGAGCCAACTCACTGACCTGTTCGTCAACGAGGTTGGTGCCCGAGAACTCTACGGGGCGCTCGGCAACGCCTACCAACGGTTCGTTGAGCCCGGCTCCGAAGACACCTCGATGGTGCGCTCGTTCCTCAACTCGTTCATCGGCTCCGGTTCCGAGGTTGACGCGACCGCAGCCATCCGCGACTCGGCCGCCTACGACCAGGTGTTCACCGGCAACCGCCGTGAAGACGGCAGCCTGCGGATGGACGAGCCCGACTTCTTCGCGTACAAGCGCGGCTGGCAGCGCACGCTCGTCAGCTTCGGGCTGAACCCTGACGAGTTCGTCGGCCGCGGGGCGTTCCGTGAGTCGGTGGAAGGCGAACTGTCCGTCGCCGAGGTGGACGCCCGGCTACAGGCCACCCAGGACGGCGTCCTTGACCGCGCCCCCGAGATGGCGGAATGGTACGCGCAGAACTACGGGATCGACCTGACCCCCGAAGCGATCCTCGGTATGGCGATCTCCCCTGCGCTTCAGAAGGATGTGCTGGAGCGTCGCATCCTCGCGTCTCAGGTCGGCGGCGAGGCGAGCCTCCAAGGGTTCTCGCGCAACCTGGAGCGTGCCGAACAGCTTGCCCGCGCGGGGGTGGGGGGCGACCAGGCACGTCAACTCTATTCGGACGCAGCGATGCAGGTGCCGACGCTCAGCGCGTTGGCGCGTCGGCATTCCGACCCGGAAGGCAACCTCGGTATCGACGAGTTCGAGAACGCCAGCGTGCTCGGGGACGCCGGGGTGCGGCGACGCATCGGGCGAAGGATGCAGGACGAGCAGTCGTCGTTTTCGACACGCCGCAACGTCGCGGCCGACCAGGGCGGCGCGCTCACAGGGCTGCGCCAGAGGTGACGGCCGCCCCACCTTGCTCGCGCCGCCAGCGAGAATGAAGTTCCGGGCTCTTACAGTGCCGGTGGCTGGAGGTGGACCTTCACGGGTTGAAAGAGGCGTCCCGGTGCCGGGGTGACCCGCTAGGCCGTCGGCGCGACCTTAGCGCCCACTTGCGTCCGGCGTCGCGTCGCGCCATACTGTGCGCAGCAGCGGAATGGTGGCCGTCTCCCTCCGCTCGCAGGCCACGACTTCAGAGTGGCGAGACGGCAATCTGGGGGTCGACGTCCGGGGTTCCGCCCTCCCGGCCGTCCGTAACGTAGGGCGCGTACCCGTGGGCCTTGTGGATAGCGAGGCAGCCGCGATGTGCCCACGTCTCCTCATTCCATCTTCACTCTGCCTCGCCGGGCGAGTTGCGTACTCCACGGCGCTCCTCCGAACCCGACCGACGTGGGCGCGAGGAGTGTCAAGATGGCTGAGAACGACCCCCAAGAGACCGAAGGTTCTGCGCTCCGCAAGCAGCTGGAAGCTGCGTTGACGGAGAACAAGGCCTTGAAGTCTGAGCGACGTGAACGTGCGTTCTCTGACGCCGGGTACGACCCGTCGGCAGGAAACGGCAAGGCGCTCGCGCAGCTCTACGACGGTGAGGCAACCGTCGAGGCCATCCAGGCGTTCGCCAAAGACGAGTTCGGTTGGGAACCTCCCGCCGCTACGTCTGAGGAGCCAGCGGAAGACACGAAGTCCGAAGAGGACGGCTGGGATCAGCTCAGCCGGACACCGGGCGGGCAGTCTCCGGCGCCAAACGACCCCTCCTCGCTTGACAACCGGATCGCGAAGGCTCAGGCCGACGGCAACTGGGACGAGTTCGATCTTCTCAGTGCCGAAAAGGTCGAAGCCGCGCGACGCTAACCAAGAGGAGCGTGACCCCACATGCCAACCGTTGCCGCACTCGGTACATCTTTCAATCTGCCGAACTATCACGGCAGAGTCCACCCGCTCACCCCGTCCGACACGCCGTTCACGACCGCCCTGATGGGGCAGTCGGGCGGCGGCGAAGTCGACCCTGCCCGCACGTTCGAGTGGCAGACCACCGACCTGCGCGACGCCGCACAGAACACTGTGGTCGACGGTGATCGCGTAGGGACCGGCGAGCACCGCAGCCGCTCCAACGTGTTCAACGTCCTCCAGACCCACCGCGAAGACGTCGACGTGGCCTACGAGCGGCTGTCTGCAACCGGCCAGTTCGACGGTCGCAACATCGCTGGCGGCAACCCGATCGTCAACGAGGAAGCCTTCCAGATCACCCAGATGTGGAAGCAGATCAAGCGGGACATCGAGTTCTCGCTCATCAACGGCACCTACGTTCTGCCCGGCACCAACGGTACGGCGGCGCAGACCCGTGGCATCCTGGAAGCCATCACGACCAACGCCGTCGACTCGTCCAGCCAGGTCGCCACCCTGGCGACCTCCGCGAACTCCGACGACACGTTCGACACGTCGTCCGCTCACGGACTTTCGGTCGGCGACGACTTCTACATCACCGGGCTAACCGGCGGTTCGGGGATCGCAGCCAACACCCGCTACTACGTCACCACCGTCCCGACAACCACCTCCTTCACGGCTTCGGCCACGAAGGGCGGCGCGTCGCTCGACTTCGGTTCTGACGTCTCGGCAGGCAACATCTTCTCCTACGCCGAACCGGACGGTGAGTCGCTTGGCGACCTCATGCAGTCCGCATGGGACAACGGCGGGTTGCAGGAGTCCGAGATGGGCCTGCTCATCGTCAACTCCGGCCTGAAGCGCTGGCTGACCAAGGTGTTCATCACCGACAAGAACCTGGAGACTCGCAGCCGCGACGTCGGCGGAGCGAACGTTCAGGTCATCGACACGGACTTCGGTCCGCTCGGCATCATGCTGAACCGCTACATCCCGCAGGGCACGCTTGCGGCGGTGTCGCTGGACCAGTGCAAGCTGCACTTCCGCAACGTCCCAGGCAAGGGCGTCATGTTCGCTGAGCCGACCTCCAAGGCCGGTGCCTCCAACGCCACGCAGCTCTACACGAGCGCCGGCCTGGAGTACGGCAACGAGGCGGCTCACGCCAAGAGCACCGGGTTCACTACCAACGCTCCGGCGGCTGTCTGATCGCTGGCAGGCGGGTCACGATAAGGTGACCCGCCTGCTGTCCCACTCATAGGAGGGTCGACTTGTGAGCACGGTCCTCGACGTTGCTGACAAGACATTCCGGGACTACCTGTCTCCGGGCGATGAGGCCCCGATCATGGTCGCCTTCGCTGCGGCCGCGACGGCTGCCGCGACGTCGTGGGCCTACAGTTCCGCGATGCTCTCCCCTGAGGAGCTTGACTTCCTCGCCCCAGGGACGGTTGTGGAGGCCGGCGACGGCGAGCAGGTGCTCGTCACCGACGTCGACACGGGCACGTCGACGCTCACCGTGTCGCGCGGCTACAACGGGACCGTCGCGACGGCTCACGCTGCGGGGGGGCTCATCGTCGTCGCCCCCGTGTTCGGGCGCCGCACCGTCATCGAAGCGGTCAAAGACGAGGTTGCGTCCCTCTACCCGAGCTTGCATTCGCAGGTCACCGTCACGGTTGCCACCAACGGCGAGTACATCGAGGTCCCGGCCGAAGCGATCACCCCGGTCTCGCTGTTGGTGGCTGGCGACACAGGACGGCTGTACCCGTCCCTCTACGACTTCCAGTCCAACTTCGTCCCGTCGCCCACCGGCAAAGCCATCGTGCTTCGTTCCGGGCAGAGCAGTGACGGACGCACCGCCTACTTCACCTACCGTGGCAGGTTCGCGCGTCCCGCCTACGACCGGGACGAACTTTCCGAGTACGGGGTTCAACGTCACTGGGAACGCATCATCTCGACAGGTGCGGCGCTTGCTGTCACGGCAGGCCGTGACCCTTCCTACCTGACGGCGGACTACATCACCGAAGCGCTGGAGCGCGAATCCAACCCGCCGGACACCGCAGGCAACGTCCGCAACCGACTCATCCAGCTTCGCAGCCTGTGGCTCGACCAGGCACGTTCCGAACAGGTCGCTGCCGAACCGCATCCTGTCGTCCAGCTTCCGGTCGGTGCCTGGTAATGGCCACGCCCACCACCGACAACGTCGCGAGGCCGTCCGCCCTCGGTTTCGGCTGCGCGCTCAACGGCGACCTGTTCCGGATCGGCACCGGGTTCGGTCAGGGGATGCTCATCGAGACGGCCCCTGCCGAAGCTCCCCGTGTCGACACTGCGTCGTCGCCGGAAGAGATGGTCGAAGACTACGGGCGGGTGTTCGCCCGCTCGTCGTTCGAGGGCGGGGAGGGCCAGTTCCGCGCCCACACGGAAGACGCCAGCCCGGACCGCTACTGGGATTCCCGTGGCGTGTCGGTGAGCCCGGCGGCTTCCGGCGAGTTCCCTGAGGCGACCCTCTCTCACGACACCGAACTGTTGCGGGCGTCGACGGCGACCGGCATCCGCGTTGCCACCGACGGGTCGTCGCTGTGGACGACCGACGGCACCACGATATTCCGGACCGACAACCCGACGGTCGCGTCGCCCACGTTCGCGGCGGACAGCCCCCACCTTGCGGAAGGGGCTGTCGCCGTCACAGGGCTCGCCGTGCTGGGCGACGAGCTGTACGCGGCGCTGGGTGCCAACGGCATCCACGTCCGCGCCTCAGGCGGCACCTGGACGCATTACAGCGACCTCGCGGCCGTGCGGGTGTGGGCGGTGCAGGGACGCATCCTCGCGTCCGACGGTCGGTCGCTCTACGAGATCGTCGCTTCCGGGGCTGCCCCTGCGGCGACAACGACGCTGCCGCCCGGCATGGAGTGGACGGGGGCTACCGACGCGGGTGCGGCGATCCTGGCGTCCGCCACCGACGGCTACGTGTACGCCTTCACCAACGAGGCGGGCACGCTGACGCTGGCCGGGCAGACCGAGTTCCCTGGCGAGCAGCCGACCGCCGTCGGCGCCACCCGTGGCATCGCTGCGGTCGGGACCAGGCAGGGCAACGTCGGGCGGCTGTGGGTGGGCACGCTCGACGAGCAGACGTTCACGCTGCGGCCCCTCCAACTGCTGCGGGAATGGCTCGACGACGGCTCGGGGGTGAACCGTCAGCCCTATGCGGTGCTGGCCTCCCGCAACGCGCTCTACACGGCCGTCGCGCTTTCCGGCAAGGTCGACGTGTGGCGCTACGAGCTTTCCACCCAAGGGCTCTCCCGCCACCTGACCATCGCGGCCGAAGGTTGCACGCATGGGCTCGTCAACATCGACGGTTCGGTGTTCGTCCCCGTGTGCGAGGCGGGCCTGTACCGGGAATCCGAGAAGTTCGTGGACAGCGGCTACCTGATCGGCCCGTTGGGCGACTTCTATTCGGCGTCCGACAAGTCGTGGGTGGGTGCCAGGCTGGACAACGGCGAGCTGAACGGTGCCCGCATCGAACTGTGGTACACGACCGACCCGGAGGCGCTGGCCGACTCGACGTCGACGTCGTGGCGGCGAATCATCTCGCGTACGGCAGGGACGTCGTCGGACGAGTCGCCGCTGACTTCGGTGGTCGCCCGGTCGCTGGCCGGCATGGTCAAGATGTTCCCGGACTCTGCGAAGACGGCCGCCCCGACGTTGCGTTCGTTCGCGTTCCGTGCGTTCCAGCAGTCCGGCGACGGCGACGTGATCGTGACGCTGCCCGTCAACATCTCGGACCGGATCGAACGGCGTGGCCGCATCGCAGGACGCAGCAAAGGGCTCGGCGCACGGACGTTTTCGCGGCTGAAAGACTACGAGGGCCGTCCGGTGCTGCTCACCCTCTACCGCCCTTCCGAACGTGTCCGTGGGCTGGTCGAGTCGGTCGGCGTTCCGGTGTCGCAGATCAACTCTCGCGGTTCGGTGACGACGCTGGCGGTCGTCCGGGTTCGTGGTCGGCGGGTCGGTTCTACCGGCTCTGTCACCGGAACCGGGGCGTTCGCCACCCGGCACCTGTTTGCCACCCAGCCGACGTTCGGAGCATCGACATGAGCGACCGCGAAACGAACGTCTCCATCTGGGAGGGTGAGATCACGTCCACCCTGTCCGCCGGGGCGACGACCATCGCGGTCGACGCGACGGCAGGGGTGCCGGCCGTCCCGTTCTTCGTGGTCGCCAACCCGTCGTCGGATGACCGTGAAGTCATCCTGATCGACGACTCGACGACAGGCACGTCGCTGGTCATGTCGTCGGCCGCTTCGCGCGGGCAGGACGGGACCACCGACGTCGAGCACGCCATCGGGACGGTCGTCGGCATCTACCCGGTCCCGAGCCACTGGACCGACATCAACGACCGGGTGGACGCTGCCGAGACGACGTTGGCGACGAAGCTGACCGAGGCCGACATCGACACGCTGGCCGAACTGAACGCCATCGTGGGCGACGCGACGTTGGACACGTCCTCGGCGACCCGTGTCCCGACCGACCTGTCGGTCACCAACGCGAAGGTTGCTGCTGCTGCCGCTATCGCCCAGTCGAAGATCGACGGGCTGGTGGCCGACCTGGCCGCGAAGCTCGCTTTGGCGGGCGGCACGCTGACCGGCGCTCTCGTCCTGGATGCGGC
>Ga0306867_1000530_pt1 | contig 21389 bp, 15 predicted proteins | sample AntRauTorckE6831_FD_190432 | JGI IMG/M metagenome (GOLD analysis project Ga0306867, IMG submission 190432) | Saline lake microbial communities from Rauer Islands, Antarctica - Metagenome Torckler E6 #831 (v2) (version 2) | ecosystem: Environmental > Aquatic > Non-marine Saline and Alkaline >...
TACCGGGGCCTCACATGGTATAGTCGCCCGCCCATCCAACCTTATTCGAAAAGTTGTATTTATTACAGGTTGGTTTGAGAAGTATGGGGAGTGATGTATAGCGGCAACTGTATGGTGCGTATCCCAAAGGGAATGCACTATACAGAATGTTGTGCAACGTTTAAGATCGTTGCAATCTGGCGACCTTAGTATTTTCTGCAAGGTAAAAATATAAATGGATGACCGAACTTCCGGTTACCAAAATGCAGCAATTTGTTTGTAGCCATTGTCGTGCGATCGTCCAGATTCCCCTTTATATCTCACAACCCATTTTGTGGGAACATTGCCAATGTGCATTCTTAAAAAGAAAAATCCACCAACGTGCTCTGGTAGATTTTTCCATCTTATAAAACTATTATTTTAGGAAATCAGAATCTTTATATGCCGGATTTGGATATGTATATACCCCTTTACCGTTTGCGGTTCCCATTCTTCCTTTGTCCAGATATTCTGCTTTTAACCATCCGGCAACTCTTGCAGAGAGTTCATCCCCTTCATCTCCCCATGCTTTGTACAGATTATAGGGTGTATTTGGTCCAATGATATCCAGGAATGCGAACGGACCAAGCGGAGCACCCGTTGAAATCATCCAGGTTTTATCAATTATTTGTGGTTCAGCAATTCCATCTACAGCCATTTGAATACTGGCCTTTAAGTGAGGAACCAATAGCGTATTTAATACATAGCCCGGTTGCTCTTTATGCAGTGGAATCGGAACCATCGCAATCGCTTTTGCAAACGCAATCACCTCTTCAAATACTTCTGTGGAAGTATCCTTATGCTTCATGATTTCAGCAATATTCAGTCTCCAAATTTCGTTGGCAAAATGTAAATGCAAGTATTTTTCCGGCCGGTCTGTATAATCTACAAGTTGACTTGGTACCATGGTAGAGGAGTTAGAAGCGAAAATTGTTTCTTTTTTCGCAACTTTCGATAATTCTTTATAGAAGTCTTGCTTTATTCTGAGCAATTCTGGAACCGCCTCGATTACTAAATCTGCGTTCTCCACAGCTTTTGCCAAATCAGTATATAAGGTAATACGATTGTACGCAGCATCCACTTCTTTTTTCGAGCCATAATCATCTTGTTGATATCGTTCTTTTAAAACGCTAAATCGTTCTTTCGCTTTCTCTAATGCTTCATCACTAATATCGTAAGCAGAAACCTCAAATCCTTTAAATGCAGTTTGAAAAGCGATTTGGCTGCCTAAAACTCCAGTTCCGGCAACTGTTACATTTTTGATTTTCATAATTTTACTTTTTTAAATCAAGATTAATCTAAAGATACAAAAAAGAATTAATCATTTTTGGTCTCCACATCAACTTTTCAAATTCATAACTGTTCTCACAATTCTTTTTCTATTCTAATAGGATGGGGCACAACGGTTTGTGTATGGTGCGTATCCCGAAGGGTATGCACTATACACTTTGTTAGCGCCTGGCTTTTGATTCTCTGGCCATTTTGATTATTAGTCATAATTATTTCTTCGAACTCACCAATATTTGTCTCATTGTTGAGCTACAGTTCTATTTTTGAAAGTTCATTCTTATAAATAGATGCTAACGATTGTACAATCGATGTTAGCTCTTCTAATTCATCTATTTTTCTTTTCATTTCTGAAATTCTATTTTGAGTTTCGTCTATATCTTCTTTTTGACTCTCTGAATACTTATTGTAGTCTGACGTAATTCTGATAATTCGACTTTCTGGGTAGTCAATGGCATCGATTGAGTTTCTGATCGTTTCTTCTCTTTCTGTACTTAAGTCGATCCTTGATACAGCCTGATTTAAAAGGTCGGCTATTAATGACCTTGCAAGCTTATCCACCCGTAGCACTGAATCCAGATAGGCTTGAGGATTCAAGTTCTCATCTAGTGCATCATCAGGTTCACTATCGATTTCGATGGTCTCTGATGTCTTAATTTCTTCCTCCATTTCGAACAGGAATTGTGGCGAAAGGAAAAATGGGGTGTCCTTAATCGGGTTGAGTTTGTTCAGGGTTTCAAACAATGATTCAAAGTCCTGAAGAAACGGCTTATTGTGTGGTATTGACCACCGGTGCTCCCACAATTTTGAAATTGTCTCAAAACACTCCGCTTTAGCTTGTTTCTTTTTATTTCCGTTTAGGCTCTCGGCTAAAACAATCTTTTCAGCGACATAATGAGCCATCCATTTCGCGAGCGTATCAACTCCCGGATCGAGTTCTAGTTCCTTGACTATGTTCTTACCTAAGTCTAATATTTTGTCTTGTGCTTTTGAGTCTTCCATCTGCTGTGAGTATGTAAATCTTATTAGTGGGGCTTAAATATTCATGATTATCAGGTCTGTATTTGTAAGCGATATCTCTGCTTATGTTGATTTCAATTATCAGATGTGAATCATATGTCTTACAGAGCTCTTTTAGGAGTGATAACGATGCACTTAATCGCATACCGGATTGTTCTGGCTCTTCATCGTAACCCTGTATTTTTCCGCTCCAAGTATCGCATTTTAGAGCTAATTGACCATTACTAAAACACCATGTTTTGCCATCATCTTTTGATAAAAGTCCGAGATCTTTCAGGAACGGTTCTCCGAATGAAAATGGCGGGTAACTCAAGTTGGCCGCATATGGATCAAATTCATCAACCCCCTTTGACGAGTCAGGGTTGTCAATGAATCCCTTTAGCCTAAATAAACCGGAGTCTATTTCTACATTCTCTTCTTGGTAGTCAGGTAATTTGTAATCGTGGCATTTACCACAGCTTTCTAGTGCTCGTAGTAAAGCTTCGGAAGTCTCTTTGGATACCAAGGCTGTTGATATTGAGTAAGTCTCATACTTGGAATTATGCCTCTCAGTCCAACCACCTTTGATATTAAGCCAAGCTTCGTTACCGTTTTTCGATTTGATACTGGTAAGGAAGTCCTGATCTTGAAAATTGGTTCTCCATTCCTCATACTTTTCTTCTATTGCAGTCCATCCTGGTCTTTCTAGCGGAAGAGCTCGCCTGCAATCAGCTAGCCATTTGCCATCCATTCTCGTCAATATATGATGAGACAGCCAGTAATTCCATGGCTCTTCTTCATGCCAAGTATCTTTGGCGAAGATTACAGGCATATTTTGGATCAGCTTGGCAGCTACACATAACATCGAATGATAGGATCGATAGAAATTCCAAGTGTCCGTTTTGGGATAGCTGCTTTTGTAATAGTAAGTCTCTCTCTCTTTTGACCTGTTCCATAAGATCACCCGAGGATCACTATCAAACCTAGTTTCTTTTCCCATCTTCCATTCATTCACCACAACATCGGCACATAGCTCATCTACTTGTCCAGCAGAGACTCCAAATACCTCACCAAGACGTGTATACCAATGCTCTCTAAAATCAAACGCAGAGTGATAGTCTTGTGTGTCACCGACTTTTCCTTGTTTGTGCAGGTAGCTATCAATAAAGTCTCCTCTCTCGTTCTCAATTGGTTCCAACTCACTTTTATAGACATTTTCCAGAGAAGAAATTTCACTGCGGCTGTAGGTTTTCGGAAGGCTTAATTCGATTCTCAACGCAATGTCCGCCGAGTATTTTTGAATGAGTATATGCGGCTCTGTTAAGGCATACTTCAGAAATAAATTGTTGTAAGTTACTAATAGACTAGGGTGGTCAATAGAAACTCTGGAAAGAGCAATCAATAGGTACTGACTGGCATGCAAATTATAGAATGGGAATTGGTGACTACCAAAGGCACCAACCTTACCATGTTCTAGCCACTTAATAAGGAAGTCTAACAGCCGGGTACAATTAAAATTGGCTAGAGTTTTAACAACGTGACAAGCTTTCCAGCGCGTTTCCGAACGAGGTGAACCAAGTGCAGACCAGATGAAACCAGCCAAATTTTGACTCAAATCATTTGACACATGTATCCGTTCAACCCATGGCCCATCAGCAAAATCATTGGCTATATGAAGTTCAAACCGTGATAGCGCATAATCTGCTAAATCACACGCATCATTCACACTAACAAAGATTGCTGCCTGTCTTACGAACCCAAAAAGAGCATTGGCGCTATTAAATTCTTGCCCTTCGGATAATCCATGGAAAATCCCCTTTCTTAACTCAACTGTCAAACCATCGTCAATATTTAACTGCTGAACCGTTGATTCGAAAGAGTAAACATTAACTAAGTCATGGGAATATTTTGTTCCAAATCGTTGTAGAACCTCTGGCCATTTCTTTTTAAAACTAACCTTGTCTTTCAAGTCCTTGGGTATTGAGCCAAGAACTTGTTCACAGTCATAGCGGCTGATTTTCTCAAAACTTAAGATCGCATTGATAAAATCATGTACTTGATTTGCTTCAATCCGGTTCAAGGCTTCTTGGTACAAATCGATTGGTCGCCACAAGGGGCGATCGTCTTCATTCTTGAACTCATCTAGGAATCTGTTTAGTAGAATCGCCAACCCATCGGGTTGCAATACATTGGCTTCTTTAAATATGCGATTCCACATCTCTGAAACATCCTTGGCATTATCCTTTATGTGACTTTGTGCATTTGATGATTCAGCCTGCTTTGTGTTCTTTTCGTAGAAATCTACTGTGTTGTCCAAGGCGTTGATACTAATTTTATATTGATCTGCTATAGATTTAAGCTGCTTCCAATAAGTAGCACCAGCTCCTTCCTTACTTAGTAGTTCATGTGCATCATTCAATATGCTCTCCTTCAGTTCGTTTGATTTTGCTTTAGACAAGCAACTCGTTACAAACCCATTTAAGTCATGATAAGAGAAAAATCTAGCCATTGACCAACCCTCTTCTGAGGCAATTGCTTCTGAATTAACGAGGTGGTTCAGTAACGACTCTAATTGATATTCGAACCTTCCAATTTCCCTATCACGCCATCGGCTAAGTGCTGATATGGCAATTGATGGAGACATCTTGGCACTAGTCACTAAAGCTCCTGATCGATCCCAATACTTTTCACGATCAACATATTCTCCAACCAACTCAGCACATCTTATAAATCTGTACGCCAGCTGATCCGAGGAGCTTGATGCACATTGTTCCCCCAGAGCCGCCACGGCCTCCCAGCGTTCTACTATTTCATCACCGAATTTGGAGACAATCTCTATTGCATCTTCAAAATAGACAGCAGCATCATCCTTTGAACCTGAAAGTACCGCTCTTGCCAATGAAATATAATGATCTGCGATTTCCTCGGGTCTGGAATCCTTCAGGTTTTTGATGAATTCATAGGTGGAACTTTCAAGCTCGGCTGTAAGACTATCGCGATGTAAGGCTAGATTTCTAGCCCGTATTAAACTTATTCTCTGATCAATACTAAAAGAGGAATTGCTCTTTAGGTAGGTGTCAAGGTATTTCTGAACAGCTTTAGATTCTTGCTGATTACAGTAAATGAGAATAGAAGAAGAAACATTTGCTATCTCGTTAGGAAGAAGGTCATGCGATCTATACCTGCTTGCATAGGCTTTTCTTGAGATTTCACTTGCTTGCCTTGATTTTTTTTCCAGATCCTGGATGTCACCGGAGATAGCTTGTGCTCTCAATAAATACCATGGCATTAAGCCTCCAATCACCTCGTTAAACTCTCGTATTTCATCTGCATACTTTCTTTTTTCGTCATCGGATTTATAAACCTTCTCTGCAAGCTCATCCAAGTCATTGGTAAGTTCATTTGAAATCACATTCCTTATGGAAAGGGCTTTAAGAAATACTACTCGCTCTTTAGTGTCATACCTTGACCCAACTCCTCGCGAGGGAATGGATGGAACATAGTGGTCAAGAACTTTGAGAATGGTTTTAGCGTCTACCTTCCTATGCAGGCAGACTTCCAAAAATGCAATGATGTCGGCAGTTATGGTGTCTTTAAAGTGACCTTTTGATCTCTTAATTCGTGTTTTGGGGTTTGCTAATGCCTCAAGGCACTTTTCAAGATTCTTAGATTCGGGAAACCTGCCAACCCTTCCTAATTCGCTCACAATGGCAACAACGTGATATTTGTTCATTTTAGCCTGTTCGAGAATCTCATCAATTTCAATAAATCTACCTGCATCGATTAGTCGACTGACCAGCCGTTTCATTACCTGAAATATGGATTCCTGTGGCCTTATGCCATTGAGGAATTTTAGGCATGACTTTGAACCTCCGAGGTTGAGTTGAATCAAGGCTAATTCCAGAATGTCGTCAAAGCTTACTCCCTCTTCTCTATGATGATGCTTTCTATCCTTTTTTTTCTTAGACTCCTCAAAATAGATTTGTAACCAATTTAAAGCTGATCTCAAATAGCTATTAGCCTCGCCCTGATATTCTTCGATTTCGCTAAGTAAAGACGCAGTGTATACATTTTCAGACCCTTCCCACTGACTTCTTAATAGTCCCTTAAAAGCGATTTCCTGAACCTTTAGTTTATCTTGTAATTTGGTGAGGAGGTCAACGTTATTCTGAAACAAGTTTTGCTGTCTTTGATCTCCTGCAAATTCCTCCCCAGCTCTCAGAGCAAGCTTGATTGAGTCATCATACTTTTCGGCTTTAAGAGCTGCTTTAAAGGCAAATTGCAGACGATAAACTAATACATTCCTTGTATCTATCGGGTTGTTTAAGGGCAGAAATCTATCTGATAGGGCAATGTCGATGAGCTGATCATATTGACCAGCTTGGAGATATAGTTGTGGCAAAACTTCTGCAACATAGGTGAACTCACCAGCAAGTGGTTCAAGGGTTTTGATATAACTATTAAAGTCATCCGGTGAACCTAAGTAAGTGTTCTTGAACCACGTTTCGGTTGGCTCATCTCTGAACTGTACAGATGAATCCAGCAACCATAAAGACCTGCCTATATCTGCAATGAAACTCTTGACATCTTCTACTTTTACTTCTGACGCTCGTGATAAAATGTCAATTGGAATGTTTGGTGGCAAACTAGCCAGCCCTGTGCATATTTTGGTAATCTGGTTTTGATAGTTTGAGGGTAGGTTGTTCTTTACCTTTTGGACTGCTTTATCCAGTTGTTGCTCAATTTGTTCTTCTACGGTAGTTCCAGAAGGCCCAAGGTAACTGAGTAGTTCATTGACAGAAAAGTGACCTATGGCAATTGCGTTCATTTGAACCCTTGGATTTCCGCTGGTTAAGCGGTGAAATTCGTTAGCCTCACTCTCATTTGCTTCCGGATGCCATTTACCTAAGTTTTCGAAGGTTTCTTCATTGGAAAATGGCAACAGCTTCAATTGAGCTATATGCCCAGGAGCCATGAGTAGGTGGGTATGTTCAGGCCGGCATAATAATATGAGTTTACAATCTTCAGGAAATTCTTCCCTTAACAGTTCATTTGCAAAACATGAGTCACCATATTCTTGTGCAGCCATTTCTGCATTGTCAGCTGCATCTATTAAAAGAAAGAGTTGTGCGGAAGCATTCGATTGTTTGAGGTACTTAAGAGTTGCTTTAATTCTACTTAGGAAATCCCGCATTATCTCTTTTTCTTGCGTAGTATCCTTAACAAGCATTCTTTCACACAGCCCTAAAGAAGCCAACTCATTTGAAATTTGCACCAAAGCATCTCTATGCCTGTGCCTTGGCCTACTTCTTCTTCGATACTCACCAGAACCAAAACAATCATAAGCTACTCCCAAAGAACCATCGGGCGCTGCCCCGAGCAAATACTGGCTGAAGACTGATTTACCCACACCACCTTCGGCATGTATTATCATAGGATTATCTGATTTGACAATGGCATCTAACAACTCCTGATATTGAGCTCTTATGGTTATTTTGTCTACTGACTCAAAGAGCGGAGGGGCTGGAAAGAGATCCTCTTCCGAAGTGACTCCAAAAGGTCTTAGTATTTCCTCCTTTCTAATAATTCCATCTGAGTCTGGCAGAACCTTTTCTTGTACTAAAGAAACAATACTTGCTACCTGTGCTGGATCAACGGTGCCAGGTTGAAGTCTTGCCATCTCGATCCTGAGGTCTTCCTTTTGGGCTTTATAATCTCCTTCACTATCCTCTAGATGAAGTCGGTTACAAAAATTGATTAAAGCTTTACCGTCTAGTTGGGTATACTTCTTAATAGTCTTATTAAACTGCAGATGTACAGTTCCTCCTTTTATTAGTTCAGTTAGATTCTTTTTAAAGGAGTCACCAATTGGTCGATTGGTAATTACGGTAAAAGAAACCCCCTTCAAAGATTTCTCTGTTGAGTGCTGTTGGTACCTCTTGGAAAACCCTTCAATCGTACCTTTCAGTCCACTCATTGTGAATGGCTTGTCTAACTGCACGGTGGAATGCTTTAGTTGATAATACTCAATTCTCTTTTTTGCTCCATCGTAATAGTATTCAGCAACATCGATAACATACTCTCCGGCTTTTTTCCTATCTTTAGATCCCTCTATAACAACCAATTCTAGCTTTGAAATTGGCTGAATCAGTCTTAAACATCGTCTAGCAGCCCAGCGATAGTGGAATACATCGCCTGCGCGCGAATATGATACCAACTTGTTTGCATCTCTGTCTAATTTCATTTTAGAAGCTCAATTATCTTTAGGCTTGGCGCTAACAACGGCATAACACGTACCCTATTCATGTTACCCTATTGTATGTGTACGTTGTATTCATGTTATACTTAAATTATCGGACGTAATATGAATAAAGCCGATATACTTTCAAAGAACGGACATCATTTTACGCTTAAAAATCAGAGTACCATTACCTTGTATTCCTGACTTTAATAGTTACCAAGAAGTAGCGACTGCAGTCCACTATTCATTAGCTCCCTCCTGGTCAATCCACAAAGCAACCCAATCCGTGAAACCCAGCCTATTCAGGAATAAACTGAGTTTGCGGGCTACATCAACCACAACTACCCGAGTGAAGATTTTAACGATTTGATGGATGCCGTTAACTACGTTCTGGATGAAGGATATGTTGATGAAAATCAGCTCTACATTACCGGGGGAAGCGGCGGCGGTGTATTAACCGCGTGGTCAATCGGGATGACGAATCGCTTCAGAGCAGCAGTTGTAGCAAAGCCTGTCATCAACTGGTATAGTTTCACTCTGACGGCTGACGCCTATCCATTCTTTGCAAAATACTGGTTTACCGAAATGCCGTGGGACGATCCGATGCAGTACATGGGGCGGTCACCGATTTCACTGGTAGGAAATGTAACCACGCCAACCATGGTGCTGGTGGGATCTGAAGATCACCGAACACCAAACAGTGAAAGAGTATTACCAGGCATTGAAGCTGCAGGATGTAGACGCCTCGCTGGTCAAGATTACCGGGGCCTCACATGGTATAGTCGCCCGCCCAACCTGATCCGAAAGGTTGTATTTATTACAGGTTGGTTTGAGAAGTATGGGGAGTGATGTATAGCGGTCAAGTATAAGCGTAGTGCGGGATTAGAAGCCCATCACTTTCAATTTGCTGATAAGTTTATTAATATTCATTTCGTTCAAATTTAGCACTATCGCCCGCATTACGCTTATACAATGTTGGCTGCTGGCTTTTCTCTTTTCAGTTCTAAATACTTTTACTCCTTAATCTCAAAGCATTCCCGATCACAGATACTGAACTAAAACTCATTGCTAATGCTGCTATCATAGGCGATAATAATATTCCAAAGAATGGAAACAAAACACCTGCTGCAATAGGTACGCCTGATGTGTTATAGATAAGGGCAAAAAACAGATTTTGCTTTATGTTTTTCATCACTGCATGACTTAAATTTCTTGCTTTTACAATGCCGTTTAAATCGCCTTTTACCAAAGTTATCATGGCACTTTCAATGGCCACATCGGTTCCTGTTCCCATTGCGATACCTACATCACTTTTAGCCAATGCCGGGGCATCGTTAATACCATCTCCTGCCATAGCAACTACCTTACCTTCTTTTTGCAGTTTCTCTACTTCTTTCAGTTTATCTTCGGGTAACATACTTGCTTTAAAATCTGCAAGGTTAAGTTCTTTAGCTACTGCTTGTGCTGTCTCGTAATTGTCTCCTGTAAGCATTATTACGGCAATATCTTTGTCTTGAAGTTCTTTAATGGCTTTTGCACTAGTTTCCTTGATTTTATCGCCAATAACTACATAACCAACAATGGAATTATCTACTGCTAAAAACGATACTGTTTTACCTTGTTTTTGATAGGTTTTCGCCTCTTCCAGCATTTGTGAGGTTATTTCCGCATTGGCATATTCCATCATTTTTGGATTACCCAATGCAACTTTTTTTCTATCAATAGTAGCTTCTACACCTTTGCCAGTAACAGCACTAAATTTTTCTGATTTTAAAATTTCAGCTTTTTTTTCTCTACCATATTTCACAGTTGCTTCTGCTAATGGATGTTCGCTATTGTTGTTTAAGGATACAATGTATTGAAGTACTTCGCTTTCGCTAAAACCATTATTAAAAGCTCCAACTTTTTCTACGGTTGGTTTTCCTTCGGTGATCGTTCCTGTTTTATCAATGATTAAAGTATCTACCTTGTCCAGTTTTTCGAGAGCTTCGGCATTTTTAATCAATACGCCATTTTGAGCACCTTTACCCACACCTACCATAACAGACATTGGTGTTGCCAATCCTAATGCACAGGGACACGCAATTATCAACACTGCAATAGCATTAACAAACGCGTAAACATAAACGGGTTCAGGACCCCAAATAGCCCAGACTGCAAAGGTTAGTAAAGATATTAGCACCACAACAGGTACAAAATAACCGGATACTTTATCCGCTAAATTTTGAATTGGCGCACGACTTCTACTGGCATCGTTGACCATATGAATAATTTGAGACAGTAAGGTGTCACTACCTACCCTTTCCGCTTTCATCAAAAAAGATTGATTCCCATTGATGGTACCGCTACTCACTTTATCGTCTTTCGATTTGTTTACTGGAATAGGCTCACCAGTAATCATAGATTCGTCAATAGTTGTATCTCCTTCGGTTATCGCGCCATCCACTGGGATTTTCTCACCTGGTTTTACTTTGAGAATATCGTTTAATGCTATCTTGTCGATGCTTACTTCAACTTCTTCACCATCTACTACTTTTATGGCTTTATTAGGGGCTAATTTCAGCAATTCTTTTACTGCTGAATTGGTTTTACTATGCGCACGAGCTTCTAAGAGTTGTCCTAAAAGTACAAGTGTTAGAATAACTGTTGCTGCTTCAAAATACACGTGTACCGCACCAAATTCCGTTTTAAATTGGCTTGGAAAAATATCCGGAAAAAACATCCCAAAAACGCTGAATAACCAGGCTACGCCGGCACCAATACCAATAAGCGTGAACATATTGAGATTCCAGGTTTTGATACTTTTATAAGCCCGCTCAAAAAACATCCAAGTAGCATAAAAGACGACTGGAATAGATAATCCAAACTGAATCCAATTCCAATATTTTTGTTCCATTACATCATACAATGGATTATTGGGAACCATTTCACTCATTGCAATTATAAAAATTGGCAATGTGAATGCTGTTGCAATCCAAAACTTCTTTAATAGTTTTTCATAGGTTTTCTCTTCTGCCGAAATATCTGGTTGCATTGGTACTAAATCCATTCCACAGATTGGGCAAGCACCCGCTTCATCCTTCACAATTTCCGGGTGCATTGGACACGTCCATTGCTCTGATGAGGCAGTGGATAGATTTTGTTCTTCAACCAAATCCATCCCGCAGACAGGACAATCGCCTGGTTTATCATAGGTTTTATCGCCTTCGCAGTGCATAGGACAATAAAATGTACCAGTGCCTTTAGCTTTTGGCTGTTGTTTTTTCCCTTTTTTAGCAGGATGGTGCTCTGCTGATTTATGAATGCTGTAAATATCGCCATCATTCTTCAGCGCTTCTTGAAACGTTTCCATTGGAATATGTGATTCCATTTCAATCGTTGCTTCTGCTTTTTCTAAATCGACTATAACTTTCGAAACACCTTTTACTTTTGAAAGTGTTGCTTCAACGTGATTGCGACATCCGTTGCAAGTCATTCCATGTATGTGATATGTGTGTTTCATTGTTTGCATATTTTAAATTATTAAAACCTATGGTGCAAAGTTATGCAATGTTGTCAATTTGATTGTTGCGGAATTTTGGAATAGATTTGTAAGATTTACAATTCCTCCAATGCCTTGCGTTTAATCGTCCGTAACTTTTTGGAGCGGCTCGGTGTAAGCCCTGTAACTTTTTTAAACTGGTTGCTTAAATAAGCGACACTTGAATAGTTGAGTTGGAAAGCGATTTCGCTCAACGTAAGTTCGTCATATACCAACAGTTCTTTTACTTTCTCGATTTTTTGGAGGATGTAGTATTTCTCAATGGTAATTCCTTCCACTTCTGAAAATAAATTACTCAACGAACTGTAATCTTGATGAAGTTCATGTGTTAAATAGTCGGAAAGTTTTATTTGTAGGTGGCAATTTTTGTTTTGAACCAAGTCAACAATCCGATTTTTTATCTTTTCAATGGTTTTGGTCTTTTTGTCGTCCAAAAGGTCGAAGCCAAACGATTGAAGTTCTTGCTTCAGTTGTTCTTTTACAGGCGAAATGTCGCTTTCCTGCAATTCAATTTCTCCTAATTCCACATGCACCGGATGAAGCCCCAAGTTTTCAAGTGTTGATTTTACAACCATTTTACAACGGTTGCATACCATATTTTTGATGTATATCGTCATTTGTTTTCAGCTTGCGATTAGTATATGAAAAGTAGGCGATTTCGAAGCACGAAACTTTCGGTTAAGCACAAAGTTTGATTCGAGCCAAGAATCTCGATTTTACTGCTGTTTCGCCTATTTTTTATATACATTGTTAGTAGCCGTTTTCATTACAATTTTGACAGGTAGTTTCTCCAATTATTTTCTAAGTCAACTTCAGACAATCCAAAAATATTCTGAAAGCCATTAGGTTGTAAGATTAACTTTCTGATATTTTCATAGCCGTAATTGTTGATTAAAAATTCAACTATTGATGCGGAAAAAACATATCCACTATTATCACCAAACTCGACAGTTCCTGCATTATTTAAAAATTCCCAGCTTGGAATTTCAGATTGTTTAGCACCACTTAAAATATCTTTCTTAATTTCTTCTGTTAACTGCTTAGCGTAATAAAAGGCAAATCCTTCATCCAACCATTTTGGCAAACCAACTTGACCTTGTTCTCGCATATTTATTACAACAGAATGGCATAATTCGTGAACAATAGATTTTATTAGAGATTCATAACTGTGAACATTTCCTGGATTCAAAGGCGAAACCATCTTCAATTCATTTTTTCCAGCAGCACCTACAACCCAATCAGGGGCATTCTCGATATTAATCGCTTTGTGGAATTCTTTAATATCTGGATAAATAATCACAGCTATTTTATCTGCAAAGCTTGTTTGCATTATGTCAGTAAGTTCTAAAAAGTGCTTATTAAGGGTTTTTTCTAAATCATTAAGAGCTTCTATATCCTTATCTTCTAAATAAAAATCAAAAAATTCATTTGAGTATTGAAGCTTATATGCGAAATTTTTAATTGGATTACTCTTTTTTAAATCCTCCAATGAAATCGATTTTAAAACTAAATTTTGTTTTGATTCACCTTCTTTCCAAACTCCTTCAATATTTTTTTTGTCAGAAGTTAACGTGCCATTAAACTCAGCCATAGCTGCCGCAATTTCAAAAGTCACTGAATCTTTTTTCACTTTTATTGCACTCAGAGGTATTCCTTTAATTCCCTTTTCGGGACTACCAACAGTTCCATTCAATTTTCTGTCATTATCTAGGCTAATTTCAAAAACTAATCTAGGATAATCATCACCCATTTTCACATTACCCATCCAAATACCTACAATATCATCTGAGTTTATCGTTTGTGCAAAAATATTTCCTTGGCTAATTAATAAACCTGTAAGGATAAACATTATTACTTTCTTAATTTTCATAGTTTTCGTTTAGAATGGCTACTAACAACGGCATAACACGCACCCTATTCATATTACCCTATTTGTATGTGTACGTTGTATTCATGTTATACTTAAATTATCGGACGTAATATGAATAAAGACGATATACTTTCAAAGAACGGACATCATTTTACGCTTAAAAATCAGAGTAACATTACCTTCTATTCCTGACTTTAATAGTTACCAAGAGATAGCGATAGCAGCCCACTATTCATTAGCTCCCTCCCGGTCAATCCACAAAGCAGTCCAATCCGTGAAACCCAGCCTATTCAGGAATTAACTGAGTTTACAGGCTACATCAACCACAAATAGCCAGTGAAGACGTTAACGATTTGATGGATGCCGTTAACTACGTTCTGGATGAGGGATACGTTGATGAAAGTCAGCTCTATATTACCGGTGGAAGCGGCGGCGGTGTGTTAACCGCGTGGTCTATAGGGAAGACAGATCGCTTCAGAGCAGCAGTTGTAGCAAAGCCTGTCATCAACTGGTATAGTTTCACTCTGACGGCTGATGCCTATCCATTTTTTGCAAAATACTGGTTTACCAAAATGCCGTGGGACGATCCGATGCAGTACATGGGGCGGTCACCGATTTCACTGGTAGGAAATGTAACCACGCCAACCATGGTGCTGGTGGGATCTGAAGATTACCGAACACCAAACAGTGAAAGAGTATTACCAGGCATTGAAGCTGCAGGATGTAGACGCCTCGCTGGTCAAGATTACCGGGGCCTCACATGGTATAGTCGCCCGTCCATCCAACCTGATTCGAAAAGTTGTATTTATTACAGGTTGGTTTGAGAAGTATAGGGAGTGATGTATAGCGGTCTTGTATATAAAACGTAGTGCAGAAAAAAAGCGACTACCATTCAGTTAAACACAAGCCGAATTTTTAAATTTGGAGACTTTGCAAATATGGCCAAACCTCTCGGTTTTGCTACTACTTGCCCTATTATTATTATACGTTCTTGTGCAACGTTTTTTCCGTTCTACTATCCGATTTCAATATTTTATTACTCTTTTTTCTCAGAAATACAATAGGAAGATATTTTTTCAATTTCGCTTTTTTCATTGAATTCATAAATATCACAAGCAGAAACAAAATTTGTTCTTTTTCCGTCTCGTTTAAATTCCGCTGTTCCGATTATTATTACTTTATTATCCGAAACGAGAATATCATTCGTTTTGAAATCCGTTTGCACAGATTTAAAATATTTCGATGTATTTTCGCAATTTTCTTTAACAGCATTCTTTCCCTCGAAAATGTTTTCGCCAATAACATTCCAAACTATTTCGTCACTCAAATAGTCCATTATATTTTCAAATTTTCCGTTCGAGAAAAGATCCGCTATTTCTTGCTTTGAATGCTTCATTTTTAAACGATGCTTTATTAGGCTTGGGAATGAACTCCAAACATATTTCCCTCTGTATCAGATGCTAATACCATGAATCCATATTCTCCAAGAGATTGTTTTGATTTAAATACTTTCCCTCCTGCACTTTCTATTTTCCTTTCTTCTATAGAACAATCTTTACTTCTGAAATAAACAATTGTTGAATTTCCTCCTGCCTCAAATCCTTTCATTTTCACTAATGCTCCACTTGCTCCCTCTTCTTCCATTTCCATTGGGAAGGCTAACATTTTCATTTCATCTTGAACATCATTTGGTGTTGGTAATTCACTTAATTTTAGTCCAAGTACGGTTTCATAGAATTTCTTCGCTCTTTTTAGGTCGTCAACATATATTTCGAACCAAACTGCTGGATTAATAGATTTCATCTTTTTTTGTTTTATGATTGTTATACGTCAAATTTGTGTTAGTTACCTGGGTACAGAATATTCTTGCCATATTTATTCTATTGACTGAGTTCTTGTAAATTTAAAACGGTTTTCCAATTTCTTGTTGTAGCACCTACATTTAGTTTTTTCTTAAAAAGTTATTCGTCAGTTTTGATTGGTGATATTTTCCCTCGCATAATATGAACACATCTTTTTCGTCAATTTTAAATTTATCTGGCTCATAATTGTAGGTTAGGTTTTTTCTAAATTCTCTTGTTTTGGTTTTTCTTTTAAGAAAGTCAAATGTAAGTTATTTACGCCTATATCTTTGTCAAAGAAAGGGTTCTTGTCAATTGTAGTTTGAAGTTCTTTTGAGCTTCTAACGATTACAGGTACACTGAACCCATATTTTTCTGCAATTGCCTTTTCAAGAGCATTTTCTAATTCAGAATTTTTTACGTTAGAATTAAAAATTTGATTTCCGCTTTGTATGTAAGTTTTTACATCATCATAACCCAATTTTTTGACAAAGCTTTTAAGTCATCCATTAGAATTTTCCTTTTGCCTCCTAAATTTATCCCTCTCAATATTACAATTTTTCTGTTCATTGTGATTTTCGTTCTGATTACCGCCAACGTTTAGCGTATGGTGGTAGTTTTTTTTCATTAATTCTGTTTGCCTAAACCCAGATAGTATTTTCGCAACTTAGGATCAAACTTCTCAATGGCAAATCTTAAGGTAACTCTCGGCATAGTTTCTGCAAACTCATCTAAAAAGGTTTTTAATCTTTCTTCGTCTCTTTTACCTGCTTCTCTAATCCAACTACCCACAGCAGTTTGAACGAAGTGTTCTGAATCATTTACAAGTATTTCTGCAATGTTGAATGCGTCTTCTATTTCATTTTTACGGATAAAATAGTAAGTGCTTACAATTGCCGTTCTTCGTTCCATTGGATTACTGGACTTTGCTAAATCGTATAAAGGCTTTCTGTCCTTGTCAAACAAATATCCTCCAACCACATAAGGTGCGGCTCTATCTACCAAACCCCAATCGTCAATCCATTTATGATTTTCAATATACGCTTTGTAAATAGCTTGTCTCTCTTCTGAAGAAGTTTTCTTATTTCGTGCTTTCCAATCTAAAATAGATACTGCTCCAAGTCGATGATTGTCATTTTTATCTTCAAGTAATTTTACAACCTCCGGAACTGGCATGTGCTGAAATTCTTTTGCTAAAGAAAAAATCTCCCTTTTCGGAATTTCTCCCGAATAATCTTGACCGATTATTTTTAAAGTGTCAATAAATTCTTTGGCATTCATTTGTTTTATTTTCTGGAATTCAAATTTAGTACAGTAAATCCTAAATCAAATTACCATAAGGCAATAAAAATGCAATGTCCTTTTTTCAGCTTGCAGGTAACGGTCCGGCTATGTGCAGGCCGATGTTAGGAGGCTTGTCATATAGCCATTGTGTGTGCCTGGCATGGGTGCCTTTGGTTTACGACAATGTAAACCATTAATCTGGAAGGTTCCACAAAGTGAGCCCTGGGAAAAGTCCCTTATGGGTCCCGCTGAAAAGCGGGGAACCATTAGCCCCGCAAGGGATGGCTATGCCAAAGGAAGCAATCCGCCAGCCGGCGGACGGTACTGACGAACAGCCCCCAGGGAATGCCCAAGGCAGAACCGTATAAGAGGCTTAATGAACCGGACGAGTCCCGTACACACATGTCGGGGGAGATCCTGGCTGCTTGTAGAGTCAGGAAGTCAGCCAAAGCCATAGTAGAGGCTGAACATCAACCCTCCTGAAATTGAATCGGGAGTAGTCGCTACGTTACGGATAGCTCTTCGGTAGAACTACAGCCCGGTAGGATAGTAAGGGATAGTTTCAAAAGGTGAGAAGAGCGGTTGAGGTGATGGTTGGTGAACCGTCACGCCGCGGCGTGATGGTGTGCTACAAGGTCGTGCCTTTGGCAAGAGGCGCACTCCGCTCAATTTTGGCCGGAGCCGCCTACTCGATTTCTAAAAATTTACCGGGTTCATGAGCTTTCATGACTGATGGTAATTTCTCAACTAATGGTAATAAATCTTCATACGTATTGGTTCTGGCTTTCAGAAGTACAACCTGGATAGAAGAAGAGGGGATAGACTGTTGGAAACTCAGGTTTTTGTCACTGGTTACAAAAACATCAAATTCTTTTTCGGCCAACGACAATAACTCTCCATTCGAGCGGCTTGCCCATCCCATTTCAGGAATAGTTTTTGTAAAGAAGTCCTGTTCTAATTCCTCAATTCGATACTTCAATTTTTTTGGAAGGCACTCATCCAACAAAATTTTGATCATTGCGGCTGAAGTAGTTGATCCTTAAATCTCTCAAGCACCTGAATAGCTTGTTGCCTGGTTACTGTGGGGAAATCTTCCAGAAATTCATTTAGGGAATGTCCGTACTCCAGATATTCAAAAAAGGTGCTAATCGGGACACGGGTGCCTTTGAAGACAGGTGTACCACCAAGAATGTCTTTACGCCTTTCGATAAGATTATTCGGAGTAACCATTTTTGTGGAATTAAAATTTATCGTTGACAAGTAATATAGTCAACGAATGTGCGACTTGGAAATTTTTGATCACCGATGAGTAAGCTTTGGTTGAGTTGTATAACGGTTCATGGCTTGTGCTATTGGCGAATAACTATACTTAGGGCTTAGTTCAACCAGCGGTTCGTACGGACGGAATTTGGCTGGCAGCCATCACGGCTGCCCCTACATAACCTAAATACCTTTTATCAACAGCTTTAACAGTTTCCGTTAGCGTTCTTGCACTCTTCAAACCATTTATATCAGCGATTGCTTTGATGGACGAATATCCTGTTACCAACAGAAGGCGATAGCAGTCCAATATTCATCAGCTCCCTTCTGTTCAATCCACAAAGCACTCGCCCCGTGAAACCCAGCCTATTCAGGAACAAATTGACGCTGCGGGCTACATCAATCACAACTACCCGAGTGAGGATTTTAACGATTTGATGGATGTCTTTAATTATGTTCTGAGTAAATGAGGCAAAACGGTTGATATAAGCAGTTTTTCTTAACTTTTTATTATGATCTGTTCAAAGGCAGCGTAAACTTGAAATGACTCCCTTTTCCTTCCTCGCTTTCAACCCAAATTTTACCGTCGTTTTTTTCCACAAATTCTTTGCAAAGAACTAATCCCAATCCGGACCCTTTTTCGTTTGCTGTACCTACGGTAGTTCTGTTTGAAGTTAAATTAAAAAGCCCGTTACGTTTTTCTGCATTCATCCCAATTCCGTCATCTGAAATTGTAATTTCTACATGGTCTTGTTTTAGAACTGCAAGGACCCGGATATGCCCTCCAACGTCTGTAAATTTAATTGCATTGGAAATAAGATTACGCAGTACAGTCTTCAGCATGTTTTTGTCGGCATATACTTCCGTTTCATCTGAGCAGGAATGTTTTAGAGAAATGTTCTTAGTCTTTGCCAGTGATTCGTTAAGTCCTATTATTTCCAGGATAACATCCGAGGAACGTATGTTCTCGGGGTTGAAACTAAGTTGTCCCGTTTGGGATTTTGCCCAGTTTAATAAGTTATCAAGTAAAATAAGCGTGTTTTTGGCTGATGAGTTAAGAAGCCTGGTGTACTTTTCCGATTCTTTAAGATCAGCATCAGTAATGTTTTGAATCAACAATTCTGAAAGCCCTATAATGTTGCCGTACGGGCTTCTTAAATCGTGGGCTATGATTGAAAAAAGCTTGTCTTTTGTGGCATTCAGTTCTTTTAACTGTTTTTCACTTTCCTTAAGCGAATCTTCCGATTTTTTACCTTCAGTGATATCATGAATTACCCCTATGAGATACTTTTTTCCGTCAGAATCAATAAACCGTGTCTTTCTTGTGGAAATTATTCGGGTTTCACCTCCGCGCACAGTAAGCGTTTCTTCATTTATATTTTCGACCCCATCTTTTAGTACCTGCTTATCAATTCTAAAAAAGCTTTCCCATTCATAAGGTGGAACATCCTCTGCAAGTGTTTTTCCAATGATCTTATCCCTGTGAAGATCAAAAATCTTGCTGAAAGCATCATTAACAATAAGCAATCTGCTTTGGTCATCCTTTACAAATACAGGGTCGCCAATATTATTGAGGATGCTGTTGTAGTGATATACTCGTCCCTCTTCTTCCTGAATTGAAGCATGCAACTTCAAATTTTCATTTTGTTTTTTGAGTTCAGCAATCTGATTTTCTAATTCCTGATAGGTTAACGCATCATTTGCCATATGTAAATTTTTTTTTCGAGGCTATTGCTTATCGGTTTGGGTATGGTGCTGTAGCATCCCGCAGGGTATACACTATAACCATTATTGTGGTGTCATTTTATTTATTCTTTTTCATCTCCCACTTTCTCTCTTGCCTTCTCAACAATTTCTTGATAGTCTGCACGAAATGGTTCACTTAATTCCTTTTCTAAAATACACTCAATGTCCCAAAGGAATCTCTGATCTTCTTGATCTTCAAACTTGCTCAATTCCCCATTCTCGTCAAATCTCCCGAGAAATCAAAAAGGACAATAGCTTCTTCCTTGGTCAATGCGATATTTACTTTTTTATCAGACATTTTCGAATTTGGTTTCAAGGTCATTGAAGTTCAAAATAGAAATTAAGTGGTCCCCAATTTGTATGTCAATTTTACCTTTCTCTTTTAAAAAATCAAAGCTTTTAATTCCTTCTTCAATCAATTCATTGTCAGTTGAAATATTTTAAAATTGGCTCAAACATTCTTTTTTTCGCCGACAATACACCTACCAATTTTCGCCTGATTTACTATCTGTCGTGTCGTATTTGTGTCAATAAATTTCGCAAGTTCCATCTGGTAATTTGAATTGTACTTGTCTACCTATTATTCCAAGTATGACTTCAATGGCTTTGTTAACTACTTCAATAAATTTCGTCCGTTTCCAACCATATTACTTCCCACTTACAATTGCCTTTTACCTTAGTTCGATTCATAATATGTCGAATACAATCAATAAAAGACCGATCCTGTTCAAAAAGGACGCGAAATTGCAGAAATGTTATCCATACAGTCATGCCATGGCGTGGCAACCCCTATCCAAATCAACGGAATGAGAGTCCGCATCTCCCAATGGGAGGTTCGAGATGACGCCCTCTTTGGACAAGCATCAAAATCACAATCTGCATTAAAGAATCGAACTCAGGTCTTTTGTAAGATTTCAGTATGTAAATATTTTTCTTCGGTTTCTGTCATTTTCAGGTTCTACAGGAAAGTTTGTGGGTAGAGGTCTAATTTTCCAAAGTAAAACAGAGTAGTATTTCGAAAAACTCAATGGTTAGCGATCCCCTTTGTAGAGGCTGTGAGAAATTTGAGACTAAAGTTTCCGGGCAACTTAATTTTTTAAGACTATAAATAAGCCTACTCCGATAAGTCTATTTTAGCAAAAAAAGTGGTTTATATAGCTGATATAAGGGGGTATATTCCCCAATATCGACTTTACGGAGTGGACTCATAAATTCATTTTGAAGCTCCCCTCTCTGTCAAGTCCCGCCAGGCGAAGAGTTTGTCCGGCCACCGACGGAAGGGGTCGGGGGTGAGTCAGAAAG
>Ga0306867_1000538_pt1 | contig 21156 bp, 17 predicted proteins | sample AntRauTorckE6831_FD_190432 | JGI IMG/M metagenome (GOLD analysis project Ga0306867, IMG submission 190432) | Saline lake microbial communities from Rauer Islands, Antarctica - Metagenome Torckler E6 #831 (v2) (version 2) | ecosystem: Environmental > Aquatic > Non-marine Saline and Alkaline >...
CATCTGGCGGTAAGTAACGGCCTTGCGGGCCAGAAAGTTCGACAGTCGTTCCGACAATGCCAAGGTACAAGCTCCTGTGTGTCATTGACCGGCGCCATCCCGCACCGGCTTGTTCTTGTTACTGTTGTTGTTCCGGCAGACTGATCAGCCGGTATTGCGCATGCCGGCGGCAATACCGGCCATGGTGACTTTCAGCGCCCGCTCGACCACATCAGGCACTTCGCCGTCATTTTCGTTGCCACGATCACGACGCAGCAGCTCCGCCTGCAGATAATGCAACGGATCTGTGTAAGGGTTGCGAACCCTCATGGACTGCGCAAACACGGGTTCTGCTTCCAACAGAGTCTCTTGCTGCTTCAGTTCCAGCAGTCGGGCAATGCAGTTGCGCAACCGCTCACGCAAACTGGCGCCCAGTACCCGCAGCTTTTCTTCATCAACCAGGGTCTGTTCGTAATAGCTGACAATGCGCAAATCTGCCTTGGCCAGTACCATTTCCAGCATGTCCACATAGGTGCGGAAGAATGGCCAGCCTGCCATCATTTCCCGTAATTCCGGCAGCCGGTCGTCACGGGCCGCAGCTTCAAGCGCTTCATCACTGCCCAGCCAGGCTGGCAGCATCATGCGCATTTGTGTCCAGGCGAAAATCCAGGGAATGGCCCGAAGACTTTCCACGCCACCAGTCGGCTTGCGCCGGGCGGGCCGACTCCCCAAAGCCAGCTTGCCCAATGCCGTTTCCGGCGTTGCCTGTCGGAAATAGGGCACGAAATCCGGATGCTCACGCACCACGTCCCGGTAGGATTTCAGGGATTTCTCGGTCATCCAGTCCATGACCTCACGCCAGCTGTCTTTCGGCGCCGGAGGCGGCGCCAGGGTGGCCTCTATCACCGCAGTGGTGTAGAGCGTCAGGCTCTGTACGGCCAGCCGGGGCAAGCCGAATTTAAAGCGGATCATCTCACCCTGCTCGGTGATGCGGAAACTGCCGTTCACAGAGCCTGGAGGCTGAGACAGAATCGCGCGGTTCGCCGGACCACCACCACGCCCCACGGTGCCCCCGCGACCATGGAATAGAGTAAGGTGTACACCGTAGCGTCCGGCAATTTCGGTCAGTTGCTCCTGCGCCCGATACTGTGCCCAGGCTGCCATCAGCTGGCCAGCATCCTTGGAGGAATCGGAATAGCCGATCATCACTTCCTGGCGGTCCTGGCAGTAATCCCGGTACCAGTCGATGTCAAACAGTGCCGACATGCTTTCCGGTGCGCCCTGCAGATCGTCCAGGGTTTCAAACAAGGGTACGACGCGCATCGGGAAGCTCATGCCCGCTTCCCGCAGCAGCAGGATTACGTTCAGCACGTCCGAGGGCTTGCTGGCCATGGAAATCACATAGGAGCCGAGCGCTTCCGGCGTTTGCTGCGCCACGACTTCGCAGGTGGCCAGCACTTCCCGGACCGGCTCGGAAGGTTCCCAGTTGCGGGGAACCAGCGGCCGGCGGCTGTTCAGCTCGCGAATCAGAAACTGCTGGCGCTCTTCTTCTGACCAGGCCAGATAATCACCCAGCCCCAGGTAATCCACCATTTCCGCCACCGCTTCGGCGTGGCGGGAGGCTTCCTGTCGAATATCCAGGCGAATCAGCGGCAAGCCGAAGGTGTGGGCCCGGCGGATGGTATCCAGCAACGGACCATCGGCGATGGCTTTCAGTCCGCAATCCACCAGCGAGCGGTAGCAAAGCTCCAACGGCTCCACCAGATCGTCTTTCTCGAACAGGATGCCATAGGCATCGGCATTTTCCTCCCGCATCCGGGCCAGGGCCCAGTCACGGGTGCGAATCAGGCGGGCTTTCAATTCACCGAGCACTTCCCGATAGGGCTCTGGCGCGTCGCCCACGGCCTGCCGAAGTTCGTCACTGGCCTGCCACATGGACAATTCGTTGCGCAGCGCCTGGATATCGGCCAGATACAATTCTGCAGCTTTCCAGCGACCGAGCAGGAACACTTCACGGCTGACTTCGTGGGTAACATTCGGGTTGCCATCACGGTCGCCGCCCATCCAGGAGGCAATGCGTATGGGTGAAGCCTGCAGTGGCAGACCGTGACCAGTGGCGTCATCCAGCGACACGTCCAGATTACGCAGGAACTGCGGCAGTGCGTGCCACAGGCTGTTTTCGATCACCGCAAAACCCCACTTGGCCTCGTCGACGGCCGTTGGACGTTGCTGGCGGATTTCGTCGGTATGCCAGGCCTCGTTGATCAGCCGAGTCAGGCGGGCCACGATTTCCTCACGTTCGGCTGGTAGCAGATCGTCATGGTCCAGCCGGGCGAGGCAATCGGACATCTCGTCGTACTTCAGAATCAGTGTACGCCGGGCCACTTCAGTGGGATGAGCCGTCAGGACAAACTCAATGCGCAGATCCGCCACGCGCCGGTGCAATTCGCTCGGGTCGGTACCGCCTTTTTGCAGTCGTTCGAACACCTCGCTGAGCGACTCCACCACCAGATCGGAGGGATGCCCCTGCTTGCGGCGGACACCGTGGTACTGCTCGGCCAGGTTGGCCAGGTTCAGGAACTGGTTGAAGGCACGGGTGACTGGCAACAGTTCGTCGTCATCGAGCTGCCGGAGCAGGGTTGCCAGGCGCTGGCCGGATCCGCTTTCATTATTGCGGTCGGCTTTTGCCGCCGCCCGGATTTCCTCGATCCGCTCATAGCAGTCCATGCCGGGGAATCGCTGGATGCTGTGGCCCAACAATTCGCCCAGCATACGGACATTTTCTCGCAGATCAGGATGCAGTTCGGTCACGGTGAGTTCCTTCTGGATTGACGGACACGAAGTAAACTTACGATACTAAGAGACAGCAAACAAAGTCTATCGACGATTCAGCAACATCAGCCGAGGAACAAGTATGAAAGTAACCGACCTGCCCCAGCACTGGGAGAAAGAAAAACAGACCCCGGAACGTGCTCACGAGTACAACCTGCGGCTGCCACTGGAAGATGCGGCGCGGATAGCGGCGCTGGCCGAGCTTTACCCGGACCGCAGCGAGGGAGACATTCTGAATGACATGATTGCGGCGGCCCTGGATGATCTGGTCAGCCAGGGGCCACTGAAAGATCGACTGGAAGAAAAAAAGTAATCAGGCGACGGATTCGAGCTGGCGCGCCTTCAGCTGTTGCATATGCTTCTTGCTGAGGGCGACGAACTCAGGTGTCAGGCCTTTGTCTTCGTAGATCTCAAAACCATCTTCATCATACGCCACCACTTTATCGCCCGGCTTGTAGGGCAATGACGATTCCAGATCGTCCAGCGCAGCGGAAATCATATCGCGCATCAGGTCCTGAGGCGATTTCATGGGATATATTTCTACCAGTTTCTGAAGTAATTCATGGTGCTCCTGAGACAATGACGTGAAAGTCGGTTCACGTGTCAGCCGGCCACGACCGTGCTTGTCCCAGTGTTTAACCAGTTCCTGAATCTTCATACGGCATTTACCCCTAATTCTGTTTCAACAGCATGCCGCACTGCTTCAGTGCGGCCGATACCTGAAAGTGTAGACGAAGATGACCGGCTGGGTTATCGGATACCGGTAAAGAATTGTACTTATCTTCATGGCCTTACGGCCGGAAGATCAGCCTTTCTCGACTTTCTCCACCCCTTTGACCTGTTGCCAGATGGCATCCAGAGCCTCCAGAGATTCTTCGTCCATATTGCGGCCCTGTGCTTCCAGCGCCTGCTCGATAGCCCGGAAACGAGCCTCAAACTTGTGGTTGGTGCGTTTCAGTGCCTGCTCCGGAGTTACTTTCATGAACCGTGCCAGGTTTACGCACACGAACAACAGGTCCCCCATCTCGTCTTCCACGGCATCCTGTTCACCGGTTCCGGTTTCTGCAGCCTGCCAGGCTTCCTTGAGCTCATCGATTTCTTCATGAAGCTTGTCGAACACCGGGGTAACATCCGGCCAGTCAAAGCCATGCCGGGCAGCCCGACGCTGCAGCTTATCCGCCCGCGCCATTGCCGGCAGCGTGGCGGCAATGCCGTCGAGTCGACCCTGTGGCTCTCCTGACTCCGGTTTCTGAGCCCGTTCTTCGGCCTTGATCCGCTCCCAGCTTTCCTTGATCCAGGCCTCATCAGGGCGGTGATCAGGGTCAATCCGGCTTTCCAGCGTACCTTCGGGAAACACATGCGGGTGGCGACGGATCAGTTTCTGAACCAGGTGATCCACCACGGCATCAAAATCGAAATAATCCTGCTCGCGTCCCATCTGTGCGTAGAAAATTACCTGGAACAACAGGTCGCCCAGTTCGTCTTTCAGGTGCGGGTAGTCTTCCCGATCGATGGCATCTGCGACCTCGTAGGCTTCTTCAATGGTGTGGGGCACGATGGTCCTGAAGGTCTGCTTCGTATCCCAGGGACAGCCGGTTTCCGGTTCCCGCAGGCGGGCCATCAGATACTTGAGATCGTCTATGGAATAGCTCATCCGCGCTTTCGCCTCACATCAATGATATTGGGCAGGTTACGTATCTGTGCCAGCAACCGGGCCAGTTGTTCCAGACTGGAGATTTCCACGGTAATCCGGATATGGGCCGTGTTCTCATCCTTGTTGGTCAGCGTATTGAGTGCCAGCACATCACTGCGGGATGAAGACAAAAGCTGGGTAATATCCCGCAACAAGCCGGAACGATCATAAGCCTCTATGTCGACATCCACCGGATACACAGACGCCGGCGTGCCGCCCCAGTTAACCTCAATAATCCGGTTGGGCTCATGCTCACAGAGGTTCAGGAAGGTCAGACAGTCTTCACGATGCACGGTAACGCCCCGGCCCACGGTAATATAGCCACCAATGGGATCACCCGGCAGCGGCTTACAACATTTGGCCACCTGGGTTTTGAGCTTGCCGACCCCCAGAATCTGAATGTCCGATTCGGTATCGTACGGCGTCTTGCGTGCAGTGCTGAGTTTTAGATCCAGTTGCTCGGACTTCGGCACCAACAATTGCTGGGCAACATTGGCCACATGGGTCGGGCGCAGGTCTCCGGCGCCAACCGCGGCAAACATATCGTCAGTGGAATGGCAGTTAACCTTTTTTGCCAATTCTGAAAGCTCGACATCGTAAAGCGACAGACGCTTGAACTCGTCTTCCAGAATAGCGCGGCCATCCAGGATATTGCGCTCACGATTCTGTTGCTTGAACCAGTGAGTCACCTTGGCCCGGGCCCGGGAGGTCTGGATATAACCCAGGCTGGGATTAAGCCAGTCACGGCTCGGCGCCTGATTGTTGGAAGTCAGGATAAAAATCTGGTCACCGGTTTTCAGGGGATACGTCAGCGGCACAATCCGGCTGTTTACCCGCGCACCCCGGCAGGCATGGCCGATTTCGGTATGCACGCGATAGGCGAAGTCCACCGGGGTGGCACCCTGGGGCAGATCCACCACATGCCCCTCTGGCGTGAAGACATACACACGGTCTGAAGCGACATCACTTTTCAGGTGATCAGCCAGCCCGGACAGATCGCCCAGCTCTTCCTGCCATTCCAGAACCTGACGCAGCCAGTTAATCTTGGCGTCGTAGCCACTGGAGCGGTTTTTCGTGTCCGTGCCTTTATAAAGCCAGTGGGCACACACGCCCAGCTCGGCCTCTTCATGCATCTCATTGGTGCGAATCTGCACCTCCATCACCTTCCCCTCGGGACCAATCACTGCCGTATGCAGCGACTGGTAGCCATTTTCTTTGGGGTTGGCAATGTAGTCGTCAAACTCGTTGGGAATATGCCGCCATAACGTGTGCACAATACCCAGCGCCGCGTAACAGTCCTTCACTTCCGGTACCAGAACCCGCACGGCACGCACGTCATACACCTGGGAAAAATCGATGCCCTTGCGGCGCATCTTCCGCCAGATGCTATAAATGTGCTTGGCCCGGCCGTTGAGATCAGACTTGATACCGGATGCTTCGAGCTCGGTTTTCAGGGTCTGGATAACCCGCCGGATGTAACTGTCTCTGTCCAGGCGTTTTTCATCCAGCAGCTTGGCGATTTTTTTGTACGCCGAGCCATGCAGGTAGCGAAACGACAGGTCTTCCAGTTCCCACTTGATGTGGCCAATCCCCAACCGGTGAGCGAGAGGCGCAAAGATATCGAACACCTCACGGGCCACGCGCATGCGCTTTTCTTCAGGGGCATCTTTCACTGCCCTGATAGCCGAGGTCCGTTCCGCCAGCTTGATCAGCGCCACACGGACATCGTCGACCATGGTCACCAGCATTTTACGGACGTTATCCAGCTGCCCTTCGCTCTGGCCCAGCACATTGCCCTTGAGCGGATGGTGAATGGACGAGATGGCCGCCATCTGCTGCACGCCGTTAATCAGCCCGGCCACTTCATCACCGAATTCCTTGCGGATTTCTTCCAGTGGTACTCGCTCTTCACGCACCGCACGATACAGTACGGCAGCCACCAGACTGGCCTGATCCATACGCAGTTCGGCCAGTACCTGAGCCATTTCCAGGCCGGTGAAGAAACTGCTGGCGCCCGGTGCCCACAGACGATCCTCCCGAAATGCCTCCCGGTCGATCACCGCGGCCTTCTCACAGGCGCGATGCAGCTGATCCGGGTTTTCGAGATGGGTCTGTTCGGCGATGTGCTCGACCCACTGGTCAATGTTCACTTCACCGTCACCGCTTGTCGCGTAATCTTCCCTTACTTTAACCATGACAGAAACTTATCGGATGATCAGTGGTTATCCCGCTCAAACAGCGCGATAGACTCGACGTGAGTGGTGTGCGGGAACATATCCATGACCCCGGCGCGAACCAGGCGATAGCCATTGCGCACCATAACGCCCGCATCCCGGGCCAGTGTCGCCGGGTTACAGGACACGTAGACAATCCTGCTGGCACCAAAGGCAGTCAGGTACTTGCAGATTTCTTCGGCCCCCGACCGTGGCGGATCAATCAGAATCTTGTCGAAACCTTCTTTCGCCCAGCTCTGGCCAGTGAAGTCACCGTGCAGGTCAGCGCCGAAAAACTCGACGTTGTCCAGATTGTTCGCTTGCGCATTTTCACGGCCGCGCACGACCATGGCGTCGTCACCTTCCACACCAACCACCTGGCCACCCTTGCGGGCCAGCGGCAAAGTGAAGTTACCCAAACCACAGAACAGATCCAGCACCCGCTCGCCCGGCTTCACATCCAGCCAGTCGGCTGCCCGGTGCACCATGTCGCGGTTAATCCCGGCATTTACCTGGGTGAAGTCCATGGGATGGAACTGCATGGTCAGGTCAAACTCGTCCATCCGGTAGCTCAGGCGTTCATGATCACGCCCGGCCGATTCCGGCCAGATTCTATGGACCGTATCCGGGCCTTTAGGCTGCAGGTAGATATGCAGGTTGTGGGCCTGGCCGAAGCTGATCAGCTTGTCCCGATCTTCCGGAATCAGATCATCCATATTGCGGAACACCATGGCCGCGGAATCATCTCCGCAGGCCACTTCCACCTGAGGGATACGATTGAAGGCGGCCATGTCATGCAGTAACTCGCGCAGTGGCTCGATGCGCTCACCAATACGGGGGTCAAGCACCACACAGCAATCAATGTCGGTCAGAAAACTGTTCCGCTTCTCACGAAAACCGACCAGTACCGACTCCCGCGCTTTGACGTAACGCACACCCAACCGCGCCTTACGACGATATCCCAGGGCATCCGGAGAGCGCATGGGCGCTACCCACTGCTCCGGCTCAATGCCCCCGAAATGGGCAAAATGTTCGCGCAGAGTGTTTTCCTTGTACTGAATCTGTGCATCCGGACTCATATGCTGCAGGCTGCAGCCACCACACAGGTCGGCAAATTCGCAGGGTGGTTGCTGGCGCTCCGGCGCGGATTCCAGCACTTCCAGTGTACGTAACTCATCGAAGCGGCTACGAGTGCCGACCATTTTGGCCATCACTGTTTCGCCGGGCAATGCTCCATCAACAAACTGGGTTTTGCCATCGGCGCGGGCAATGCCCCGGCCGTCATGGCTCAGGGTCTCGATCTCACAACGCAAGGGCTCTTTCGGAAGAACCTTGCGGCGACGCTTGCTCATAATTGTACTCTTGTCGGTTTCTGCTCAGGCGTGATTGAAGACGCCAGTGGAGAGATAACGGTCTCCGCGATCACAAATAATCGCGACGATAACGGCATTTTCAACATCCCGTGACAGCTTCAGGGCCGCGGCAATGGAGCCGCCGGAGGATACGCCACAAAAGATACCTTCCTGCGCGGCCAATGCCCGCATGGTTTCTTCCGCTTCTTGCTGACCAACATCCAGCACCTGATCCACACGGCTGGCCTCATAGATCGTCGGCAGATAGGCTTCCGGCCAGCGCCGGATACCGGGAATGGATGCGCCGTCTTCCGGCTGCAAACCGATAATGCGAATGTCCGGGTTGCGCTCCTTGAGGTACCGGGACACACCCATGATGGTGCCGGTAGTACCCATGGAACTGACAAAGTGGGTGACCCTGCCACCGGTCTGCTCCCAGATCTCCGGGCCGGTGGTGCGATAATGTGACAACGGGTTGTCCGGATTACTGAACTGATCCAGCACCTTGCCCTCGCCCCGGGATTGCATTTTCAGCGCCAGGTCCCGGGCGCCTTCCATGCCCTCTTCCTTGCTGACACCGATCAGTTCGGCGCCATAGGAGCGCATGGAGGCTCTGCGCTCTTCACTCATGTTCTCGGGCATGATCAGCTTCATCCGATAGCCCTTGATGGCAGCCGCCATGGCCAGAGCAATACCGGTATTGCCGGAGGTAGCCTCGATCAGTGTGTCGCCGGGGCTGATTTCGCCGCGCCGCTCGGCTTCCTGGATCATGCCGATGGCAGGACGATCCTTCACCGAGCCAGCCGGATTGTTGCCTTCCAGCTTGGCCAGAATAATATTGGAGGTGTCGCCCGGCAGACGTTGCAGCCGAACCAGTGGCGTGTGCCCGACATAATCTTCAATAGTGGGAAAACTCATGGTCTGACCCTGTGATACACTTTGGCGACGAATCATACTCGTTATAGCCCCGTTGTCCCAATACGGCTTGTCGCTAAAACCATGACCGACGGCTATAACTGTTTCGGATACTTGACAGGAAAGTCTATGCGACATTGGGGCATTCGCAAAAAAGTCCTGGTGGTAACGCTGGTTCCCACCTTGCTGACTACCCTGCTGCTGGGGTTATTCTTCACCTACAGCTGGGTGAACAACATCGAGAACCTGCTCAAAGACCGCGGTGAATCTCTCTCCCGCCAGCTTGCGGCCGGTTCCGAATACGGCCTGTTCACCGCCAACCGAAGCCTGCTGACCAACCTGTCCAACGCCCTGCTGGAAGAGCAGGACGTGCGATCGATTACCTTCCTCACCCGTGACGGCGAAAGACTGTTGCATACCGGACCCGGCAAAACCGAGGCAATTTCCGACACCAACCTGAAGATGGACCGCGCCGTACGTGTGACCGGAGACGACAGCACGCTGTTTGTCACCCCGGTACATCTGCAGGACCTGATGATCGAATCCATGCTTGACCCGGATGCCCGGCAAGCAGCCGCCAGCAACCGTGAACCGCTGGGCTGGGCAGCCGTGGAAATGTCCCATGTACGCACCGACAAGGAAACCTACAAAGCCCTGTTGATTTCACTTTTGCTGATTATTGGTGGCGTTTTGCTGAGCATGGCGATATCGGTGCGGCTGAGCAAGGCATTCACAGACCCGATCTTTCAGTTGAACGAAGCCGTTGCCCGTCTCAAGGAAGGCAAGCTGAACACCCGGGTGCATACCGGCGCCGGTCCGGAGTTCGAGCAACTGGAATCGGGGCTGAACGAAATGGCCTCCGGACTGAGCCAGGCTCAGGCAGAAATGCAGCAGAACATTGATCAGGCCACCAGCGATCTGCGCCAGACACTGGAAACCATTGAAATCCAGAATATCGAACTGGATCTCGCCCGCAAGGAAGCTCTTGATGCCAGCCGTATCAAGTCAGAATTCCTGGCGAACATGTCCCATGAAATCCGTACCCCCCTGAACGGCATTATCGGTTTCACCGAACTGTTACTGAAAAGCCCCATCCCCAGGCAGCACCGGGATCACCTGAACACCATTCGGAAATCATCGGAAATCCTGCTGACCATCATTAACGACATTCTGGACTTCTCGAAGATCGAAGCCGGCAAGCTGATCCTTGACCGCATCCCCTTCCAGCTCCGGGACATTGTTGAAGAAGTCATGGTCATGCTGGCACCGGAGGCCCACGGCAAGAATCTGGATCTGGTGGCGCTGGTTTATCAGGATGTGCCTGACAACATTATGGGCGACCCGCTACGGGTGAAACAGGTGATCACCAACCTGATCAACAACGCTATCAAGTTCACCCAGACCGGTGAAGTGGTGCTGCGCGCCAGCCTGGAAGACGAAGACCCAGACAATCAGCGGGCAACTCTGCGCCTGAGTGTGGCCGACTCCGGCGTTGGTCTGTCCCGCGCGCAGCAACACTCTCTGTTTAACGCCTTCAGCCAGGCAGACCCATCCACTGCGCGGCAATACGGTGGTACCGGCCTGGGTCTGGCTATCTCCAAACGGCTGGTCGAAGAAATGGGTGGAGAGATTGGCCTGAACAGCGAATTGGGCAAAGGTTCGACTTTCTGGTTCACCCTCAACCCCGAGCTGTCCACTCTGTCAAACAACGAAGCCCCCAGAGACGCGTTAAAAGGCGAACGGGTGATCTATCTGGAGCACCAGAAAACCACCGGACTGGCCGTCGAACATATATTGCGCGGCTGGGGGATTACCGTAGACAGAGTGGAAACTCCGGCGGAGTTGCTGTCCCAGGTGGAGCAGGCCCAGGCAGACCAGAAAGGTTACGCCATTGCCATGGTCGGCATAACCCGCCCATTGTTGCACTCGAACCAGTATCGAGGGTTGATTCACACACTGGAAGCAGACCGTGACTGCCGGACACTGCTGCTCACCCCGACCCTGGATACTCAGGAAACACCCTTCTCGGGCATTCCGAGCAGCCACCTGAGCAAACCGGTACGGCGAGACGCCCTGTATGATGAGTTATTGCTGTTAATTCACGGCATAGACACCCGCGAACCGACACCTCAGAGCCCGACACTGGCGTTGCCCGGCTCGCGGAATAACACCCCGCGAATTTTGGCAGTGGATGACAACGAAGCGAACCTGAAGCTGGTGCTGACACTACTCGAGGAGTGCGAACTCAAAGCCTGGGGCGCAACCAGTGGCTTTGAAGCACTGGTACTGGCGCGCCAGATGCCCTTCGATCTGGTACTTATGGATCTTCAGATGCCGGGCATGGATGGCGTGGAAACCACGGCCCGGATCCGCGAGCTTGATCGTGAGCCTCACCATACCAGCATCATTGCGCTGACGGCCCATGCCATGGCCAGCGAACAGGCCCAGCTGCGCCAGCAGGGATTTGATGGTTACATGCCCAAACCCATCAGCAGCCGGCAGCTCAAAGCACTGGTGCACGAATATACCGGACACGAGGTTCCCCGCAGCCCGGCGCAGGAATCCATCACCGAAGTTCGTGATACCCGCAGCACGCCACGGCCATCCAGCCGCCGCATGCAGGAGGGGTGTGTGAGCATCGAGGAAAGCATTCAACTGGCTGCCGGCAAACCGGACCTGGCGGAAGAACTGTTCAGCATGCTGCTGGAGCAATTACCGACAGACCAGCACCAGATTCACAACCTCTGGCGGGACAACGACATGGACAACCTGCTGGAGTGCGTGCACAAACTCCACGGCGCCACCCGTTATTGCGGCGTGCCGGAACTGAGAACCGCCACATACCGGTTTGAAACCGCTCTGAAACATGAGAGCAAGGATATGGCCGAGCACCGGGACCAACTGCTCAGCGCTATTGAGCGACTACTTGCCTGGAGCGAAAAAACCGACTGGCAAATGTTGTTTCGCAAGCAACACCCTCAGCCGGAAACAAGCTAAACCAGGGCTCAGGCCCTGGCGCGTTCCAGAATGGCGTGCATATCCCGGACAGCCTCTTTCAGGCCGGTGAACACTGCACGAGCAATGATGGCATGCCCGATGTTCAGTTCATTGATGCCCGCAATCGCCGCCACCCGCTCGGTATTATGGTAATGCAGGCCATGCCCGGCATTGACAATCAGACCTCGCTTGCGCGCGTAAGCCACGGCATTTTCCAGAACCCTGAACGACGCCTCCAGTGCCTCCGGGCTATCGGCCTCGGCGTACTCACCGGTGTGCAACTCCACTACGGGCGCACCGCAACGCACGGCGGCGTCAATCTGCACCGGGTCCGGGTCGATAAACAGAGAGACTTCAGCACCGATTTTCTCCAGCCGGTCACAGGCCTTCGCCACCCGCTCTTCCTGGCCATCGACATCCAGCCCACCTTCGGTGGTCAGCTCTTCACGCTTTTCCGGAACCAGACACACACATTCTGGCCGAACCTGTTCAGCAAACGCCAGCATGGCATCGGTCACCGCCATTTCCAGGTTCATTTTGGTTTGCAGGGTCTCCCGCAACAACAGAACATCCCGGTCCTGAATGTGCCGGCGATCTTCCCGGGGATGCACTGTGATGCCATCTGCGCCCGCCTCTTCGGCCATCATTGCCGCCTGGACCGGATCAGGATAACGGGTGCCACGCGCCTGGCGCAGCGTGGCAACGTGATCGATATTGACGCCTAGAAGCACTCTGGGATTCATGATTTTCTCCCTGATGATGAAACGGAACCGCCAAAAAGTGAACGGCTGTGCAAAGGCTTGCCTTGCAGCAAGTAGTCTACCAGTACCCGCATCACACGCTTGGCGGTTTTGCGGGGAAGGTCGCTGGTCAGATCGCCGTTGGCCAACGCCAGCAAAGCCTCACCCGGCAACTGCCGCAACCGGGCTTCGCAGTTCTCCGCGCCAACAATGCCCTGAGCCGGATCATAACCATAGCTGAAGCCGGCCTGAACGGGTTGCCCGGTATCGGTGGCGTAATCCCAGGCAAAATCATAACCAAGGGCGCCGACGAACGCCCGCTCGAACGTTCGCAACACAGGCTCTACATCAGCGGGAGACGTCAGCGCGGCCAACGACTGAAGGCTGTCTATGTAACTGGCAAACAGCATCGGGTGGGGGTCAGCAACGGGCAGAATCCGCTGCAACAGTTCGTTGATATACAAACCACTGTACAGGGCGCGGGTTTGTCGAAGAGCGCTGGCCGAACGGACTTCCAACTGCACAAGCGTTTTCAGATCACTACGCCCGCGCCAGTCAACCAGCAGCGGCTGAAAAGGCTGAAGCTGAGCTTTCAGAGGGCTTTTGTTACTGGTCGCACCGCGGGCAATCACACTCATACGCCCATGGTTCAGCGAAAACAGATCCACCAGCAGCGAGGATTCACGCCACGGCCGCCGGTGAATCACATAAGCGGGCTCCTGTTGCACCGCTTCGTTCATGCCACCCTCAGGAATCGTACATACCCAGGCTTTTCAGAGCCCGGTCGCTGTCGGCCCAGCCACGCTTTACCTTGACCCACGTCCGGAGCATTATCTTGGTATCGAACAGACGCTCCATATCTGCCCTGGCCTCCTGGCCAATCCGGCGCATGCGCTCGCCTTTGTCGCCAATAATGATTTTCTTCTGCCCTTCGCGCTCAACCAGAATCAGAGCAGAGATATGCAGGGTGTTGCCCTGATGCTTGAACTCTTCAATTTCCACCGCGACAGAGTACGGGAGCTCGGCGCCCAGCTGACGGGTAATTTTTTCCCGAACCATCTCCGCCGCCATAAAACGCTCACTGCGATCGGTAATCTGGTCATCCGGGTAGAAATGCACGCTCTCAGGCAGATAACGTCCTACCGCTTCTTCCAGCGGCTCCAGATTGGTTTCCTTCAAGGCTGACAGCGGGATGATTTCAGCAAACTCCCGTTTTTTAGACAGCATATCCAGATGCGGCAGCAGCAATTCCCGTTTTTCCAGACGGTCAACCTTGTTAACCGCAAGAATAACCGGACACTTCAGCCGGCTGAGCTTCTCCAGCACCATTTCATCGGCACTGGTCCAGTTCAGCTGGTCGACGACAAACACCACCACATCGACATCAATCAGCGCCGATGAAGCGGCTTTGTTCATGGCACGGTTCAGGGCCCGGGGCTCGTCTTCATGCATGCCCGGCGTATCCACATAAATGGCCTGCACCGGCTCCATGGTTTTGATACCCAGAACCTGATGGCGGGTGGTCTGTGGTTTACGCGAGGTAATGCTCAGCTTCTGGCCCAGAATGTGGTTCAGAAGCGTAGACTTGCCCACGTTCGGGCGGCCGACAATAGCAACGAAACCACAACGGCTGTCCGGGTTTTCCGGGCGGGTAATATCATTCATTATTCAGTCTCCACGCCCAATTGTTTGAGTGCATTACGCGCTGCTTCCTGTTCGGCAATACGTCGGCTGCTGCCGGTGCCGGAAGTCTTACGATCCAGCGACGGCAACCCACAGGACACATGAAAGGTCTGGTTGTGAGCCTCACCGTCCACTGAAATCACTTCATAATTGGGCAAGGGAAATTGCCGGGACTGCAGGTATTCCTGCAACCGGGTTTTCGGGTCTTTCTGGGTATCCTGGATATCAAGTCGGGTCAGCCGGTGCTCAAACCAGCGCAATACCTGTTCACGGCAGGTATAGAAATCGCTGTCCAGATAAATGGCTCCGATAATGGACTCAATGGCATCGGCAAGAATGGATTCGCGACGATAACCGCCACTTTTCAACTCACCGGAGCCCAGGCGAAGATACTGCCCCAGCTGGAACTCCCGGCCGATTTCCGCCAGCGTAACGCCTTTGACCATTCGCGCCCGCAATCGGCTCAGTTGGCCTTCCCGGGCTTTCTCGAAATGCTGGTAAAGATGCTCGGCAATCACCATGTTCACGATGGAGTCACCCAGAAACTCCAGCCGTTCGTTGTTCTGGTTACCGAAACTGCGGTGGGTCAGCGCCAGCAGCAGGCGCTCCGGCTGCTTGAACTGGTAACCTATGCGGCGCTGAACTTCGTCAAGATCTGGTTGTGAATTCACTGGCCCTTCAACTTATATTCATGCTGGAAGTGAACGATGCTGTCCACATTGGCAAAAAGATTATTACGCACTTCGTAGTCGACATTGATCACCACGAAATCGCCGTTGTTGTCTACCGAGATATGCTTGGCATCAAAACCACGGATATTGTTAATGCTCAGGCGCTTATTGATCAGCCGGCGAACTTCCAGGGATCCCATCTGGGATAACCCATCGGTGCCTTCCAGGCTCTCGAGAGCTTCCTGAATGGTAAGGTCGTCAATGTAGGCAGGGCCCAGTTTGATCGCCAGGGTCAGCAACGCACCAAAAAAAAGTGCCACGATGACCATAACCAGGGCGCCGCCCTGCTGCCTGGTACCAACAGGATTGCTGTTATTCATGATTTTTAGCTCCCGGATGTGCTGAATCAATCAATGCTGCCCACTCGATCAAAAGATGGCAGACTTGTCAGCGATTTCCAGTGCATCCAGATCGCGAAAGCCTTGCCAACTACCAGTTTATCGGGAACCATGCCCCAGTAACGGCTGTCGTTGCTGTTGTCACGGTTATCGCCCATTACGAAATAATGGCCGTCGGGTACAACCCATTCACCTTCGCCGGAGCCGGATACACGGCCCATGGTCAGGTAGATATCGTGCTCAACATCGCCAAGCTGTTCCCGCCAGCGCTCCACCGGCGGCAGACGCGCGACAAACTCCCGGGGCACCGGCTCACCATTGATGGATAGCTGCTTGTCCCGATAACGGAGACGGTCGCCGGGGAGGCCGACAACACGCTTGATATAATTAGTGGAGCCATCTTCAGGGTAATGGAATACCATCACGTCTCCCCGCTCGGGGTCATCCACTTCCAGGATCTTGGTGCCCGCCACCGGCAGCCGCAAACCATAGGCGTACTTGTTGACCAGGATGAAGTCCCCCACTTCAAGCGTAGGCAACATGGATCCGGACGGGATCTGGAAAGGCTCTACCAGAAACGAGCGCAACACCAGCACCACCGCCAGAACTGGGAAAAAAGACCGGCTGACATCGACCAGCCAGGGTTCGTTTGATTCTTTACCCTTCTTTTGCAGGTCGTCAGTCTCCTGCCCTCCGGAATCGGCAGCCGCTAGGCGTCTCTTCCTGAGAAACAGTTTGTCCGCCAGCCAGATCACGCCGGTTGCAAACGTAAGAACCACCAGTACCAGCGGAAAATTGATATCCATTAAGGCGCCCTCGCTTTATTTATCGACTTTCAACACGGCAAGAAACGCTTCCTGAGGCACCTCGACATTACCCAGCTGCTTCATACGCTTTTTGCCTTCCTTCTGCTTCTGAAGCAGTTTCTTTTTCCGGCTGACATCACCGCCATAACACTTGGCAGTTACGTTCTTGCGCAGCGCCTTGACCGTGACCCGGGCCACCACCTGGTTGCCGATGGCCGCCTGAATGGCGATATCGAACATCTGGCGGGGAATCAGCTCTTTCATTTTATCGATCAACTGCCGGCCTTTGTAGTGCGCCTGCTCTTTGTGCACGATCAGGGCCAACGCATCCACGCGCTCACCGTTGATCAACACATCCAGGCGCACCAGATTCGCGGCCTGAAAACGCACAAACTGGTAATCCAGCGAGGCGAAGCCCCGGCTTGCAGACTTGATGCGGTCAAAGAAATCCAGCACCACTTCTGCCATGGGCAGTTCGTAGGTGACCTGAACCTGACTCGACATGAAGTGCATGTTCTTCTGCACGCCCCGCTTTTCCTCACACAGGGCGATCACGTTACCCAGATGTTCCTGGGGCACCAATATACTGGCCTCTACAATCGGCTCGCGCATTTCTTCAATGGAGCCAATATCAGGCAAGCGTGAAGGGTTGTCCACCGACAGGGTCTCACCCTGAGTGGTCACCACTTCATAGATAACGGTGGGTGCGGTGGTAATCAGGTCAATGTCGTATTCCCGCTCCAGCCGCTCCTGAATGATTTCCATGTGCAGCATGCCCAGGAAACCACAACGGAAACCAAAGCCCAGTGCGTCCGAGTTTTCCGGTTCAAAAAACAGGGAAGCATCGTTGAGGGTCAGCTTTTCCAGCGCGTCCCGGAAATCGTCGTAATCATCAGAACTGACCGGAAACAGCCCGGCATAGACCTGCGGCTTGACCTTCTTGAAGCCGGGCAGCATCGGTGTTTCTTCAGCAAATTTCTGGTGCACGATGGTGTCACCCACGGGGGCACCGTGGATATCCTTGATGCCGGCAACCACGAAACCGACATCACCGGCCTCAAGAATATTAGTATCTTTGGGCTTGGGGTTAAAAATACCGACCTTGTCGGCATTCCAGGCCTTGCCGGTGGACTTGATGACAATCTTGTCGCCTTTGCGCAGCGTGCCCTCGGTAATTCGCACCAGCGACACCACGCCCAGGTAGTTGTCGAACCAGGAGTCAATAATCAAGGCCTGCAACGGCGCTTTACGGTCGCCTTTGGGCGGGGGGATCCTATTGATCAGATCCTCCAGCACGTCTTCCACGCCCAGGCCACTCTTGGCACTGCAACGTACGGCATCAGTAGCTTCGATGCCGATCACATCTTCAATCTCTTCGGCCACCCGGTCCGGCTCTGCCTGCGGCAGGTCCATTTTGTTCAGTACCGGAACTACTTCCAGGCCCTGTTCAATGGCGGTGTAACAGTTGGCGACGGACTGGGCTTCAACACCCTGGCCGGCGTCCACGACCAACAAGGCACCTTCGCACGCGTAAAGAGAACGGGACACCTCGTAAGAAAAATCGACGTGGCCCGGCGTATCGATGAAATTCAGCTTGTAGATTTCACCATTCCGGGCCTTGTAATTGAGCGTCACGCTCTGGGCCTTGATGGTGATCCCACGCTCACGCTCGAGATCCATGGAATCAAGAACCTGCGCGTTCATCTCACGCTCGGTCAGGCCGCCACAGATCTGGATGAAACGGTCAGCCAGAGTGGATTTGCCGTGGTCGATGTGCGCGATGATGGAAAAATTTCGTATACGATTGATGTCGTTATCTTTTTCGGCTTCAGACATTCATCAAAACCCAGCTGGTGAAAACACTTAGGTGGAGAGTTGGTAAAAATCACTAAGTGCAGAAGTTAAAATCGGGAGGCATTGTAACGCGAACAAGGGCGGCTGTCGCCCTGAGAGCCGCAGGTGGCGCGGGCCAAACTGACATTCAACAACACCAGCGGCTGAGCCGGGCAGGTAATGGCTCAGCCGCCAGAGACAGTACCCTCAGGGCCGCATGACCAGATAACTGGCTCGTCCTTCCCGAACAATGCGCACCGATACCGCGCGATTGTCCGGAAGGTCTTCAACTGCTTCGCGGAACTCGCGAACCGAGCTCACTTCCTGGCGATTGATTTCGGTGATGATGTCGCGAGTGCGAATACCTGCTTCGAAGGCCGGGCCACGCTTCACATCGGCAACAACCACACCACCTTCAACGCCAAGGGAGCTCGCCAGTTCCTGCGGCAGTGGCTCAATGGTCAGGCCCAACGGATTAGCAGACGAATCACCACGATCATCCGGGCCCGATGGATCCCGACCGGTATCGCTTTCATCCGGCAACTGGCCAATTTCGACATCCAGCTCGATTTCACGACCTTCACGCAACACGGTCAGGCGAGCAGACTCCCCTACCGGAGTGCGACCAACCATCGGAGGCAGATCAGACGAGGCTTCCACCTCCCGGCCATCAAGTTCAAGCACGATATCACCGGAGCGAAGCCCGGCTTCCGCGGCGGGTGAGCCTTCCATAACCTCGGCGACCAGAGCGCCACGCGGACGGTCCAGGCCAAAGGTTTCGGCCAGATCACGGCTCACTTCCTGGATTAACACGCCAAGCCAGCCACGGGATACCGAGCCTTCGTCACGGAGTTGGCGGAAGACGTTCATGGCGTCGTCAATGGGAATGGCGAAAGACACGCCCATAAAGCCGCCTGAGCGGGTGTAGATCTGCGAGTTGACACCAATCACTTCGCCATCAAGATTGAACAACGGCCCACCGGAGTTGCCGGGGTTAATGGCCACATCCGTCTGGATAAACGGCACATAGTTCTCCGAGGGCAGAGAACGTCCAAGTGCACTGACAATACCTGCGGTTACCGTGTAATCAAAACCGAACGGGGAGCCGATGGCAAAGACCCACTCACCAACCTTGAGATCTTTTGAACGGCCAACGCTGATCACCGGCAGATCCTCCCCGTTCTCGATCTTGAGCACAGCCATATCGGAACGGGGGTCGGTACCCACGATGGTGGCGCTGAACTCACGCCGATCACTCAGGCGAACGATCACCTCATCTGCCCCCTCGACGACGTGATTGTTGGTCAACACATAGCCATCAGCGGAAACGATGAAGCCTGACCCCATGGATCGGCGGGGCTGCTGGCGAGAATGGGGGGAATCGCCAAAAGGCGACTGAGGCCCCCGGAAGAACTCCTGTAAAAACGGTGGCAACTGCTCCAGCTGACGCTCATTAAAGGGGGAACCATGAAAAGAAGAACTGCGGTTTTTTGGTTCTGTGGTCGTGCTGATATTGACCACCGCACTGGCATTGTCTTCCACCAGCTCGGTGAAGTCCGGCAACTGAGCAGCCGCAAGCGGCTGACTCCAAAACACTGACACCATCGCCGCCAACATAAGCAGGCCAGCAATCAGTTTACCCGGGCTTAATGCCTGGGGCACCCGGGCTGTCCGGATCTGTGGTCTCGACATTTTCAACCCCCTGTTTTACCTGTGATTGAGTATAACTTTGAGGCACTCATTCATTTTTTCAACTTGAAACGGCAGGCATTACAGACAGGTAACCGACGCTATGCGGCTGACTCGGAGCATTTTGGGCTGGTATTGCGCGCTGGCACCAGACTGCCAGCCACGCACGAGCCAGAAACCAGAGGCCATCCCCACCACGGCGCCAATAATCGCCGACAGATCCGAGCCACCAAACCACTGATAACCAGCGATAGAGAGGGCGACCATTAACAGCAACGGCACACCATAGACCATCAGTGAGGCACGCAGCAGGGATTGCTCATCGATGCCCAGCAGCACTTCGTCTCCCACCCGGGCACCGGAACTGTTGGTTACCAACACCTGGTTAGCCCGCCCTCCGGAAACCGAAGCCAGGGCTCGCTGGCCACAACCGGCTCTGGCCGAGCAACTCTGACAGGCACTGGTACGGATGGTTTGCACCCAGGCTCTTTCGCCATCGACAGCCACGACTTTACCGGTTTCGGTAATCATGAGCCCAGCAGCTCCAGCGCCAGTTCATTATCGATGCGGACAGCGTCGGCCACCTTCCGGGCAGTCTTTGGCGGAATTTCACCCACAACGGCCACCAGGAACGGCTTTCCGGACACATCCAGCTCGCGCATGTAGATGGTGGTGGCACCCACTCTGGAGGCGCCTGTTGGCATCTTCAGATTGCCCGCAGGTTCCACAAATACGGAGAACGCCGCCAGGCCGTCCGAAAATGCAACCGCCTTGCCGATTCCTGACCGGGGAGCCGCTGCTGGCATAAAACCTTCAGGCCGCCAACCGAGTGTCCAGCCATTCATGCGATTGACCAGAGACTGACTGTTTTCCGGGTCATCCAGAGTCCGGGAAATCTCCTGCCCTTCGCTTTGTATTTCAAATTCCTGATTGGCCAGATCATCGGTAATCTCAAGGCTGGTGAACTGGAACTGCTCCAGAACCTCGCCATCGGCGTCACGAACATGGCTTTTCACCAGAAGACCGGTGTTTTTCTCCAGCCATAGGCGATGACTGTAGCGATCATCATCGTTCGCCCGAAGCGCGATGGCGACCACGTCGTACCCAGCCACCCGGTCTTCTCCGACCAGCTCCGGCGTATACCTCTCTACCACTGGCATGAAATGAGCCGAGAAAGCCTCAGCAAAGGGCCCGGAAGGGATAACATCGTCCAGCCGTATCCGGCCCTGATCAGGCAGCACGCAAACCACATCCATACCTTTACGGACGATTTCGCCACTGCCACCGTCCTGCAGAACCAGACGCTCTTCCACCCGACCATCCCGGAAGCGATGAGCAATGCGCATGGAGTGCAC
>Ga0306867_1000543_pt1 | contig 21073 bp, 26 predicted proteins | sample AntRauTorckE6831_FD_190432 | JGI IMG/M metagenome (GOLD analysis project Ga0306867, IMG submission 190432) | Saline lake microbial communities from Rauer Islands, Antarctica - Metagenome Torckler E6 #831 (v2) (version 2) | ecosystem: Environmental > Aquatic > Non-marine Saline and Alkaline >...
CTTCCCAAAGAGTTGGTTGGTTGACCAACTCACTAATCTCCTTCACAGCCAAAGCTCCCTGTCAAGCGAGAAGATACTTTATTTTGGCGCTTGACACGAGGCTAAGTTAGTGCCTCCTTACTTAGCGCCTGACCCTGTAAAATTCCGTTATTTGTGTAATTCCCGCAAACCTAGCCATAGTGCGCTGGCGTATAGGATACCCCTAGGAGCCCGTCAAAGCCACGCTACGGGCTTCAAAGCGGGTACCCTAGGCTTGGGTACCTAATAAGAGCGAGGCCCTTAGGAGGGCTTTAAGTAAGTAAGCGAGTACTCACTTACTTGGAGGTTAGTGAGTACTTACTTACTTGGAGGTTAGTGAGTACTCACTTACTTGGAGGTTAGTGAGTACTCACTTACTTGAGGGAAATTACACATATAACGGAATTTTACACATATAACGGAATTTTGAGGAAAAATTACACAAATAGCGGAATTTTACAAAAATAGCGGAATTTTGGGGGGCTATGATTAACTGCGGCCTCCTACAATAATTTTTTGGGGTGCGCGCTCATCGGCTTGAGATGCGTGAAATTTGGGGTGCGCTCATCGGCCCGGGATGCGTGAAATTTGGGGTGTGTGCTCATCGGCCTGGGATACGTGAAAGGGGGAGCAGGGGTTGTTGCAATCGTGTAAGAAGGTTCTGCAATGATTTCAACAACTTAGTGCTTAAAAATGTAGGAAGTGTAGGAACTGTGTAGGAACTGTGTAGGAACTTTCTGCAACGATTTCAACAACTTAGGTCAATTCGTGTAAGATATGGTGATCTGCCCTATAGCTATATAGAGAATATAGGGTATATTAAAATAGCTACAACCGGTACATTCTGCTGTTTTCAAATCTCTAAAAAAGATATTAGAGTTCTAAGAGAACATACATCCTACACTCTTTTCCCTTCTTCCCCACTGCCACTGCGGGTGAGCGGCCGTGTAGGAAGACCTTTTTATCCTACACACTACCTACACACATATTGCTAACCCCTTGAAATACAACAACTCTATTTTTTTGCAATCGTGTAGGTACTTTCTCAAAAAGCTACTTAATTGTACCCCTAAAATTGAAATCGAATATTAAAATCGATTTTTAAAATCGATTTTCAATATTAATTTTTGTTTTTGGTGTTTTTTCTGTGTTTTTAGGCAAAAAAGAAGCCCCGGAAATAAATCCGAGACCTCAAATACTACTATTTATTTTTTCAAAAACCTCTTTTTTTCTTCAAACGCACATTATAATAGACTCCCTCGTTTTTTCGTTTTTTCTCTGCCTGTGTTTCCGTCATTAAGATACCAAAGTTCCGAATGCTCGATTTGATCTCCCAACTCCGGTAGTTGTTGTTGTGACACCACCGGATGTATTGGGTATGGAGATCCGTAGATTTCTCCCAGTCATTGGCCCCGCTCACAGGCTCGGTCATGTCCTGATACCAGTGGTGGAAGCTATTCGAACCCGACTTCCAATCTGAGATAGCGTGTCGATGGTTCTCGGGGAGCACAAGCCCGCCATTCTCTTGCAGCATCCTCCACCCCTTCCATGCCCACGCATACAACCACGACTCTTCACGGCCCTTACGGATTAACTCCTTCTTGAACTCAGGATCTCGGTCTTCCTCAGGTACAACCGAAGAGAATCCAATGAGAAGCCACCTGCGGAAGAACCCTTCAGTTGCGTCTATGGTGTTTGGCAGGCTATTCGTAGCAAAGACGTGTGCGGCTTGGGGTTTGAGGCTGAAGGACTCCTTACCGGGCTGACGCGCTCTCATAGCTGTACCCTCTACCGCACGCTTGAACTTCGATGTTTCCTCGAAGCCGCTCACGTCGATATCGGTAACCAGATTCAATTTCTTTCCCGCCATGTCTGCAATCACATAGTCGTCTTTGTCCATGTCCTGCGGAGCAATATGTACCCGGAATTCCTCAGGTACTAACTCTTTCATGGTCTCCAAAAACGTCGACTTACCCGATCCACCGGGACCATGCAGAAGCAACGCTCTTTCGTGTTCGGTTGAAGCGCCCATGAATAAGGCACCACTAAATACTTGAAGCGCCCGGATCTCTTCGGCGGAATCCAGACTCTTTTCCAAAAACGAATCCCACTCCGCATAGTGAGCATCTTCATCAAACTCGCAATCCACCCAATGTCTGCAAAGGTTATTGGGGGAGTGCTCGATCAGACCATCTGCAGAAAGAAAACCATTTTGGAATCCCACTCCGACAGGCCACGAATCCACGTTGGATCCCCAGTCTTCGGCAGTAACCAACATCTGACGATAGATGGACTTCATGGTGTGGTTCGAGATACGGACTCGTTTCGGTTTGGTCTGGTTCCCCTGTGTATCGATAATCACACGGGTGTATTCACCGTCATAATCCCCGATACGAGCATAGATCCACGTGTCTTTGAGCGGGACGTAGGTACCTCGGGGCGGGTCGTATTGCCACAGCATCCCATCTACGAGGATAATAGGGGTTTCGTCCTCGTGTCCGTACAGTCTTTCCATTAAGTGTTCGGCAATCTCCTGATCGGAGGTAGTTTCGAGCTCGACAACCTCGTCTAAAGTTAGCAGGGAGGGTGTCCATTCTTCAAACTTTCTAAACATCTCCCGTTTCTTGGTGGTCCAGTCTTCTCGTTTCCCTACTCTCCCTGTGTAGCCGTTGTCTCTTAAGATGTAGACGAACGTCCCAAACCCTAGATCACTACCTCCCTCGAAGGAATCCCACGTGGCGTCGAATTGCTGCTCATCCCACTTAAGACCCATCCAGGCCCAGTTCTTTACGGCGTCGTAGGCCTCTTCCCCGTAGCAGGTCTGGAAGCTAGCGAGCACTTTGTACCACTGCTCATACCCGATATCAGGATCGAGCTCCCCCAGCAGCTCTGCCGCTCGTTCCAAGGGAGGAAGTACGTCGTTTATGTCTCGCCATTCCCCTTCTTCATAGTTAATACGCGCAGGAGGTAACCCGTCCAGACTGTTTCTCTTGCGCCGACCAGATACAAACTCTTCCCATCCGGGAGCTGGATCCATATCAGGAATCTCAGAAAGAAACTCATATCCTATTTCGTGACCCAGGCCTTTGTTGAAGTAAGGGAGCCACAAGAAATTGCCACATTTCTTAGCAATGTTCTGTTTGGGGAATATCTCGATACCTTGGACGGGCTTGGCTTCGCTCGCATCCCACAACCCGGCAGCGTGGACAACACCTGTCAGGTATTTACGGACACTTGCAGCGTCCTGTTTCTCCTCGAATACAAACCAGAAGTGGAAGCCGGTCCCGGACTTGGAGCGCACGGTAATGTACGACTCAGGGGGTACCACCTTGGTAATATCTTCCCATGCTTGGTCGATGTCTCCTTGGTACGCCTCTTTATGAGACTCCCCATCGAGATCGAGCCCACCGTAGATCGTGAAGCCTTCGGTATCGGGACTGTAAGCGCCCGCTCGCTTGACTCCGGTAAGATGCCTGCCTCGTACAAGGGCTTGGTCTGACATGGGGGCGGGGACAGGATGTTTGTTTGCGCTGGGCCTTGCGTAAGTGTCTGGATTATTAGAGAAAAGTTTAGACAGTAGGTCGTCAGTTTTCATTAGAAACCTTTGCGAAAGTTCATTGATATGCTCTGGGAATATATCACTTGACGAGTGCTTGTGGCAAGTGGTATTCTGTGAACTCACTAGAGAGACTAGGATGGTCCTAGTCTATTAGTAACACACATAAAGCGAGGTTTCTTCACAGAACCTTCTTTCAAGGGTAGGGTACTACATGACACGAACCTTGTGATTGTTCAGTTTCCGGTTGCTCGGAAACACACTGCCCCGGCCCTAAACTGGGGTGGTATTGTGGGATGGAAAAACGGTACTTCGCCTGTCTCATACGCAGGAGATCCGAGTTCGACTCTCGGTCCCGCAACTATTCACTAACGGAGGACGACATGGAAGGAAGCGAATTTTTCAAGACAGGCGACAGAGTTAAGGTATACTGCGCGAAAGACGGAGAGGTTTACAAAGTAGGCACCCTGGCCGCAGATTACGGACCGTATGTGGATGTGACGGTAGCGGGCAAGAGACTCCGCGACATACCTTATCAGGATGTCCGGCCCTACGAGGAGCCGCAGGCCATCCAAGAAGAAGACCGCAAGGCGCACAACTTCGCCCAGCAAGAGCCTATCTATAAGGTCGTAGGCTTCGGGCAGGATGAGAAAGGCCACCTGTTCGACTATGTTGTGGGGTTCTACAAACGAGAAGCCGATGCCATCGAAGCGGCGGCCAAGCAACCAGACGCAAAAGTTAAGCTCGATTGCTACCTTACGAATATTACTTGCGGATGATAGCAAACGGGGCCACTACCAAGCGAAGGACGGAAAACATGATGACATTCATCGAAAAAGCCATAACAAAAGGGGAGGAGGTCCACACGGCCAACTGCCCCCATGACGGGCCCACGGTCCGTGACGAGCGCGGACGCCCGAAGAAAATCAAATGCCAAGGGCAGGTTAACATCCCCGTCTACAAACTAATTAGAGACCCCACGCAGACGCTCAGCATCGAGCTGCTCTGCCCTCACTGCTACAGGTACTTCTACGTGAAAGGAGCTCGCCCCTCCAAAAAGAAGAAGGGGCGCAAATGAGTGCATCCGATACCAGAAAATGGGCAGGACTTAGCGTGCTTGCAGAATGCCGTAAACCTATGGAGCGCCGAGATCCTTGGAATGATTGGGACCGGGCCAGCGCCAGCCAGCTCAAAACATACAAGGAATGCCCTCGCAAATGGTTTATCTCCAAGATCCTCGGAGTTAGGACACCAGGCACCGAAGCAACCCGCGTCGGAACTCGCGTCCACGAAGCGATCGAGGACTTTATTAACTACGGTAAAGCTCTCCGAGATCCTGTGGCGCTCCCTGCCAAGGACTGGCTCTGGCCAATCTTCCTGCGAAACAAACGAACCGATGATATCGAGGTTGAAAAAGAATTTGAAATCACGTTCGACGGTTTCAATCTGTCAGGTAAGATTGACATTGCGATTTTTACCGATGCCACCATTGTAGACCATAAAACTACGAGCGCGTGGAAATGGGCCATGAACGAGGAACAATTGGCCGAAGATATTCAGGTCCACACATATGCATATGTGTTCTTCCAACAAAAACCGGAGGCAAATCACGTAAAAATTGTCTACAACTATATGAAAAAGAAAAAAGGAAAAGCCCAACGATTAGTGACCATTACGCTATCTCGTGAGGCCAACGAAAATTTTATGCGGGCATACATACTTCCCTTGTTGCAGGGGATGGAAAAAGATGCTACAAAGGTTTTGCCACTCGACGTGTCACCTAATGAGTATTCTGCCTGCGGAAACTACGGCGGATGCCCTTTCAGGGATTTTTGCCACGCTCGAAAAGGCGTAACTGATCGACACGAAACCCGGACAGATTATGTCCAAGCAAGGAGAAAAAAGAATGACGAAACGACGACGGAAATCAATCACTGCAAAAGTCGAATCCGGTGGAGAGAACTGGAAGAAAGAGGTAGCGGAGGAGCTAGGTCTCGGAACCGAGCATCTAAAGCGGCTCGCGGATTCGGGAGTAGTTAGCGCAGACGGCATCGAGTATTTGAGTGTTGCTAAGTACCTGTTCAATCAGGCAGAGGCAGCACTGACCGAAGATGACGCTGAGACTGCTACCGAGCTCGACGCCAAGATTGGCGATGTCTGGGACAACCTGACAGAAGACGAGCAGGAGGAATTCAACGCCTTTGCGGATGGAGAAGACGATCTCAATGATCTGGACGAGCCCGACTGCCTGCCTCTCTCCGAGGCTATGGATCTGTTCGAAGATGGGATGGATGTCAATCTCTCCGATCTTAAGCACGAAGATAAAAAGGCGTTCATCGAGTGGCGCAAAGAAGTTCACCCTGAGGCAGAGGCCGATGGGCTTAATCCCTCAGATGCCCGTGAGAACCACGCAGGGGGCGCAGATGTCCATGTGAACAGTGACGGGGAGGAAGTGACCGAGCTCGAAGCGGCGGGACTCTCCGACAAACTCTGCGAAGAGTTAGGCCGGTTGTTTCAGGTCTACACCTTCGAGGATGCCAGCTACCTGACTACATCTCAGGTCAAAGGCATCAAAGGCATCGGCAAGAAGAAGCTCGAAGCGCTCGACGAAGAGCTTGAAAAGCGCGACCTTTCGTTTGCCGAAGAAGCTACCATTAACAAAGTGACCGAGCTAAGCAGTGACGAGAAGCGTGCTCGGGAGGAAAACGGAATCGCTAAGATCCAGAAAGGTCTTGCAGCGCCTTCCAAGAAAGCGAAGTCAGCCCGGACGAAGCCGTCCCTGTACGTGGACTGCAAACCCACATTCCGAAGCGTGACAAAAATGTCGTCCATCATTCGGGATGTTAATAAAGCGGTCTCCGACCTTAACGGAGTCCAGGATTTCCGCCAGATCGAATATGGGGCGGGCCGGGACGAAGTAGTTGCCACAATCGTAGGTATGGTGGAGGACGGGGAGCTGGACGGCCAGTCCATCTACCTCAATTCACGTCTGCCAGTACAGACCCACCTACTGGAAGCCATCACCCCACTGTGCGGGGATACCTACATTGCCTCGAACGAATAAAAAAGATATTGACAGGAACCCCACAGTACAATACTATGTACTCACACTGCTCGAAAGAGCTTCAAACAACAGGGAGAAAAAAGATGACGACTTTTCACGAACTTTTAGGACTTCGGCCGGGCGACTCAGCAAAGTTGGATAATTATGTCAGTGAGCGCGAAGTATTCAAAAGCAAAATGGCTGATTTGATCCGAAACGATGAGCAGATCAGCATCGAAGCGTACTACTCGATGTACTATATGAGCTTCTCGACGGGCCATGTGATGTCTATCGTCTCTTCTGCAGATATAGAGTCCGAATGCATCAGAGGCGCGATGGGCATCTCCCGCGCCAGCTTTGTGGAGCGCCACGACTTGCCTCAGGACGAAGTACACCGTGCTAAGCCTTACGGGGCGTGGTTGGAAGAAGTAGTAGGCTTTAGAGACGCTGCAGGCGACGAGATGCCGAAATTCTACTCGGAGCTGTTCGATTTCATTATTGACCGACACGAGGCCTGATAGGCCTAACCTTATTCACGAAGGACGACATGAACGATCCAGACACATCCTATGCCTACTTCGCCCAGAAAGACTTCTACATTAGTAAGGCCCAGTTCCCTCGGCTCTATTCCGAGGAGTCGGACGAGTCGTGTTTCTTGGACGACGACTACGATCAGATCGAATATTCGGGTTTGTTTTTTCGAGTTCCGAAATCACTGATCGACCCCGTGGCCAGCACCGACGCGTTAACCATACCACATACCCGGTGTTCCAAGCGAGTGTGGACGCCGCTCGATTCAGGAGCCTTGCGATTCTGCGTACAGAGGAAGAACTTCGAAACATACATCAAAGAAAGGATCGCTTTGAAGGACTACATTTACCTGGACCGAGGTACGTACAGGGCCGAAGTACCACCCGGGCCGATCGTCAATATCTACGGCCCCGGCTTCGGTTATATTTCGCTCCCCAAGGAGATAGTCGATGTGTCGGACGACTACATCCGCGTCGAAGGGGCGAAGCTTACCCTCGTAGGCCCACAACACCCTTTTTATAAGGCGCTTGACTCAATCGGCAAGAACCCGGTAAAATCAGACGTACAAACAAAAACGGGCGAGAGCCCACGACGACCACAAACGGATAAGACTATGAAAGACCAGACAGTTGCAACTCTCAAACACTCGGCAGCACTCGTGGCAGCCGACGAAACCATGAACGCACTCCTCGACGCAGTTCGAGACAAGTTGGTGGAGTCTGACGACCCGACCCGGCAGATGATCGCGCTGTACCTCGACAACCCCATGGCCCGAGAGGGACTCAAGTTCGTACTGGCTCTAGGGCTGCTCAAAGGCTCCGAGACCGACGTGATGCCGAAGTCCAACATTATGCACGCTGTGGGGAGCCTTCAGTTGGAGTCGAGCAGTCAGATGGCCTTCCGTGAGATCCTGGCGCCTCTTCGGAAAGAACTCGTGCCGATGCTGGCCAACTTCGAGTCCAAGGTCGATGAGGATATCATCCTGTCGCTCAGTGAAAAACGAGGCCAGAACGTTGGCGACATTGTGGCCGAGAAGGACGTCCAGGCGGCCCACGGAAGCACTAACTAACCTTATTCACGCTAACTAACCTTATTCACGAAGGACGACAAAGTGAGTTACGACAAAAAAGAACTGAAAACGTATTTTGACATTACCCAAGGCGATGCACAGGACCAGCTCGACGAGATGGCCCAGTCAAACATCCACGTAGATTTTGAGGGCGCAGTAACTCTTATGATCTCGACGGCCATGACCATCGGCAGGATGCAGGGGCTGTCTACAGCAATTGCGAGTGACGCAACATTCAAAACCACGATCCGCATGATGTCTGACTACCTCGAAGCCGTGGCCGAAATAGCTGCAAACAAGCCCGAGGTTCTGGAAGAGACAAAAAGCGTGATCGACCCCATGCAGGTTATGCTCCAGAAGATGTTCGAGAATACCCCTGAAGGCGAAATTAACTAATGCATTCGTCTTTTGAGCGCATTATCAATCTTCCGTGGAAAGATCGAATCGACACGGACGAGCTGATCCAAGTCATGACTCGCGAGCTAAAGACGCCTCGCGGGTCTATGACGTTATTCCCTATTCAGGCCGAAGCGTTATACGAGGCCGCCCGCATGGGTGGTCTACTCGGTCTCATTCCTGTGGGGCAGGGCAAGACCCTCACTGCAGCTCTCTTACCTACAGTCCTAGAAGCGGAACGCCCTGTGATCATGACGCGCTCGGCACTAACCAGTCAGATGCAGCGGGACATTGGAGAGCTTAAGTACCACTGGGAAATTAAGCGCGGCATCCGAGTAGTAGGCTACGCCAAACTTTCCAGCCAGACCAACCGAGACATACTTAACATACTTAAGCCCGACCTGATCGTGCTGGACGAATCCCACCGGATCCTGAAAAACGATAGCGCCCGGACTAGGCGGCTGGTCCGTTATCTGGATGAAAACCCAGATGTAGAAGTTTGTGCGATGACAGGCACCATGTTTTCGGAAGAAGTTGAGGACATGCGCGGCGTCTGCTACTATGCGCTGGGCGTAGATGACGCTCCCCTGCCGCTGGAATCAGAGCAGGCCATGAAGGCTATTAACTCGGTAGTGAACCCTAATAAGAAGGAGGCACCTAGCCAGATGGATTGGGCGTGGTGCGCACCCTTTGCGGATCTCTACGAGGCAGGGTCTTCCCGGAAAGTCCTCGACGATCTGGACAACGTGAAAGAAAGCGTATGGGGCACACAGATCCAAGGGCTCGAAGAAGAGCTAACTACCCGCATCCGGCGAGGGTTTGCACTCAGGCTACGAGGGACTCCCGGCGTCGTAGCTTCTCAGCATCACACACTAAAGGCCAGTCTCTGGCTCGACGAGATCGAGTATGAGATGCCCACCGAGCTGCAGGAGCTGTACGACTACACAGAGAGCGCGTGGATCGATCCCGATGGTAACGAGATCGAGTACGTAATCCATTTGGACAAAACGCTGGGTCAGTTAAGCTCTGGGTTTTACTACAGGTTTGTTTGGCCCGACGATATCCCAGATACTAAATGGCTTAACGCCCGCAACGACTGGAACAGGTTTGTGCGGGAGGAACTGGACCAGGTTCCCGAAGAAGGTTACGACTCGCCCGGACTAATTTTTAATTGGTGGGAAGAGCATGAACCTTCGATGGAGCTCTTTGCAGATTGGGCCGAAGAAAAACAAAAAACATGGTTGCATCCCGATGGCAAACGACGTAGGATGCCTCCGAGGGAAACAGTATGGGTAAGTACTTGGAGAATAGACGAGGCCCTAAAGTGGGCCGAAGCCCAGGACGAACCCGTTATTTTGTGGTACAAGCACCGCGCTATGGAAAGAGCATTCCGCCAGCGAGGTATCGAGGTATATGGCCGAGATCGCTTGCCCCCAAAATCCCCAGAACACAAAATCTCTGCTATGAGCATAAAAGCTCACGGTGAAGGAAGGAACTTGCAGGCGTGGCGAAGATGCCTTATAGTAGACTTACCTGCGAAGAAAGCATGGGAACAGCTTATGGGTCGTTTACATAGGTCTGGACAAGCCGCAGAAGATGTGATATACCATGTGATGTTGGCGACTGAGTACGATCGGTCAAAACTAGAAGTGGCCCGAGCATTGGCAAAGGCCAATCAAGACGCCTCAGGCACGGCAAAGAAATTATGCCATGCTCTCGAAGGCACACCTGACGACTAAAAGGAGTCGAAATGTCGAACCGAAGAAAAGCAACTGGACGACGAGAGCCACAAGTACGCCGCAAAGGCGCACAAACTAAAGCTCCCCTTAGCAATAACGGTCGTAGGGGCGGGGGCAGAACGTCTGCCTCGGGGTTCTCAGGATCGGAGGATACCACCGCGAACACAAAACAAATACCTACCATCAATGAGCCCGGCATCCGAGGGCTCGTGATGCTCAAACAATCTTTCCTCTTTGCAGGAGAGACTGACGATTTCGGCGCTCTCGATTTCGAGATTCTGGAATCCAACAGCCCCTTGCATCCTACGGGCTGTGTCCGTAGGGATCTGTTTAGCCTCAATCTCGCCTTTGGGAAGGCGAAGGCTCTGGCCAAGGGCATTTACAACGCCTTTAATAACACGTTCATCGATGACTTCCCTCCTGCGGAGCATGATCCGGCCCTGAATGAATTATTCATTGGTCTGGAAGCGCAGGCAGAGGGAGTACCTACGGACAAGAACGCAGGCCTTCTGGCCCAGTTCTCGACCCGTACTCACACTACCAAGACCGGGCAGGACATCACGGTCTATGACTGGCGTCCGGTGAGTGAGGCAACGTACCAGCAACATGCTGATGCGGTGGCCGAGCACAGGGATCCCCAAGATGTGATGGCTTTGGTCTTCGGTGTCTATGATGAGGTAGTTGACGAACCTGAGGTCTATGAGGCGGAGTCCGGTACCGAATACGACGACGAAGAAGAAGACGCAGCCACCGGCTGGTAAGAGTTTGGGAAGCGCTGGATCTCCTGTTTCTAGCGCGTCGTCACTGGTTTGCCCTCGTACCAGTTCCCATGAAACGAGGGCTTTTTAACTTCTGACGAACGGGGTTAGCATGAAATATCCTTCCCACCCTAATATCGGTATCGAAGAGCCTGATTGGGTTAGTAAACCCGAGGGTATGCGATACGAAAGACACCTGGCGTTTGACTTCGAGACGTTCCTGTCCCGAGATGGCCTGCAGATTCCACGGTTTGTGGTCTGCGGGTTTTTTGAGACTGCAGACGACCGAGCACACGAACGCAGCTGGATCACGAAAGATGGTGACGAGATCCGGGATACTCTGCTAGATGCCCTTCTCGATCCTCACTGCCACCTGATCAATCACAACATCGTGTACGACTTAGCCGTAGCCTGCGAGCACTGGCCCGAGTTAATCGAGCCTACGTTCCACGCGTTTAATGAGGGACGTATCCACTGCACCATGATCCGGCAGATGATGATCTATCTGGCGGAGGGCCGCTTTAAGTACGACTACAAATATGGAAACCGACGCCCGACCTTTGGCCTCTGGGAGCCCGCACTAGAGTATCTAGGGCTGGACCTTAAGGACGAGAAAGACAATCCCGACGCATGGCGTATGCGCTACCATCAGCTAATCGACATTCCTATTGAGGAATGGGACGAGGATGCAGTTAGCTATGCAAAATCAGACCCGGTAATCGCCTATGATATTTTCTGGGCGCAGTGTCAGGACAATACTTTCGCGAGTTTCTGGGAAGGTAGTCAGATTAGCTCGGATAACGGATGGGTGGTTGATGCCGTCCCTAGGACTCGTAAACACTTTGCCCTGCAGCTAACGAGCGCTCGGGGTATCAGGACTGAGAAAGAAAGTGTAGATTCACTGCGGGAGTATCTGGAAGGGGTTATGAAAGATCATTCTCTTTTCTTGCAGAGTGAGGGGATCATCCGAGAGAACAAGCGCAATAAGACGGGCTGGTCCAAGACCATGATCGAGATTAAGAAGCGCGTGTACCATGCTCTAGGGGGGCAGGTAGACTTAACGGGCAAAGGGAAAGAGCTTCTAGACGAAGGCCTGACGCTACCTGAGAACCCCGACGCCCCGAAAGAAGGGGATCTGGATGTCTACAAATACACATCCACTGCCAGTGATGTCCTCGCACTGGCTCCCTGCCGCAAGGATCCTGTACTTAGCAGGTTAGTGGACTGGCAGGTTGCCAACGACGAGCTCACAAAATTCTTGCCGACTGTGGAGCTCGGAACAAAATACCCGGTTTGCACTAACTTCTGGCCGCTCGTGATCACTGGCCGCAACAGCTCCCGGAATCCCAACATGCAGAACATGCCTCGACGCCCAGGCGTCCGGGAGTGCTTTGTACCACGGGATGGGTTTATGTTCGTGGCGATTGACTATGACTCACTTGAGGTACGCACGTGGGCCCAAGCCTGTCTGGATATCGTGGGCTACTCCACCGCTGCAGAAAACTATCAGGAGGATCCGAACTGGGATCCCCATAGTTACTTTGGGGCTGTGCTGGCCGAAACCACCTACGAAGAATTCCTGGCGATCAAGGGAGATAAGTCCCACGCCCGGTACAAAGAAATTAAGAAACTCCGCCAGCTCACTAAAGTCCCAAACTTCGGGCTGCCCGGAGGCATGGGAGCGGCTACGCTGATTGAGTATGGATGGAGTTTGTACCGCGTCGAGATATCGGAAGAGATGGCCGAGCGACTGGCCCAGATGTGGAAAGAACTGTACCCCGAGCATAAACCCTACTTTGATTACGTAACCAAAATTATCAGTGGGGACAAGATCGTCCGTCAGTTAGGCTCTGGGCGCTTACGGGGCGACGTGGGCTACTGCGACGGAGCAAACACTTTGTTCCAAGGACTCGCCGCAGACGGCTCGCTATTGAGCCTGTACCGAGTAGCAGAGAAATGCTACGCCCGCCCTAACAACGTGCTGTTTGGCTCTCGCCCTGTGGCCTACATCCACGACGAGATCATTCTAGAAGTTCCTGAGGACAGGCTGCATGAAGCCGCCTTCGAGGCTACGGACACCATGATTGAATCCGTACAACGCTACACGCCGGACATCCCCATCTGCGCTGAGCCCGCCGCTATGCGAAGATGGTACAAGGACGCAGAACCAACTTACGGCGACAACGGATTACTAATCCCGTGGGAGAAAGACCATGACGAAGAATGAACTACAGGAGCTTCACGAACTACTGGAAGATGTACGGGAGTTTGTAGGTGACCAATATCTCCGGTCGGGGGTAGGGGATTCGTTGCAACGAATCGACCGGCAGCTTCTCAAAATCGAGAAGATGATCGAGGACTGCACCCATCCCCAATGCACTCGCTGTTGGGGGAAAGGTAGTGTAGCTCAGGGACTAAATCACTGGGCTGATTGTACTCGTTGCTACGGGACAGGAAAAGCCCCGGAGTATGTAGACACCGCTCCAAGAATTATCGATGAGGGACCTTCCCTTGTGACCCGAGTGATAGAGGGAGAGGAATGACTAACTTTGTGGCCGTCGATCCTAGCATCGCTAAGACAGGTTGGGCGGTCGTGAAAGACTCCGAGATCGTGGACGTAGGAGCAATCGAAACGGACTTGTCTCAGACGGACTCGCAGCGGGTAGCCTCCATTGCCTCTGGGCTTCGCGAGGTATTCGAGCCCGGCATGGGCCTCGTGATTGAAAACCAGAGGTGGCGAGGCAAAAAAGAGAAGAACCCACCCGCGCTCTTGAAGCTGGTCCGAGCTCTCGGAGCGGCGGAAGGCGCCTGCGAATGGGCCTGGATCCATGCGCACCTGCCCCAGCACTGGAAAGGCCAACAGGACAAAGACGAGCATCATAAATATAAGGTCTTGCCAAAACTCGATGAGAACATTATAATGTCTGTACGATCACTACCCAAGAGGGTCCAAGGCGACGCCCTTGATGCCTGCGGGTTATCACTATTCGAGGTAGAGCATGGACAGGAAGGAAGAGCTACAACTAAAAGGACTGCATCCCGTCATCGTCGATATCGACGAGGTGTCAAAAAAGCTAGGAGAGCGCGCAAGGCGCATAAGAGAAAAAAGAAGGATGACGCAGAATGACGTTGCCTTAGTCTCTAATCTCCACATTAACACAATTAAGAATTTCGAGTCAGGCAAGCCTGCCACGTTTGGCACGGTGTTAGCTGTTTCCGAATCGCTCGAAGTTTCCCTTTACTACATCACGAAAGGAATTGTATGAATTTCATCATGCTAGCAGGAAAGAAAGGGTCGGGTAAAACGACCATCGCAGACCTTATGGAGTCGCAGGGCTTCGAGGTTATTTCCATTGCCACCCCTATTAAGAACGCAGCGCGGGCGCTGTTTCTGGACACGCCTTATACCAGTCTCGGTAAGGAAGATATTGTCCCGGAGCTGGATGCTATGTCATACCGAGAGATCCTGCAGAACATGGGTCTAGGTCTCCGGGATTTCAAAGAAGATTTCTGGGTAAAGCACCTGCTTATGCGGGCCCGTTATTCACACGGCACCCGGTTTGTTGTGGATGATTTCCGCTTCCCTAACGAGCCTCAAGTTCTCCGGGATCTGGGCCACCATGTAGGTACGGTTCGTATCGTCGTGAATGGGGACGAAGGCCACGACGACGAGCATGTGACCGAAAACTCATTGGAGGATTTCGATTTCGATATCATTCTCGACAACGACTGCAAAATGGCGGTTGGAGAAAACGGTCCGTACATTGAGTATGAGTACGCCCCTGTGCAACACGCACAGTTCATCCTCAATGCATACAATGAGGGAAGGCTGATATGAGCGCCGCTGACAGGATATTTATTTTGCGCTTCGTGTGCGTCATGCTACTGTGCAATCTGGCGGACGTATACGTTGCCTCAGGACTTGAAGAGCAGGTTCATTTCTGGTTAGCTGCAGTAGCCGCTAGCTTTCTTTACGCATCAGAGAGAATGACACTATGACGACGATGACAGACGACAAATTCGTAGAGTTTTTTGCAGGGCTCGATAAGTTCATAGACTGGGATCCAGTTCTCGAATGCTACTTGGCCCGCTGTGATGACTACGGGATCGAAGCAAGTGGCAGGTCGCAGGCGAACGCTATGAGCAGCCTGGAGACCAAAGTCAGGGCCGAGGTAGACCGACTTACTAACTTGCCCGATCCCAAAACCCGGTTTCAGGGGCACCTTGCCGATCTGGCAGAAGATCCCAAGGACGGAGGGATTCTGATTCGACTCACAGACGAGAACCCGTGGGGCTTCGAAATGAGCCTGTGGGCCAACGCATGGCCCGACCGCTTCAAGATCCCGGGAATGCTCTCCACTGCAGCGAGATTTGCGTTTGCACTAATTATGAACGAACAAGAATCCGACTACAGCCCCTAAGGCCCCGACTACAACCCCGGCAGATACAAGGCCTGCGTCTCTCCAAAAGGACGCGGGCTTTTCTGTGTTCTCTAATTCATCGATGCGATCACTGAAACGCCGGAGATCCCCGCTAAGGCGTTTCTGTCCCTCGACCAGTTCACTGCTCACATCCAGCAAGGGATTAACGAGCTGAGCTAACTGAGCCTGCCTGACGAGGGATTCTAGCTCCTGAGGGGATAGGAGATAGCCGGTCTGCCATGCTTGGTCCCCGAAACACAGGAACTTCTTATCGGGGTTACTCTGGCAAGCCGCGTAGGACGGATTCGAGATCCCGCACGAGATCAGGATCATAAGTACCGTCAGGACGCTCGTAAGTTTTTTCATCGATGGCCTCTTTCTTCTTCTTTATTTTAGTCAGAGTCTTATTGGCGTTTTCGACGGCGCGCTTGTGGCCCTCGATGATAGGATCCCTGTACGGCTTCGTAGAACCGACCTCTGGTTTACGGGAGGCAGTCTTCACCCCTGCCATGGTAAATACAACAGCGGTCCCTAGAAATGACCACACAGGGCCGATACGGTCCCGGAATAGAAACAACAGTCCAGCAATCACGAAAGCCCCAATCATCCAGTACATAGGCCATACTCCGCTGCAATTGCTCGTATCCGAGGATCCTTCTGCAGGATCTGCCGAAGCCGGTATATCCGGGACAGGCTCGTCCCGTGAGGGATGTCCAACTCTGCAGCAATCTCTAGGTGGGTCTTGCCTTCGGCTTTGAGCTCCAAAACGCTGATATAGTCTGCGTCAGACATACGATCATAATTCTCGATGATACGAACTAACTCTGCGTCTACCTCGGGGAAAGAAATCGCGTCCTCGGGGGTTTCCGTCTGGATTGTTTCTCTCCGCCGCAGATACTCTCGTGATTTCTCACAGTCTCGCTTCATGCGATTGAGCTTGTTGCGCATGATGTTCATGGCCATGTGCATTAACCAGCCCCGCAAACTTGAGTCTCCTTTACTGGTCCCGAGCTCGGTAAATTTGTCCTCAAACTTAAGCGCTCGAAGCATCGTGTCCTGGGTGATATCTTCTGCGAGCTCGCGATCTTTGGTATATTTAGTGACCGTGTTGCAGATGAAGGCGGCGTGGTTGAAGATTCTCTCTCGGAACGGTTTCACAGGGACCTCTTTAGCAAGAGTTGGCCGGGGAGTTGTGGCCCTTTCTCTCCGATCAGTAAGACTTGCTGGGAGGCCCTAGAGCCGAGACCTAGATTTTCTTTGGCGTAGTTGTCTTTGTCCAGGGGGCTCCCGATGCGAACTACCATGACGCCAAGGTCTTCACTAACTTTCAGCTCGGGGGCATGTTTGTGCCCGGAGATTAGCAAGTGATAATCGCACTTTTTGTCCAGGTGGGTCCACAGGAGCTTGCGCCAGTTATCAGGTTGTTTGTCCCCGTGGTACACGAGGATCTGCGTCGACTTAATCGTTGTGGAGAGAATGGACGAGAAGCGCTCAGGCTTTAACCACTTCGTATATCCTTGGGTGATGTCTTCTGCCCACATCTGTACGGCCTGCCCTACGACTCTTTCGGGGTCGTCTTTGTAGCTTTTGGATACTCGGTCGTGGTTTCCTGTGACATAGCCGCTCCACTGGGATCCTTCGGGATGCGGCAGGGCGTCGTAAATCCACTTTTCGATAACCTCGATTTTGCGGGCGGACAGACGCATTTGCTCTGCCCCTGTCAGGTATTGATGCTGGGCCTGCCCCGCGTGCATATCCCCCATGACACCATCTAGCAGGTCTCCTGCGTAAATCTGAGTGCATCCGTCGATATTGAGGTTTAGGACGTCGTGGAAGTGATCGAGCTGGTTGATTAAGTCCAGCTCCAGGTACTTGGTTGTGTACTCCGTCGCGCCCACATGCCAGTCGGAGAACAGATGGAGGACGTGGAAACCTGCGAGCCCCATCGAGGGGCTCTGCGAGGTGACGCTAAAATCAATGTCGATGGGTTGATGGTTTTCGTGAAGAGCTTCGATGATACTTTCTTTTTCCTGCAGCGCTTCCAGTAACTCTACATTGCGTTTCGTCAGGTACTCGATGTCCGTCTCGCGCAGCTTCTTCTCTACTGCAGCTTCCCGCTTAACTCGGATGCTGCGGACTATGTGCTTGTCCGCTTCCCCGTACTCTGGCAGGTAGCGGTGAGGTGCCACAGGACGAGAGTTTTTATCGACTCCAAGCGCTCGTAGGATGTAGACTAGCACCTCGTGCTGCATCTCCCTGTCGAACACTACGCCAAATTCTCTGCAGATGGTTCTCTGGGTCTTCCCCCGACCACCTACACTACGATGCACATACTCCTGAAGTAGCCACTGAATCTGGTTCGCAGGGATATCGAAGACTTCGATGTATGAATTAACTTTGCGTCGGGAAGCGCCGAAGTGGATCTCGAAAAGGTACTGGTTGTCGGATTTGCGCCAGTACGCTTTATGCTTGGATTTGGATTCGATCAGGAAAAGGTCTGGGTTTTCGTCGGGGCGGACTTGGGAATTGTCCTGAAACCACGTCCATTTAGGGTTCATGTCTGGATCATCACCATTGGCTAGGTCCTGGATCTTCTTTTCTTCCCGAAGCCTCGCAGCCCTTGCAGCAGGTCGACTACAGCCAAATAAGAGACTGGCTTTCTTATCGATTTCGCCTTTCTCCAGACGCCCTTCTTCGAGACATTCCCGGATATAGGCCGACCGCTCTTTGTCGCTCATTTGTACCTCTAGTTAGTGTCGGGCTATTCTAGACTAATTGTGTCAGGTGTTCAAGGGGATTTCTCTTCCAGAGTCTTCACTGTGATTTCCAGACGGATGACTTGCTCTTTAAGTCTATCTGTTTTCTGCCGGAGATCAGCCATCTCGGTATCAGTGACCCGCGTATTCTCAATCCGCTGCAGGCGAGACTCCACTACCCGTGCGGCAGCTTCCCTCTGCTCTGACTTTTTGACAATGGATTCCAGGCGATAGCTCATTGCGCTTAACGTCCCGTTCATCTGGGTCATCTGCCTGTCGATATTCAGGGCCCACAGGCCTGTGAAGCAGATAAAAGAGATTGCAACACTTACGAGGATCTTGCCTGTATGCGCTTGGATTGCCTGCATGAACGCGCCATCGCTACTATATGGTTCATTGCTCATTACTCACACCTACCGGCCCCGCTGAAACCCCTTGGAAATATTTCTTCCCGATGAACATGATACAGCTCAGGAAAACCACTCCGAGCTGCGTTAAGCTGATCTGAATGTTAAGAAAAATACAGAGCCATCCTAGTATAAAGGCTATAGCTCCTACGATTTCCCTCTTCTCATCCCACCAATTTACAAATTTTTCGAGTTGTTTGGGCATACGGAACCTCTTAGTTAATAACAGTCCCTAGAGGTAGATTATTTAGCCGTTCCAGACTTCTTCGGCAGCGTCAAACCATCGGAGATACTTATCTGTACCCCACTTGCGCTTCAGGTACGCGGTTAGTTTGGCTTCGCTATGGCCCTTCTGGACCTTTCGTTTCAGGTAGTTTCGGAGGGTTCCGACTCCGGCTTTCCATCCGATTGCAATCCAGTCAGGTTCCCATTGATGGCGGTCGTCGTACTTTTCGGCCCAATCAAAAAACGCGTTAATCGAGTCACTACCCTGCCCGTGAAATATAGAGGAATCGCGATGATTGCGGGTGTCTTCTGTAACGGCCTTCCCGATCTGCAAAGGTCCGTAGAATTGGGAGGTTTCGTTTTTTCGTGCATATGGATTCCCGTTCGATTCCACGTGGATAAGGGACAGCACGGTCTCGGGTGCGATTTTGCAGCGAAGCCCTCGGGCCTGGATCTCATACTCGATATAAGGCCTCCACTGCTCCACGCGCTTGATTCGATGGAACTTGCGCATGTTAATCCTTAGCCAGTTCATGATATAACGCTGCAGCGAGCGCATCTTTGAAGTAAGAGGCGTCTTTGACTGTGACAGCAAGCACCCCGGCATCCCTGTTAATACAGAACGTAGCAGCGGGGCCGCATGCCTCGCGGTCAATGAGAAACACAGTCGCGACGTAAGGCGACAGTACCTCCCCGGGGTTGACGCACATTTCCCGTGAGAGTTCGCGGCAGGCAGTAAATACCGACTCACTAACTAGAGGCTGGTTCTGTTGGGGCGGCGTCGATACTTTCAACCCGCACTGTGTAGCACACGTTGGCGCATCCACGCCGATATCCTGTTGGGACACGTCATGGTATGCGAAGTCCGCGTCCGTGGAACTCGCGACCCGTGAGGGGGTTAACTCGTCCTCGGGAACGCATCCACCGAGCGCGAGAAGAATGAAGAGAAAAATAGTTACGTTATTCATTGCAGTATCCTGTGTCGCCGTTTTCGTAGCAGATGCCTAATTGCCTCCGCTTGTTAATTGCCTCACTCTCTCTACCGGTAGCTGGATCAAAAATCAACATCCCCATTTCATGGTCAATGGTCGACTCCCAAACTTCATGCCCGCGCTTCCAAACCATAATCGAATCATGGCCGCTGGATCCTCTCGCACCTAACCAGTTCCGCTGCAGAAAATAGATGGTAGCCTCGGGCCAGTCGTAACCCGCTGCATCCCACATGGCCTTCTGGGAGGTTAGTGCGATCTTCATGTCCTGTCTTGCGGGACAAAATTCACGACAATGAACATTAGTCCCCACAACCGTGTACGTGGGTTCTACACACCCCGTTATAAGCAGTAAAATGAAAACTAGGGGTAAGAATCGTTTCAAACCGTCCCTTCGGAAAGTCTCGCGCATTGGGCGTCAGTGAGTGCGGCGTCGAATATACCGTGGTGTTGAAAGCCGATAGTGCTATTCGGAAACGCAAGTGAATGGCGAAGTTCTCCTTCCGTGCTGCTAGTGATAACATGTCCAGCACTCGCCCCCTGTGCATCTTGTACGCCGTCTTTCCAGATCGTGATGCGTCTCGCGGTAGACTCCCACCGAACACAATAACCGGCAGCAAAACCATTGCTCGCATTGACGTTAAGTTGGCGCGTTCCGTCGCCCGCGAAAACACGCAAATGGTCACTAATCAAAAAACAGTCGATTCGGTTGGAAGCTCCGGTGCCAAAATAAAAAACGCCTTCAGAGTTATTCCCCTCACTGATTGCGAAAGCGATCGTAAAGTCGGCGGAGATATCTACAACACCTGATGCGACTTCAATTCTGGCCTGCCCAGTGCCTCCAATCGAATGCAAGAACCCCTCACTCAGCGGGTCCTCGCCCAGCGTCGGACTGTCGACATACGTGCCGTGATTGCCTTTGCCCGACACGTCACTGGCCTGCGTGCCTGCTGTCTCCGAAAGTGGGTGAAACGCGACGCATTCGTCGGCAGCGTCAAGCTCGTCGACGACGACCTCTTTGTAGTAGGTAGTAATCGAAGTATCGACTAAGTCCCCCGCAGAGTTCCCCAGCGCAAGGGTGCGCCCGTCCGTCTCGTTACCGAGAACGAGCGTGTATCCGTCCACAAAGTTTCCGAGATCATCGGCCATGTTGGTTCCTTATGTG
>Ga0306867_1000544_pt1 | contig 21038 bp, 18 predicted proteins | sample AntRauTorckE6831_FD_190432 | JGI IMG/M metagenome (GOLD analysis project Ga0306867, IMG submission 190432) | Saline lake microbial communities from Rauer Islands, Antarctica - Metagenome Torckler E6 #831 (v2) (version 2) | ecosystem: Environmental > Aquatic > Non-marine Saline and Alkaline >...
ACCTAAAAGTCCCATTTAGGAGAGGTATTTATAAGAAAAGGTGCCCCTAAATGCTTATATTTCAGTGAATTAGAAAGATAAATAAGCATAGATTAGGAGGCACCTTTATGGTGAAAGAAACTTACACAAAATCACTGGTAAAAACCACCAAGATTCACCCCGAATTTACCGATGCCCGGCTGACCAATTATAGTGGGTTGGTCGCGTTTGCAGAGTTGCTGTTTACCAAACTTTCATTCGGGCAGGTTCTGGCCGAGGAGCTGGATCTGGAGATGGCCTCCAATTGCAGCTACGCCGACTGGGAGGTGTTTGGGCTGATCATCTTTGGCTATTTATGTGGACACAAGCGGCTCAGCCATTTTGAAGAACTAAGCAACGATGCACTCATACAAGGCTTGTTGGGCACCAGTGGGCCGATCGATGAGAACACCCTGGGGCGGCGCCTTAAAAAGGCCGGCTACAAGCAGTCGGTACAGCTGGGCCGGGTGACCGGCCAGCTGGCCGCCCGGGTGCATGCGGGGGACCCAACGCCCCGGGAGGGCCGGCAATGGATCGATTTTGACTCCACCGTCAAAGGGACCTATGGGAACCAGCAAGGAGCGGCCAAAGGCTTTAACCCATCCCGGAAAGGCCAAAAATCCTATCACCCTCTGCTGGCCTTCGACGCGGCTACCAAAGAAGTGCTGCACAGCTGGTGGCGTCCGGGCAATACCTACACCGCTAACGGGGCGGCCGAATTCTTTGCCGAAACCTGCCAGCGGCTGCCCGACCCGGCCGCCTGCTATGTGGTGCGGGCCGACAGCGGCTTCTTCAACGGGCGGTTTCTGTCAGCCATCGAGGCGGCCGGCCACGACTACCTGATCAAAGTGAAACTCAAGAACCTCAAGAGGCTGCTGGGCGGCCAAGATTGGAAGTCCATTCCAGGGAAGCCTGACGCCGAGTATTGTGTGTTTCCCCACCAGTGCACCGGATGGGAGCAGCCGCGGGAATTTGTCGCCATGCGTATCCTGACCGAAGTCCGCCGGGAGGGGCTGTTGTTCCCTGAAAAGGTCTACGAGTACTTCTGCTACTGCTCCACCCTGGAGGAGGCGCCCCTGGAGCTGCACCGGCTCTACGGGGACCGCGGGGAGTGTGAGAACTGGATCCAGGCTGTTAAAGCCCAGATGGGAGCCGGCACCACGCTGGTCCATGCGTTCTGGGCCAATGATCTGCTCTGGCAAGGGGCCGTATTAGCCTATAACCTAACTATATGGCTGCGCCGGCTCACCGACGCGGGCAGTTGGCGCCAGGAGCCGCGCACCTTCCGGGAGTGGTTTATCCGGTGCGCCGGCAAACTCGCCCGACACGCCAGGCGGCAGGCACTGAAGATGCAATCCTCCTACCACTGGCGGGCCCGATGGGAAGCAATCTTCCGGCGGACCTGCCGGCTGCAGCTGTGAGTGGATAGCCAAGGAGGGGCGCTTGGTCAACATTTAGCCGGTGCAACTACGACCAATGGCCGCGGTATAGCCGGGAGCGACCGGATAGGTCATAACGGGCGGGGCAGATCTCCCAAAAACTTGTTTTGCCGGGCGGCAACAACCTGAACGGCAACGCCAAAGAGCGGTTATAAGTAATTCTTTTTGGAAAATAGCTCCGCGGGGCCTACGTTTTTCCAAATGGGATTTTTAGGTAGTAAAGAAAAACAAAAGCTGTTACACAAAGCTTCACGAAGAAGACACAAAGGTACGCAAAGCTCTTCTTTGTGTAACTTTGAGCCCCTTTGTGCGACTTTGTGTAATAACTAAACTGCACTAAAATCATGGCAACAAAAGAACTCAAAAATAAAACCCTGCAAATTGAAGGCATGCACTGTGCAAGCTGCGTATCTGCGGTAGAGAAATCACTGAAAAAGGTGGATGGCGTTGAAGATGCTTCCGTAAATTTAGCTGCTGAGTCGGCCTCGGTTTCCTTTGACGATGAAAAGGTAAGCGATGCTGATCTTCAGCAAGCCGTAGAAAGTGCGGGTTATTCGCTGCAGAAAGATGAAGCGCAAACACGCACGCTCAAAATTGAAGGCATGCACTGTGCCAGTTGTGTAAATTCGGTTGAAGATTGGCTCCTGCGGCTGGATGGCGTTCAGGAAGCCAATGTTAACCTGGCTACGGAATCCGTAAAGGTAACCTACACCGGAAATCTTACGCTCGATGATTTTGAGCAAGCGGTGGAAAGCGCGGGCTACCAGCTACTTCGGGATGAATCGGCTTCGGGGCAGTCTCAGGCTGAAAGTCATCAGCAGCGCTCGCAAAATAAGCTGGATAAGGCTCGTTCGAATATGTGGTGGTCGTGGGCATTAACCATTCCTATAATTTTATGGATGATTCCATTCATGTTCTGGGGCTATGCTTTTTTAGGTATGGCCGGCATGGAAACCGGAATGATTCTCCTTTCCGGTGCAGTGATCTTTATCCCGGGTTGGGAAACTATCCGCAGCGCGTGGAAGTCCGCCAAAAACGGTACGCCCAACATGGATGTGCTGATCGCCATGGGTGCATTGGCAGCGCTCTCGACCGGAATCGTAGCATTGCTCAATCAATTCGGGATGGCACCGCCTTTCCACAGTTTCGCCGGCATCGCCGGCATGATTATGGCCTTTCATTTGACGGGCCGCTACATCGAAACGAAAGCAAAAGGCCGCGCCTCGGATGCCATTCAAAAGCTGATGACGCTGGAAGCCAAGGAAGCAACGGTAGAGCGTGATGGGGAAGAAGTCAAAATTCCGATACAGGACTTGCAGCCGGGCGATGTGATGGTTGTCCGCCCGGGCGAAAAAATTCCCACCGACGGCGAAGTGATTGATGGAAAAAGCAGGGTGGATGAATCCATCGCCACCGGCGAATCCATGCCGGTAGAGAAAGTCAAAGGCGATGAAGTGATTGGCGCCACCCTCAACAAGAACGGTATGTTGAAGGTGAAAGCCACCAAAGTTGGGAAAGACACCTTTCTGAACCAAGTTATTAAACTGGTGGAGGAGGCGCAGGGCTCCAAAGTGCCGATACAGGAATTTGCCGATCGCATAACGGCGGTATTTGTACCTGTAGTGTTGGGTGTAGCCGTTTTAACGCTGGGACTGTGGCTGCTCTTTCCGGGATTTTTTGGCGGTATTGCTGCTTGGGCGTCTGGTTTTCTGCCGTGGGTAAATCCTGCAATGGGCGATGTAGCCCTTGCTTTTTATGCCGCTATTGCCGTGCTGGTGATTGCCTGTCCCTGTGCGTTAGGATTGGCAACGCCCACCGCGCTGATGGTCGGCTCGGGCATGGGCGCTGAAAACGGCGTACTAATACGCAAAGGCGAAGCTATTCAGATTATGAAAGACGTGGATGTGATTATTCTCGACAAAACCGGCACCATCACGGAAGGCAAGCCGGGAGTGACCGATGTAGTTCCTTTGAACAGTTTTGAAGAAGAGGAATTGATCCGATTGGCGGCTTCGGCAGAAAGTGGATCGGAGCATCCGCTGGGACGGGCGATTGTGGAGTATGCGAAAAACAACAATCACGGAATGGCAACTGCCAATGATTTTGAGGCGATAACAGGCAAGGGGATTAAGGCTGAGGTTGAAGTTAAGGTTCAGGATGAGGCTGAGGTTAAGGAGGTTTTGGTTGGAACAAGAGGGTTACTTGAGGAGTCAGGTATTGATTTAGATGATACGGTTGAAGAGCAGTTGAGCGATCTCGAAAAGCAGGCCAAAACCGCTATGCTGGTTGCCGTTGACGGCAAGGCGGCCGGCATTATTGCCGTGGCCGATCCCATCAAGGAGGACAGTAAAAAAGCCATTGCAATGCTCAAAGAGTTTGGACTCACGCCCATTATGATTACCGGCGATAACAAGCGTACGGCCAAAGCGGTGGCTGCCGAAGTGGGCATTGATGAAGTGATTGCCGGGGTGCTGCCCGACCAAAAATCAGCCGAGGTGAAACGCCTGCAGGCGCAGGGAAAAATTGTTGCTATGGTGGGCGATGGTATCAATGACGCCCCCGCGCTGACGCAGGCCCAAGTGGGCATTGCCATCGGCACGGGCACCGATGTGGCTATTGAGTCGGGCGACATTGTGCTGGTGAAAGGCGATCTGAGCGCCGTGGTAAAAGCCGTCAAGCTGAGCCGCGCGACCTTCACCAAGATAAAACAGAACCTGTTCTGGGCGTTTTTCTACAATGTGGTAATGATCCCGCTGGCCATTCTGGGTATGTTGCACCCGCTGTTGGCCGAGGCGGCGATGGCCTTTAGTTCCGTGAATGTAGTGACCAATTCGCGGCGGCTGCGAAAGAAGAATATTGAGCCGTAATAAAGAAAGTGATGCCATCGCTTGGAGCGATGGCATCACTAAGAAAAATTGATTAACTTTTGACTGATGAACATCCGCAATACATACTGGATTGTATCGCTGAGCTTCTTGCTATCGCTCAGCCTGGCGCTGCCGGTCTGCTGCCACGTGGATATCTCTGAGTTGTTTTCCCATCATCAGGAGATGTCGTCAGATATGATGCATGGCCAGCATCAGGATGCACAACAATGCGATTGCGGGCACGAGTTTGTGAAGGACTACCAGAAAAATAAAAAGGTGGTTACAAACCAGGTTCTGCCGGTTCTTAAATTAGTTGCTGTTTCTGATGAATTGCAGAATCATTTTAGTGCTCATCGCTCTGCTCGATCCATTAAACTACCGCCGGGGCTGCTAAAAAATTCCAGTCCTTCCCTTCACCTGTTGATCAGCGTATTTTTGAATTAGCCTTTCTTAGCCTTAGCTCGGTGATCCTGATTTTACCTGAGCTGTAGCCCATACTTTTATTTACTTATCCGTTCCAAAGACAGGTGTCTTACTGTTTGTGCTTTTAGTCAATACGGATAATCTTTTTAGCACTACAGATAATTCAAAATTGATTTATTATGAAAGACGAAAACAAAAACTCCATTTCACGACGCACATTTCTCCGCTATGCCGGCTCTTTGGCTGCCTTCGCAGGCGCAAGCGCTGTTCTGCCGGGTTATGCCCTGGCGGGATTCGGCCAGGGAACGCGAGATGTTCTGACTCCAAGGGGGCCTAATAACATCATTGATCTTACCATCGGGCGCATGCCAAAAGATATTGACGGTAAAACAGGAAAAGCTATCGGCATCAACGGCAGCGTGCCGGGGCCGCTGGTGCGCATGCAGGAGGGGCAGAATGTACTCATTCGGGTGAAAAACGAACTGGATGAAGATACCTCTATTCACTGGCACGGTATCCTGCCTCCATTCCAGATGGATGGGGTACCGGGCGTCAGCTTCGACGGTATCAAACCCGGAACGACCTTTGAATACCGCTATACCCTCAACCAGAACGGCACCTACTGGTATCACAGCCACAGCAAGCTGCAGGAGCAGTTTGGCCATTACGGTCCGCTTATTGTAGATCCCGCCGGCCAGGACCCGGTGCAGTACGACCGCGAATATCCGGTGGTGCTCTCCGACTTTACTTTCGAGGACCCCTACGAGGTACTTGAAAATCTCGTAAAGATGGAGGGCTATTACAACTACCAGCGCCGGGACGTCGGTGAATTTATGAATGATGTGAAGAAAAAGGGTTTTGGAAACACCGCCAAAGATTATCTGGCATGGGGCCGCATGCGGATGAGTGCCACCGACCTGCTCGACGTCACGGGCGCCGCCTACACCTACCTGATGAACGGCCACGGGCCGGCATCCAACTGGAATGCCCTGTTTAAACCGGGCGAAAAAGTGCGGCTTCGGTTTATTAACGCATCGGCGGGCACCACCGCATTTGACGTGCGCATTCCCGGAATGAAGATGACGGTAGTGCATGTGGACGGCCAGGATGTGGAACCTGTGCCGATTGATGAATTTCGCATCGGCATTGCCGAGACCTACGATGTAATCGTGGAACCGAAAGAGAATCAACCTTACACCATCTTTGCCGAATCACTGGACCGTAGCGGCTATGCACGTGGAACGCTGGCCCCGCGGGAAGGGATGAAAGCTGCGGTTCCGAAACTCCGTCCCCGACCCCAGCGCAGCCATAAAGACATGGGGATGAACATGGCGGCCATGGACATGGACGGTATGGATATGGAAGGTGATGGCATGAAGATGAAAGAAATGGATCATGATAAAATGGACCACGGAAATATGAACCACGGTGACATGAAAATGCCGGCTATGAAGGAGACGCCCGTTAAGCACGGCCCCCAAAAGCACGGCCCCGGGGCGGCAACGGTTGCACAAAATCAGTTCAACCGCCTGGACGAGCCCGGCATCGGTCTGGGTAACGACGGTCGCAAGGTGCTGGTGTACAACGACCTGAAAAGGCTGGAGCCTAATACGGATAAACGGCCGCCGGCACGCGAGGTAGAGCTGCATCTCACCGGAAACATGGAGCGCTATATGTGGTCATTTGATGGCGATCAGTTCCATGAAGTGGATGGCCCCATCGAATTTACCCATAACGAGCGGCTGCGGCTTACGCTGGTTAACGATACCATGATGGAGCACCCCATTCACCTGCACGGCATGTGGATGGAGCTGGAAAATGATAACGGCGATTATAACCCGCGTAAGCATACGCTGCTGGTTCAGCCCGCCCAGCGCATTTCAGCGCTCATCACCCCACGGGACAAAGGCCGGTGGGCGTTTCACTGCCACATCCTGTATCACTTGGAGCGGGGCATGTTCCGCGTGGTGCAAGTGGCGGATGAGAACGGTAGCATCTATGAAACCGGAGAAAATTATGGATGATAAGGACACACCCCGGTTTTACAATAGAAAAGCACTCTCATCCTGCCACGTTATCACTCGGCTTCCTTCTCCCTGCAGGGAGAAGGATTGAGGTTGAGGGTAAAAAGGGAAGCCGGATCAAGCAAAAATAAACGTTACCAATATTTAAAAATAAGAACATCTATTTCTAATGATTATGAAATCAACACAGATCACAATATTGCAGAAGTTAGCCAGCGTTTCATTACTGATCGCATTGCTGCTGATGCTTTCTATCAGCTCCGCCACAGCCCAAAAAGCACCCGACTTCAGCAACGATATCCTCATGGATAACCAGACCAACGTCTTTTTCATGACCGACCGCCTGGAGTTCTACAACATTGACGGAAACCCCATCGTGCTGGATGCGCAGGGCTACATTGGCAAAGACCTGCAAAAATTTTGGTTTGAAGCGGAAGGGGAGGCTCTGACCGCCGAAACCGAGGGCGAAGTGGAGCTTGAAGCACTCTACGGCCGGGCGATTTCGGCCTTCTTTGACCTGCGGGCCGGTATCCGGTATGATATTGCCTATAACGCCGAAGATACGCAGGGCAGGGGATTTGCCGTGATCGGTTTGCAGGGGCTGGCACCCTACCTTTTTGAGGTAGATGGAAACGTTTTTATCAGTGAAGCCGGCGATATCTCGGCTGAAGTGGAAGGAGAATACGATTTCCCCATCACCCAGCGCCTGTGGGGGCAGCCGCGCATTGCAACCGGAATAGCCGTGCAGGAAGTCCCCAAGTGGGGCGTCGGCAACGGTTTTAATGACGTGCAGCTGGGGTTCCGCCTGCGCTATGAAATTGAGCGCGAATTTGCGCCGTACGTAGGTATCTCCTGGAACCGAAAGCTGGGCGAAACGGCTGATTTTACCCGTGAAGAAGGCGGAGATGCTAGTACCTTTGGGCTGGTCGGTGGCGTGCGCATGTGGTTTTGATCAGTTTACAACTAAAGATAAAAATAACGTAACAATTAATAATAATTTTGTAACGCAATCTACAACTTTAACCTTTATCATAATCACAAGCTAATAGCTTAATTTACAACAACTTCCAATCCCAATAATCAAGATAATTACTATGAAACAACTAACCACAACATTCGCACTCATGTTTTCTTTACTGCTGCTTACAAGCTCTGGCTTCGCTCAGCAAACCGATAAAGACATGAGCCAGAAAAGACAACAGATACAGCAGATGATGCAGGATTCGACCACGCGTGCTATGATGATGGAGCATATGGCCGAAAACCCGCAGATACGTCGCCATATGATGCGACACAGGCATCAAAATATGCAGATGGACTCCACCATGATAATGCAGCGCATGCAAAAGATGATGGATAACCCCCAGATGAAAAAACGCATGCAAACCCACATGCAGATGATGCAAAAAATGATGGACGGCAACATGGACCGTGCTCAAATGCAGCAGATGATGAAAGACAACCCCCGGATGAAGCAGATGATGCAGCGCCACATGAGGTGCATGCAAATGATGCAGGGTAATATGATGAATATGGATGCCGACACTATGCGTAATGGGATGGACCAGGATTAGGGATAGTTCAAATTAATTTTCACTTTAAACAAACGATATTATGCACATGTTTGACGGAATGGGCGGTGGCTGGTGGATGATGATCCTCTGGTGGGTCATTATTATTGCAGCCATCGTGCTGCTGGTACGCTATGCTACGCCAACCGGTTCAGCGCCCCCAAAAAAATCAGCGCTCGACATCCTGAAAGAGCGATACGCCAAAGGGAAAATCAGCAAAGAAGAGTTCCAGGAAAAGAAACAGGATTTGCTGGAATGATAGAAACCGCAAATAAAAACCAACATTACTATGAAGTACTACATTTCAAAAATTGTCGATTATGATTTTGATGAAGCTATCGAAAAAGTAACGGCCCAGCTGAAAGAAGGGGGCTTCGGCGTGCTGACCGAGATTGACGTCAAAGATACACTCCAAAAAAAAGCTGGATGTCGATTTCAAAAAATACCGGATTCTTGGTGCCTGCAATCCTGAGTTTGCCTATCAGGCCCTGCAGCACGAAGATAAAATCGGCACCATGTTGCCCTGCAATGTTATTATGGAAGAGCAGGACGACGGCAGCGTGGAAGTATCGGCCGTCAATCCGCAAGCCTCCATGCAGGCCGTGGATAATGCGGGTCTGGCCAATATTGCCGGCGAAGTGAATAACAGGCTAGAAAAAATAATCGAGGCCGTGTAACCGCATGTTGATAAAAAGGTAAGTAAGTTCCTAAACAAAGACACCATGAACCGCAAAGAATTTCTGAAATATCTTAGTATCAGCGGCGGAATAGCGACCCTTTCGCCCGCACTGTTGGCATGTAATTCCGAAGCTAAAGAGGGATTTATTCTGTCTCAAGATGCTTTCAGCCAGCCGCTTCAGTTTCCGGAAGAGATCAGAGCTAATGATTTCGAGCTGGTGGCCGAATCTACCCGAAAAGTACTGGCCGGTGATGCGAACTCGGATATTTATACGATGAACGGTGCCTTGCCGAGCCCCACCATCCGGATCAAGCGGGGCCAATCGCTGAATATCGATTTTCAAAACCGGATTGACCAGGAAAGCATTATTCACTGGCACGGCCTGATTGTACCGCCCGACATGGACGGGCATCCCAAAGACGCGGTGGCGCCCGGCCAAAATTACAGCTATCGGTTCAACGTTGATCAGCGGGCGGGAACTTACTGGTATCACCCGCATCCCGACAAATTGACCGGTCCGCAGGTATATCACGGGCTGGGCGGATTCTTTATTGTCGAAGATGAGGAGGAACAGGCGCTGAACTTTCCCTCCGGCGACCGTGAGCTGCCGCTCATCGTGCAGGATAAACAGTTCAATAACAGTGGTCAGTTAACCTATAACCTCGATATGATGGATCGCATGATGGGCTTTTTCGGCAATACGTTGCTGGTGAACGGCCAGCGTGCTCCCTACCACGAAGTGAGCACAGGTTGGCACCGACTGCGTCTGCTCAATGGTTCTAACGCCCGTATCCTGGATTTTTCATTTAGCGATAGTTCTTCCTTCCATGTGATTGGAAGCGACGGCGGGCTGCTGGCCCAGCCGCATCAGATATCCTCCATTACGCTGACTCCGGGTGAAAGGGCGGATTTACTTGTGGACTTCAGCGCCCATGACATCGGAGATAGCGTTTATATGGTAGCGGAAGCCCACAATAGCGGGGGCGGTATGATGGGCAGGATGCGCGGACGAGGAAACCGCAGAGGCATGGGACGCATGATGAGCGGGGGAAATAATACTTCGGAGAATCAGGCAAAGATCCTTGAGTTTCAAATTACAAAAGATGAACAAGACGCCTTTCAGCTGCCTCAAAAATTATCAGAAAACTCTTTTCCCGATGTCTCCAACGCCGTCCGCAGCCGGCGCATCAACCTGACGATGGAAATGATGCAAGGTCCGGCCATCGACGGCAAGTTTTTTGAAATGATGCGCGTGGACCAAAAAGTACGGCAGGGCGCGCTTGAAGTATGGGAATTCACTAATAATACGATGATGCCGATGCCGCACCCGATGCATATCCATGCCACGCAATTTAAAGTGCTGGATCGTAGCAGCGGGGATTTGGCTCCGCATGAGCGTGGCTGGAAAGATACCGTGCTCGTTGATGCCGGCGAAACGGTACGCGTACTCACAAAATTCGATGCGCCCAAAGGCATGTACGTTTTCCACTGCCACAACCTGGAGCACGAAGACAACGGCATGATGGCGAATTTTGAGATTACCTAAATATAAAGGGCACACCTAACCCCCCTTTGAAGGGGCACATTACCCATATATTTTTATAAAAATATATAAATAAACACCTTAAGTAATTGGTTATATTTTATTTAAAACTGTAAATTTTTTATCATTTTAGGATTAGCTTTAAAATATTGTGGCGTCGGTTTTTAGGTTATTCTAAGATTATATGGGTAATGTCAGCCCTTGAAGGGGGTGCGGCTTTAGCCGTGGGGGATGTTTGAAGCAGGTTGATATCAAGTTTATGGGTTGCTTTAAACAAAAATTTGGATAATAATATGTTTGATACCAATTAAGGAATGAGAAAATGCAACCACTACAGCAATACATAATTTTATTTGGCATGTTAGTGGCCACCACCGGGCTGGCATGGATGATCTATATCATCAAGAATTCGCTGGGTGAGACGGTGGACGAGCCCGGCAAGGATATGCCCTTTCAGAGCGGCAATCCCTCACCCGAGCCGGCCTGGAATCGCTACCACGTGCACTACTACGGCTTTGCACTGCTCTTCCTGGCCTTCGATATGGAGATGGCCTACATGTATCCCTGGGCGGTGGTGTACAAGGAGCTGGGCCTCGTGGCCCTGCTGGATATGGGCTTTTTTCTGGGTATCCTGTTTTTGGGACTCATTTACACCTGGACCCAAAGCGGACTTAAACGCCAATAATCTATGACTGAAACAGTGATGAAATACGGTGCCCGAAAGGGGGAAATGAGTGGGATGAAACACTGGATCGCCCAGGCGACGGCACGGGATGTCCGCATCTTTCCGGTGCCGGGGGCGGATATATTACGGATGCATCAGAATGAATTGGATTCGGACTTCATTGCGGCACCGAACCCCCGCGAAGCCAACGTGCTGCTGGTGATGGGCGACCTGAATGATCAACTGGCACGGAAGGCGGCTGTGGCTTACCTGCAGATTCCGCGTCCGCGTGTGCTGGTGGTGGCCGGACCTCAGAAACCGCCGCATCTTCCCAAACCGGATGTTCACATATCATTAGATGACAATTTTCTTGATGATGCACTGCCAAAGGTGCAAGAGTTACTACGTAACCATGCCTGGAGTGAAAACGCCGAACCATGGGAGCCGGAATTCTTAACAAACCTGGTTGAAGATTCAGATAATGGCGGCGAACACGATCACCACCATCATCACGATCATGGTAACGGAGACGGGGAGAATGGTAATGAGCACGACCACGAACATGAAGATCATGCGGGACACGATCACTCCGGGCACGAGCATGAGAAGACTGATGACGAGCACAAGCATCAACATAGTGATCATGAACATAAAGAGCATGACCACGAGACCCATCAGCATGGTTCACCCGCTGAGGATGATGCTCACAAAAGACACGATCACTGCCACGACCCCGAAGGCGGGAAAGGAAAAAATAGCCATCATGACGATTCCGATGAGCATGACCATAAGCATACGCCTGATAAAGGAGGCAATCACTCCGGCCACAGCCACGATCATAATCACGCCCATGAAGGCCATGACCATAGCGGACATAGTCACGATCACGGGCACGGAGGCCACGATCACGGCGATATGGATTTCATGTCGATGGTGGCGATGACTAAAGACCTGCCGCGACCCAAAGACGGGCTGCCGATGAACCGCAGCGAGGTGCACTTCGGTCCGTTTCATCCAGGATTGCCCGGCGGACTGTCGGTATTTATGGAGCTGGACGGCGATACCGTTATCAAAGCCAGCGTAGAAGGCAATGTGGCGACCCGCTCAATTGAAGATATGCTGCCGCTGGAGGCCGAGCAGTTGCCCGATGCACTGGCCCGGCTCAACCCGTTGACCCCCCCAACGTACCGGTTGCTGGCACATAAAGCGTTGGTCAATGCCTTGGGTGATGATGGTTCAATTTCACCTGAAGAACTTGGTATTCTTGAACGTGAACGCATTGCCAGCCATCTGAACTGGCTGGCCACTTTCGCCAAAACAGTGGGCAACGAGTGGATGCACCGGCAGGCCGCGCGGTGGCATGTGCTTCATCGCAGCGGAGAAGTATTACCTGAAAAGCTGCACGCGTTTATGAACCAGATTCGATCCATGCCGTATCTGCAAACGAAATTGAGTGTCGGAGGAATCATTCCCGAGACGCTGCTGCATCACTTGTCGGGACCCGTGGCCAAAGCGGCCGGCAAAATAGATGATGCACGATCGGATGATGAATACTATCAAACCTTGAGCTGTGATTCTGTCACTACAGAGAAAAATAGCGCCTGGGGCCGGCTGTTGGTGCGGCTGCAAGAAATAGAACAGAGTCTGGATTTGATCAATACGGCCAATAAAATGGAATCAGAAAGAACAGATATTAACTTATCTGATTCTGGTGAAGGCTCGGCACAGCTCGAAAGTTCACGGGGCACGATATCCCTTGCGATTTCAGTAAACGATGGAATGGTAGAACAGCTGCAATTGGAGACGCCCTCTCAACCGCTGGCCGGGTTGGTGCCGACGCTCACCGAAGAAGCTGAGCTGTCGGATGCGCTGGTGCAGATTGCCTCGCTGGATATTGCTCCGTGGGAAATTGAATTTGAGGGAATGGAGGTGAATCAATGAGTGCCATTTCATGGATTTTAATTGGTTTACTCTTCGCAGTAAGTATCTATTTCGTTGCGCTGATGGAGCACTGGTCGTTCAGCGGTCGACTTGACTGGGCAGGCCCGTTTAACGCGCTGCTGCGCTCGTTCGGGCAGGAGGAAATCCGTACCCGCCGGTACGATACCGTTTTTTACGAAGCTACGCCGGTAATTTTTATCGTGGTAGTACTGCTGTCCATCACCATTTTACCGTTTGCAAAAGATACGGTGATTCTTGATTTAGGTACGGCCGCACTCTTCATCAACGCCGCGCTGGTTTATATCATGGTCAGCCTTATCATGGCGGGTTGGTCGGCCAATGGCGTCTATGGGATGATCGGTGGGTGGCGGGCCATGGCTCAGCTTATCGCCTATTCCATGGCGGTGGTCATGGCCATTACCGCGGCCGTAATGCGAGCCGAGTCGATGGGCATGCTGGAAATTGTGCAGTCTCAGGCCCCGCTCTGGAATATTGTGTACCAACCGGTGGGTTTTCTGCTGTTTTATTTTGCGGTAATGGCGATGGCCTTTCTGCCGCCCTTTGATCTGCCTACCGCTGAAGGGGAACTGGCGGGCGGCGCCTGGGCCGAATTTACCGGCGCGCGTAAAATATTGTTTCGTCTGGGCAGGCTGATACTGGTGCTGACGCTTTCGCTGGCGGTTACGATCTTTTTTCTGGGCGGCTGGCTCGGTCCGTGGCTGCCCGGTTTCGTGTGGACGTTCATTAAAACGGCCCTGGTTGCCGCCTCATTCTTTTGGGTGGGTCGCTATTTTCCCCGTATCCGGCACGATCACCTGCTGGAATGGGGATGGAAATATGCGGTGCCGGCCGCGTTGTTTAATATTCTGCAAGTTGGAATTGTATTACTGTTATGATGGAAGTGCGAATCATATTATTGATTGTTATTGGGCTGATTTCCATCTGGTTCGGCTGGCGGGTGTTCCGTACCGATTCGATGGTGCGCTCGGCCTTTTCCCTGCTGGCGTCAATGGTAGCCATCGGCGGTATGTTTCTGGTGATGGAAGCCGAATTTTTAGGCGTGCTGCAGATCATGATGATGGGCACGGAGATGAGCATCATGGCTATCTTTATGATGATGTATATGATGGATCCCGGTGGGTTGGGCCAGATGGATATGACGCACCAGGAGAAACCGGCTATCGTTGCGGCGGTTGCTACCGGCGGACTGGCACTGGCGGTGATCCTGCTCACCAAATGGGGGAGGATTATTGCGGAGGCGCCGACCCCCGCCCAGCAAAACCATGATCTGGGCATAGAAATAATGAAGCGAAGCATGATGCTGTTCGAATCCGCCGGATTTTCCATCTTGACAGCCATGGTGGCGGCCTTAGCAACGGCACTCATCATTCACAACAATCATAAGAAGGAAAACTAAAATGGCTTTAACCGTTGCCCTTATTATCGGAACTATCCTTTTTGGCATCGGCCTGTATGGCGCACTCAGCCAGACCAATCTGGTCATGATTATGATGGGCATAGAGCTGATGCTGGGCGCAGTGATGGTGAATTTGGTCGCTTTTTGGCGCTATCTGCACCCCGAGGTCTATTCTATTCAGATGTTTGTGCTGGTAACAATGACAGTGATGGCGCTGGAAGCGGCGGTTGGGTTTGCCATCGGCACGCAACGCTTTCGCAGTAAAGGCTCGGTCGAATCCGAGGAATCCGCCGATTTAAAAGGATGAGGTATGAGAAACAACCACTGCAATATATTTTCTCACCCATCCCAAACTCCCCTCCCGAGGAGAGGATTAGGAAGTCCCCTCTTGAGAGGGGTGGCTCCGCCCCGACTTTTTCGGGACGAAGATGGGATATGTAATTCTATAATTCAAATAAATTTCACGTGATTTATCTACTCCTTATATTACTGGCCCCCGCCGCAGCAAGCCTTTGGGCACTGTTTGGCGAGAAAAAAGCGGGCTATGTATCGCTGGCCGGCGGGGTGATCTCCCTGGGCGCTTCAGCTGCGCTCTTCTTGGCAGTTACAAACGGTTACACCGAATCCTGGAGCTTTGCCGGGCTGCCCGGCATGCCGTTTGTTTTAGAAGTTACGTACCTGAATGCCTCGCTTTCACTGGTGGTGGCGACAGTTACCGCGCTGATATTCCTCTACGCGATCGGCTATATGGCCGAAGAGGAGGGCCAATGGCGGTTCTGGAGCAGTATCTCGCTTTTCCTGGCGTCCATGCAGCTGCTGCTGTTTGCAGGCGACTGGATTCTGTTTGTCATCGCCTGGGAAATTCTGGGCTTTTGCTCTTATCTGCTCATAAGTACAAAGTATACGAATCCCAAAACAAGTAAGGCAGCTAACAAGGCGTTTCTGATCAACCGCTTTGCCGATCTGGGCCTGTATATAGGGGTCTTTATAATTATTCTGAGCAGCGGTTCCAGTGAAATTGCGGGGAATCCGCAGCAGGGGATTTCCCAAACAGGAGCCCTGCCGCTGTTGCTGGCCGTGATGGGCAAGTCGGCCCAGGTGCCTTTCCAAAGCTGGCTGACGGCCGCGATGAAAGGGCCCACCCCAGTCTCGGCACTGCTGCACTCGGCTACCATGGTCGCCGCCGGTATTGTTCTGTTGATCAAGGCTTTTCCGCTGTTTTCCCCGGACGTGCTGTTTTGGATCGGTACGGTGGGGGGGATTACGATTTTAATGACCGGATTGACGGCCATTTTTGCCGATGACATCAAAAAGATGCTCGCGGCGTCCTCTTCAAGTCAGCTGGGCTTTATGGTGCTGGCCGTTGGGGCCGGGTCACCCGGCGCGGCGATGGCGCACCTGGTGGCGCATGCCTTTATGAAAAGCAGCCTGTTTCTGGGAGCAGGTATCTGGCAGCACGGGGCCGGTTCTACCCGCTTTGAAAAGCTTGCCGGGGCTGGTAAAAAACTGAAATTTACGTTCACCGGGTTTGCCATCGCAGCCGTAGCACTGGCCGGGATTCCGCCTTTCATCGGCTATTTTTCCAAAGACGGGGTGCTTGCCGCGGGACTGCAATCATCGCTGCCGGAATGGTACTTCGCGGCCGCCCTGCTGGGCGCCTTAATGACGGCCGTTTATATGAGCCGCGCATTGGGAATCCTGTGGAAGGGGGATTCGGATGAAGTTGAGCAACCTTCGGGTTTGCGCTGGATGCAATCAGGGCTGACTCTGATGGTCCTTTTTGTGCTGGGCGGCGGGCTGTTTTTGCACGGCATGGTAGAGGCCGCCGATTTTCATTTGCCGAAGGCTAAAGTTGCTAAGATTGGCGGACTTATTGCTGCCCTTGCCGGTCTGGCCGCCGGCTGGCTGGCCTCTTTTAAAAAAGCGGATCACCCACTTACTGTGTTTATACAAAATAATTACCCGGTGGGCGGCGGCTACAGCTCGCTGGTTGTTGCACCGGTCATGAAGTTGGCATCTTTCTGCCGAAAGACGGATGAAGGCATTCACCAACTTGTGCTGGGCATTGGTCGAAGTGTGCTGAAAGTTTCTTCAGGCAGCGATGTAACCGACTATCAGATTCACAAAGAAGTGCACAGTATAGGCCGGTTTGGTTTAAAGCTGGGCAACTGGTCACAGCGTTCTGATGAGCATGGCATCAACGGATTGATTTCCGGGCTCGTGGAAAGCATCAAAGATATGGGAAAGAAGGGACGAAAGACGCAGTCCGGACTGGTGCACCGTGAGCTCATGTATTCGGTCTGGGGCATGGTTGCCTTTTTAATACTAATGATATTAACGCTATTGTAATTATGGAGAGTTTCACATTGCCACTATTATCCATTACTACATTTTTACCGCTATTAGGCGCGCTGGTCATATTAATATTACGACCCAGAAATAAGCGAATGACCTTCGGTATCGGCATCGGGGCATCAGCCTTGGCGGTTCTTACCAGTGTGGCTATTTGGCTGCGGGGTGTAGGCGGCAGTTTCACTCAAATTGAGCAGTTCGAATGGATCCCCTCGCTGGGTATCGCTTACCGTATGGGCGTGGACGGCATCAGCTTTCCTCTGGTGATTCTTACTACAGTACTGTTTTTAACGACGCTTATCTACTCGGCAAAGAATAGAAAACAAGCCAATGCCTACGTAATGCTCTTTCTGCTGCTCGAAACGGCCTGTTTGGGGGTATTCATGTCGCTCGATCTGTTCCTGTTCTATGTTTTTTTCGAGGTGACACTGGTGGGCATGTACTTCATTATCGCCGAATGGGGACATGAGAACAGCAAGAAGGCCGCGCTAACCTTTTTCCTTTATACGCTGCTGGGCAGCCTGTTTTTGTTGCTGGCGTTCTTGTCGCTCTATCTTCATTCTGATCCGCTCACCTTTGACATGCGCGCGCTCATAGCCAACCCACCGCTAACGGGCCTGGCGGCGGCGCTCACATTCTGGGGCCTGTTTGTAGCTTTTGCCATTAAGACGCCGCTGGTACCGGTACATACTTGGCTGCCGGCCGCCCATACCGAAGCACCCGCTGCCGGCAGTGCTATCCTGGCCGGTGTTTTACTGAAGTTGGGTGCCTACGGCTTTATCCGCTTTGCGCTGCAGATGACGCCCGGTGCTTTCCAGCAGTTTGCGCCTTATGTAATCGTGATTGCGGTTATTACAGCGCTGTATGGAGCATTGGTGGCGCTGGCGCAGACCGACATCAAACGGATGGTGGCCTACACCAGTGTGAACCACATGGGCTATATGGTATTTGGTGTTGCGGCCGCAGCAATCGTAGGTGCGGGCACGCAAACTTCGGCACTGGACGGGGCGACCCTGCAGATGATTAGTCACGGTGTAGTGACGGGCGTGTTATTCCTGTTGGTCGGCGCCTTGCAGGATCGAACCCAGACCCGTGAAATGGGCGATATGGGCGGCCTGCTAAAAACGCATCCGGTACTGAGCGGGCTGTTTATCGTGGCGGCCTTTGCTTCGTTGGGTCTGCCCGGTCTGGCCCATTTCCCTGCGGAGTTTCAGATTTTTCTGGGCGGTTTCGATGTATCACCAGTCGCCACCAGCTTTATTATTTTAGGATTGCTCATTACCACCGGGCTTTATCTGCGAGCTATTCAGCAGGTGTTTATGGGTAAACCGATGAAGGAGATTGCCCATCCGGCGGACCTTAACGCCCGGGAGTTGTGGGCAATTGTCCCGCTGATTGCGGCCGTTGTTTTGATCGGCGTATATCCCGACCTGCTGCTTTCGGTCATTCACGCTACCACTAAACTGATGGGATTTTAATCTATGACTAAAGATCTACTTCTCATATTGCCCCAAATTGTGGTATTGCTCACGGCTATCGGTTCGCTGGTAGCCGAAATGATGGGCAATCCTCGCGGCAGTCTCTGGTCATTGATTGTCGGTATGGCTACTGCTACCGCGGTTGCGATCTCCAAGCTTGGAACGGAAACCACCGCTTTTTCAAATACTTTTCGGGTTGATTACCTGAGTCTGTGGGCTGTTATCATCCTTGGCGTAAGCATCATTTTGATCGGCATCCTGGCCCGAAGCGAGCTGAAAAATACCTACCGCGAGGGTACCGTGTACAGTCTGCTGGTTTTCTCGGTGCTCGGTGCATTGATCATGGCTGGGGCCGGCGATATCATGTTTGTGGTGCTTGGGATTCTGATCGGGACACTTGCCGGTACGGCGCTGATTGCTTATACCAAGACCGACCCGGCTACAGAGGGGGCTTTTAAGTACTACATTTACGGGTCGGTAACCGGTGCAGTGATGCTCTTTGGGCTTACCTTCTGGGTGGGAATCACCGGTAGCACCTATCTTTCAGCCCTGAATGACCCGTCGCTGAGTTCGCTCGCTGTAATTTTCGGCTTTGGTTCGTTGCTTATCGGTATTGGTTATACGGGATCACTGGTACCTTTTCATTTCTGGACGCCCGATGTCTTTGAAGCATCCCCCATTTCCATCGCGGCCTATTTGTCGGTCGTGCCCAAGATAGGAGCTATTTTTGCACTGGCCCAGGTGGCATGTGAGCTGCCGGTGGACGTGCTTAACTGGCCACTTTTGCTGGGGGTTGTTGCAGTACTATCCATGACATTCGGCAACGTAGTGGCGTTATGGCAGGATAACGTGGTGCGGCTGCTGGCCTATTCAACCATCGCGCAAGCAGGCTATTTCTTGCTCGGCGTGGTGGCCATACAGCAGGGCGCGCTGGCCGTCAATTCGCTTATCATTTTTGGCATAGCATACGCGGTGATGAATATTGGCGCCTTTGCGATCGTGCAGAGTTGCGGAACGCAGCTAAAAGACTTTAACGGATGGGCAAAACAGAAACCCTGGCAGGCGGTGGGTATGACCATTTTCCTGTTGTCGCTGGTAGGCGTGCCGCCGCTGGCGGGCTTTGCGGGGAAGTTTTTGCTCTTCGGGGCGGCTATGGGCAGCGGCTATACTTGGCTGGCGGTAGCGGCCATTATAAACAGCGTGATATCACTGGCTGTGTATATGCGCATTATTATGCCGATGTTCTTTCAGGAGCCGGAGGGCGAAAGGCCGGGCCTGGCTCAACTGGAGATCACTTTCGTGTGGATCAGCACCTTTATTTTAACCATTGGTGTGGGCCTTGGTGTACAATGGTTTCTGGTATGATGCATACTTCACATTTAAACCTAAGAATTCAATCTTATCACCCTTGCCTTAATTAAAATCGAGGGTCTTATCTTATGAAAAATGATCAAAACAACTCAGGAAGTTACTTAAAGTTTTTCGCAATGATTGCAACAGCGATGATTGCCATGTTCATCCTAATGTATACAAACTCCTATCAGCTATTAGATCATGGCTGGTTTAGCGAAACGAGGATGTTTATGACGCTAATCATGGGTGGCTCTATGATTATTATTATGCTGGCCTTTATGTTGCAGATGTATAAAAGCAGCAAGGTCAATATTGCCATTTTTATTTTTGGAGCACTGATGCTCATCGGGTCTATCTGGCTGGTTCGAAGCCAGGCGACGGTCGATGGTGTCGATTATATGGAAGGCATGATACCGCATCATTCCATTGCCATTCTTACCAGCGAGCGGGCCGGTATTAAAGATCCCCGGGTGCAGAAACTGGCAAAAGGAATAATAGATGCACAGCGTGTAGAGATCAAAGAGATGGAGTGGCTGATTCAGGATATCCGGGAAAACGGATTAGCAGAAACGCAAGAAGAAGCCAACACTCGCGCCGTACCGAAATTTGCCCCAACCCCGGAATAGGATTTGAACGGACATTCAATGTATTAAAAAAGTAATATCTGATGTACGAATTATTTCTAATTGCGGGAATAACACTGGTAACTATTACCGCCTGCGATTTCTTCTATACCACCGTATCGTTTAACGGAGCAGGAATGATGGCGCGCTTCGTCTCTTCCGTAATTGCCTCCGCCTTTCTGTGGATGAATAAAAAGACGCGCAGCAGATCGCTATTTCGATTTTCGGGGATGACTCACATCCTTACGCAGGTAGCGTTATGGATTGGCTTGCTGTGGATCGGTTTTTTCCTGATGCTGATGGGCGATCCCGGCTCGGTCGTTGATGCCTCATCCGGTCTGCAGCCAGCAGCTATAAACAAATTTTATTTTAGCGGGTATATTCTGTCAACCCTGGGCAACGGGGAATATATTCCCGGCAGTCCAGGCTGGCAAATAGTAGTGGCGATTTTTTCGTTTGCAGGCTTTGTTTTCATCACCACGGCTATGACGTACCTAATGAGTCTCACCACGGCCGTAATTCATAAGAAAAGCCTCAGCCTGTTCATCTCAAACCTGGGGGAAACGCCCGAAGAAATTATTGCTCACGCCTATGACGGTGAGGGATTTTCAAGGCTGACAGAGGTGGTGCCCACGCTTCAGCAAAT
>Ga0306867_1000547_pt1 | contig 21025 bp, 20 predicted proteins | sample AntRauTorckE6831_FD_190432 | JGI IMG/M metagenome (GOLD analysis project Ga0306867, IMG submission 190432) | Saline lake microbial communities from Rauer Islands, Antarctica - Metagenome Torckler E6 #831 (v2) (version 2) | ecosystem: Environmental > Aquatic > Non-marine Saline and Alkaline >...
GCTATTGCTATTCCATACACATTTGCAGTAGTTAATAAGTTAAAAATTTTGGGATTGGGTTGGTTTGCGCCAGAGAATATCCGTAGTTATTTACATATCAATGAGTATATTGGTTATGAGTATTGGCAATGGCCACTTTCGTTATGGTCGACTACCTGGCCAAATGAACTGTTTTATATCGCTGGTGCTGGTGTTGTGCTGGTGCAACTACTGTATCCATTAATTTTGGTCAGTTCTCGAGCTCGCTTGGTACTACCGATTCTTATCATACTTAAACACCTGGCTATTTATAGCTTTATGGGGTTTTTGTTTTACGACTTAATACTTATCCAACTGGTGGTTGTGTATGGTCATTATCTTGGACAGGTAGCTGTTCCAGCTGTGTCGAAAAAGCGTTTACAACCAGTGTTTGTTTGTATGCTTGTAGTACTTATTTTTATTCCTACTTATCTGACGGTCATCGACAAAACCTGGTTTCCGTTTACTAACTGGGGTGTGTACTACCAGCCTTCATCACGAATGGCTACTGATTTGTTTCCGTATACCAGTCTAGATCTAATGTATGCCAATGGCACTCAAGAGCAAGTATCGATACCAGAGTTTCAACGGAGGACAGGTATTTACAGATACCCGCGTTCGCGATGTTACTGGCGGCCAGGTGTATTATCGAATTTTGCAGATTGCCAATTGTATTTCCAGCGTGTAGTAAGGGTGTTTAATCATACAAAACAGCCAGACGATCATATTATAGAGGTACAACTGAGGTTCCACGAGTGGACAGTGTCAGAGTTACAGACTCAAAAACCAAACATGTTCATAGGTGATACAGTTCTTATTTACCAGAAGTAAGTATGTAAGCAAGAACGGAGACGTAACACGCATTTTTTTACCTGGGTGATATTTATAGGGTATTCATATTTCTATATGTTAAGAGTGGTATCTAGTATGCACCGTCGCTGTGTGCAAAGGTTTTATTATTTCAAGCTGTGTATGAGAGCTTTGCATCCTGTCTGATTTTGGGGTAGTCTAGCTTTTTCGCGCTCTGAATAATTTAAACAGGCAGGACAAACGATGACTTTACCAGTCGCATTTTTACTATGACTACTATTCTCTCGAAATTACAAAATAGCTTCCAAGCAAACAAGAAATACTTCCGGGCTGATGTGTTGGCTGGTGTTACTGTGGCGCTCGCTTTGATTCCTGAAGCGATTGCGTTTGCGTTTGTGGCCGGGGTGACTCCGCTATTGAGCTTGCAGACAGCGGCGATGATTGCAATTATTGCGGCTATCTTTAGTGGTCGGCCGGGCATGATTAGTTCATCGACAGCGGCGATTGCGGTTGTCTTGGCGCCGTTGATTGCGCTCCATGGTCTTGAATATCTGTTTGCCACGGTTGTGTTGATGGGGTTGATTCAAATCTTACTGGCTGTGTTTCGGGTTGGAAAGTATACGCGCATCATTCCGTATTCGGTGGTACTGGGATTCCTCAATGGTTTAGCCATCGTGATTTTTATGTCACAGTGGAGTCAGTTTCGAGTGGATGGAGCGTGGCTGCCACCGCTTGATTTTGCGATCATGCTCGGGTTTGTGTTGCTTACCATGGGTATTATTCACTGGTTCCCACGTGTCACCAAAGCCATCCCTTCAGCCTTGGTCGCAATTGGAGTGGTCACCCTCACGGGATACTTACTGGACGTATTTGGGGTGTATCAGTTGCTTACGGTAGCAGACTTTGCTGGGATGAACATCACTGGCGAGTTGCCATTGTTTCATATCCCGATGGTAGAACTTTCGCTTGAGACACTATGGATTATTTTGCCATATGCGGTGATTGCGTCGCTCGTTGGTCTGACTGAAGCCTCGCTGACACTACGAGTACTTGATGAGATGACTAATACTCGAGGCAGAATTAACAAAGAGTTCTTTGCGCAAGGGTTTGCTAACTTTATCAATGGGTTCTTTGGCGGTATGGGTGGTGACGCGATGGTGGGACAATCTATCATCAATACAAAGTCTGGTGGCCGGACTCGACTGTCTGGATTGGTGGCTGGAATTAGTTTGTTGCTATTCATTCTGTTTGCTGCGCCGCTGGTGAACGCGATTGCGCTAGCCTCGTTGGTTGGGTTGATGTTTATGGTAGTTATCTCAACTTTCAAATGGGAGAGTCTCAAGTATCGGGGCAAAATTCCGCGGGCTGATTTCTTTGTTATTGCGTTGGTGACCATAGTAACGGTATTTGCTGATCTTGCTACAGCCGTCATTATTGGGGTGATTGTTTCGACCATTATCTTCGCCTGGGAGAAAGGAAAGCACCTGGAATTTCGCGTGGGTACCAACGCAGAAGGTGAGCGAGTATATAAAGTAAACGGAGTGTTGTTTTTTGGTTCGACCCAAAATTTCAAAGATTACTTTGAACCAGAGCATGACCCAGATGTGGTCATCATTGATCTCAAGTACGGAAAGATTATGGACATGTCGGCGATTGAAGCTATCAATTCAGTAGTTGAGCGGTATGAACGAGCCGGCAAGCGAGCTTTGGTCACGCGGGCTGCTAAAAACTGTCAGCAGCTTTTGAAGAATGCAGAGAGTATTACGAACATAGATTCTTCAAACGAGTACGACCCGACCAAGCAGTGGTAGATTGGTGCCACAAGTTGCTGGAATGCCGTTAGTGCAAATAACGTGCGGAAATCAAAATAAGGAAGAGTCACATTTTGATGTGAAAAGATATAAAAAAAATGGCACAACTCCTGTCGTAGGAGGTGTGCCATCACACTTTACTCTGAGTTTAGCACCGAGAGCATTATTGATCGCAGCCGATCAGGATTGCTGGGCAAACACAGCTGGTTCCTTGATTGATCTACTTTCTCAAGCACCAGTTCATCACCCGCTTCCATCCGTACGTTCTCGCAAGAGAAGGCCTCTGGCGAGATCAGATACGCAGCTGCTACGAGGTCAAACGGTGGAATAGTCCACCCACCGCCTACGACCCAAAGCGTTGCTGCGTGATCTACCACGCGCTGGCGCTCATCTTCGGGAATACCACGTAGATTGTGTGGCAAGATTCTGACAGCGTTACCGGCCGCAAATGGTATCAGGGTTATGCGAACTCGTGTGCGCATTACCGTTACCATTGCTCCACGGTCTGTTTCATAGTTGAGGTCACGCATGGGTCGCATAACCTTGCGCTCTGGATTGAGCCAGAACTCTTCGCCAGGTTTACGTCCCGCAACAACAATCAGCTCGTTGATCCTTGGTGCTAGATCAGGATGGCACTCTAAGACCATAGCGATGTTACGCAGCGACCCCAGTGCTAGGACGGTCAACTTTTGTTGACGTAGCTGCTCCCGATACGCGCGCACTAGCTCGCTGTTGCAATTGTCAGCAGCGGGTATCACCAAATGGTCTGGCCAGAGTTCGCGTGCGTTTTCTAACGCTCTCCCTATTGGTACATTACCAGCGGTGGCTGAGACGAGCAGCACGTCGACGTTACTTTTTTCCAACAACCGTGCCGCGAGTCCATCATCTGGATCACCCGTTTTGCTTGGATCCGTTTCGACGATGATCGACTCATCGGTCGCCGGAAATTGAAAAGGTTTACCTCTCGATCCCACGGTAGCGGGATTCTCGACACAGGCTGACACCAACAGGATGCCTGCCATCGCTAGGATAGTTTTGTAAGGCATCATCTTCTATTCTCCTTTACTGCCTATTTAGAAAATACTACTAGTTTGACATCTTGTCAATACAAATAAAAGTGGAATGTATTACTTCCTAAGTAATTTATTCCATACCCGTCCAAAGAAAGAAGGTTCGGACGGTATTTGAATCGGAGTTACTTTTTTGGTGACGACATCCTCACCGGTTTTTTCTTGCTCGTCTTCGACTTGTTGTTGAATAGACATTTCTTCTTCGTAGGTTTTGGGGTTTGATGAAAATCGATCAATTACCACACTAGCTACTAAATCACCAGTAACATTGGTGGCGGTACGGAATAGTTCCAGTACCCGGTCTACTCCAACCAGAAGGGCGATACCTTCAAGTGGGACGCCGACACTGCTTAGGACGACTGACAAAATAATGATCCCGACACCAGGTGTGGCGGGGGTACCGATAGACGCTCCGATAGCAGTAGCAACCAAGGCTAAAAGCATACCTACACCGACCTCGATCCCATACACCTGGGTGAGGAACAGAGTCGCAGCACCATGGAACAGAGCGGTCCCGTCCATGTTGACTGTGGCACCAATGGGGATAATAAACTGGGCGATTGAAGGACGTACGTTGAGCTTTTCTTCAGCCGTCTTCATGGTTAAGGGCATCACTGCAACGGAGCTGTTGGTGGAAAAAGCCAGCAGTTGTACCGGACGGACTGCGCGCAAAAAGCGCCACGGACTGATTCTCCCGACTACTCCAACAATAATGAGATAGAACACCATGAGTGCCATCAGGCCACCAAGAATTGTGAGAACATAGACACCAATACCAAGTAAGGTTTCTAACCCAGTTTGCATAGTCACTTGGGCGATAAACCCAAACACCGCATAAGGAGCGAGCCTCATCACCCAGCTCACTATTCGCATCACCACGGACTGTAACGAACCAAGGAGTTCGAGAATCGGTTTGGACTTCTCTGGTTGAAGGCTCACGAGCGCGAGACCGAGGATGATAGAGAACAGTACGATCTGCAACATGTTCATCTCGACCGCGGCAGAGAAGGGATTGTCTGGCAAAATAGATACAAACGCATTTGGTAACTCGGCTATGTCGAGCTGTTGGTCTGCGATATTACTTTCAATCTCTGCGAGCTCTTCTGTGTCGGGAGCAAACTGAGTATTGTCGACATATTTTCCTGGCTGAACCAGACTAGAAGCAGCGATACCGATAGTAATAGCAACGGTGGTGGTAAATAAAAAGTACGCTACTAATCGCACACCGGTAGATTTGAGTTGTTCAGTACTGCCGCTGGCGGCAATCCCGCGGATAACTGACGCTAGCACCAGCGGTATGACAATCATTTGAATAATGGTCAGGAAAATGTTTCCGGGCAAGATGAGCCAGGCGCTAATAGTGTTTGCCGTATCCCGATCAACTAGTGCAGCTGAAGGACCCAGCAATATACCAGCTCCAATACCGAGCACCATTCCTAAAAGAACTTGCAGCCATAGGCGTGAAGCAATAAGTCCATGAAGGCTGCTCGATAGGTGTTTCAGGTTACGCAGATGAATGAGTTCTAGTGGATGGTTCATATAGCTGCATTGTGACACAAAATAATATTGTATTTATAGAGAATATGCAGTTGTGTTGATTGACTGAATCCGCCACTTTAAGCTATCTGTTTCAGTTTAGATAGAATGAGTCTCGGAAAGCTACCTGCAAATATTATTTATGTGTACGGTGGTTACCACGAACGGTCACTTCGAGTTCTTCGACTTCAAAGTTTTCCAGGCCGAGTAGCTTGATAATCTTCTGGTCAGGGGCGGCAAAGTGAATAACTTGTTCGCACTGCCCACAGACAGCGTGGTGATGTGGTTCGTGCTGGTATTCAAATCTGGCTTCTTGGGAGCCAAGTTGTAGTTTCTTAATCAGCTTTTCATTAGTGAAGTATTCAAGGTTGCGGTAGATGGTGGCTAAGTCGATGTCGGGGACAAATGCATGCACTTCAGCCGCTGAGAGGGCAGCCCTTTCCTCTTTTAGTACATTAAGGATGGCTTGACGTTTTTTAGTAAGTTTTGTTTTCATATGCGAATGATTTGCATAATAGCATTGTTCTGCTATACTCGCAATTGCGAATCATTTGCATATTAAATAATTACTTAGATGTATCATGAAACAGACAGTCGGAATTATCATTGGTGTAGCAGTACTGATTGGAAGTGGGTTTTTAGTAGCTACTAGCCAAAACCAGGAAGAAAATCCTGGCGGGGAAGAGGGTGTAGTAATTACTACTTCCTTTTACCCACTTGAGTTTGCGTTAGAGCGTATTGTGGGAGAACTGGGAACGGTTACCAATATTGGAGCCGGGAGAGACCCTCATGATTTTGAACCAAGTACGCAAGATATGGTAGCGCTGAAGCGGGCTGACGCGGTGGTGCTGCAAGGGGCAGACTTTGAACCATGGGGAGATTCAGTGATGGCTAGTCTAGAAGCAGACGGTGTGCCGGTTATTATTGCTACGTCTGATATAGAGCTCCACGAAGGCGGTCATGAACATGGAGAGGACGAGTCTCATGAAGAAGAACACGAAGATGGTCAGCATGATGATACTCATGAATCAGAGCATGAAGAAAAACACAACGACGAACATGAACCTGGTGTGTACGATCCACACACCTGGCTCGACCCGGTATTATTTAGTGATATGGTAAAACATCTAGCAACGGAAATTGCTGCACTTGATCCGAGCAATGCTGATGCGTATATGAGCAATGCTGCTGCATTACAAACTGAACTTGCGAGCTTACATACCCAATATGAAAATCGTCTGGCTAATTGTGAACTTGACGAAGTGATTACTTCACACGATGCCTTTGGCTATCTGGCCGATCGGTATGACTTCAAGATTCATGCTATTGCTGGGCTGTCTACGCAAGATACTCCTTCGGCCACAACGCTTGCTGGACTAAAAAAAGAAGCCGAAGAAGGGATCGGCGCGATTTTGTTGGAAGAAAGTAGTATTACTGCGTACGGAGAAACACTGGCGCGTGAGACAGGTTTACAGACGCTGAGTCTGAATCCAATTGCCTACAGTATTTCAGCACATGAAAACTACGTAACCTTAATGCAAAGCAACCTTGAGTCCTTTGCAACGGCACTCGCTTGTAATGAATAAATCAGTTATCAGTGTGAAAAATGTGACTAAAGCCGTCGGTGGACGACAGCTGTTAGTTGATGTTAGTTTTGAGATTGCTGAACAATCCCTGGTCTCACTGATTGGTCCAAATGGTGCCGGAAAATCAACAATGGTTAAAATCATCCTTGGTCTCGATCAACAGTATGATGGGTCAGTCACTATTCGCAAAGGAGAGCTAGTGCAATACATTCCGCAGCTGGTAATGGACGATCAATACCAGCTACCAATGTCGGTGTACGAATATATGTCGATTGCTACTAATCGGCTCTATAGTACCAACAAAAAGCAGGTTGATTTTGAGCAAGCGCTGAGCCATGTCGGTGTGGCCGGTGAAAAGCTACATCAGTCATACACCAGCCTATCTGGCGGCGAGCGTCAGCGGGTAGCAATTGCAAGAGCACTGCTGGGGGATCCTACTATTCTCGTACTCGATGAGCCTTTAGCCGCCGTCGACTACGCCTCACGCTCTGGTTTGTATAAACTAATTCGTCATCTCCAGCAAGATCACAAAATGACGGTGCTACTGGTGTCGCACGATATCGACAGTGTCTTGCCGCTGAGTGACCAAGTGTTATGTCTCAATCAATCACTGCATACAGACTGTCATCCGTCCCAGTTTACAGCTGAAAGGAGTCAGTATAATCAGACTATTCATCATCACTGTTAAGTATGGAATTACTCACGTATACATTTATACAGTACGCATTTCTGGGAGGAATATCCATGGCTATCCTAGCGGGGGTGCTAGGTCCATTTGTGGTGCAAAGTCGACAGTCGATTGCTTCTGATATGTTTGCGCACGTTGCTTTGGCGGGCATCGGCGCTGCGCTGTTGGTCGGCGTTAGTCCGTGGTGGGGAGCCTTACCGGCTCTGATTATTGTCAGTACGATGATTTGGCGGCTGCTCGATTCGGGTACCTACAGTCCAGATGCACTGGCTATGTTTTTTCTTAGTGGTGGCTTGGCAGCAGCGCTTGCGTTTGTACACCTTGCTCGAGACACGGTATTTTCGTTTGAAAATTATCTGTTTGGAAGTATTTTGACACTCACGTCTACTGACGTTATGGCGATAGTGTTAGCAACAATAGCTGTCGTTGGAGTGGTGTGGTACGTGTGGTATCCACTATTGGGAGCGACACAAAGTCCCCGGTACCTCATTCCATTCAGGCGTACTCCAAAAATTGTACAATTGCTGTTTTTTTGGTTGCTCGCGATTGTGGTGTGGGTGGGTATCAAAACTATCGGTGGTCTGCTGATCGGTGCTTTACTGGTGATTCCGGTCCTGACCGCAAGGAACTGGGCATCGTCTTTCAAGCAGTTGGTTGTACTGACCACAGTAGTTTCAGTACTATCGGTTTCTCTGGGACTCTTTGCTGCGCTGTACGTAGATTTACCACCAAGCAGTTTAATTATAGGTATGACTATTTTGGCGTTTGTACTGCAAGCGTCCGTAGCAGCGGCTATATCAAAGCGCAGTAGTGGTTAAAAAGTCTGCCTAATAAAGGTGCAAAGTTAGTGCGGGTCGCATTCAGTGCTAGTTATAAAATCGACTCAACGTAAAAGTGTTGAGTCGAGAATAACGATGCGGTCTGTCGCCAGAGTCTTACGAAGCAGATGTGGGAAGCCGAACACCCGCTTCTGTATATATCTTGCGCAGCGTTTGTCTGGCAGTATAGAGGACTGGACACTGGGCTTGTATCTCTGCATCAGACACAGTATTGATCAATAGTACCCGTTGCCAGTCAGCTTCTGAGAACATCGCTTTACGAAGCTGGTCGTGTAGGCTGGCAATGCGCGCCTCTTGTTGAAACGGCACATGAAGTTTCAAGGTACGGATCGATGAGAGTGACATGTCGCCACCTCCTTTCTGGGTTGCTCATCTTCTTTAACAATAGCAGGTTTGCGTTCTGGTGCACAATTTGTTGCTGTTGACATGACGTCAAATGAACAAAAAAACACAAAAATGGCCCGCGCGTGAGCGGGCCAGGTGTCTATGTGAATGATCGCACGCTATCGTCCACTCAGTTATTGGAGTAAAGGTCGCGCTCTTTGTTCGCTACGACGCTTTACTTCTTGCCAGACGCGAAACGCGTGCTGCAAGAACTTGGAAGCATTGGGATCTCTCGAAGCCATTTGATCGAGCTGTTCTCGAGATAGTTTGTCGACGTATGTGGTGACCCAGTGCTGTAACAGATCATCATAATCCATTGTCGCTAGCAGCTGGTGGTTCTTGCTGGACACTTTTTGTTCCTCCTCCTTTATGGTGACGTGGGTGGTTGGTATAGCTGTTGTGCTAAAACAGACTGTCAGCTGGCGCAAGTAGTAAGCAACTCTTTAACCCCGATGAAATTGCCACTGTGCTTGCTTGACGGAGATCGCTTCCCATAACTCGACCGCCTTGCTGAGTGTGGGCGAAACCCCCAGTTCTCTTGGGTCGATTTGCCCGTTTTTAATTCGCTTTACCTCTGCAACAGACAAGTTGCGAATAGATTCAGTGAATTCGGTCTGCAAGGCAGTCAATGACAGCTGTGGTTCCGACGATGCTGACTGGTATGGGTTATGAATCGGTGCAACGAGCTTTCGTTTCATAGAGTGGTACTCCTTGTATGTAATTGTGAATGAGGGAACACGCCCACTTTGGAGTATAAACACCTTCTTTCTACTTAGCAAGATATTTTTTGGTAAAAATTAAACATCCAGAACGGATGTTTAATTGTACTACTACTTTATTTTATATTGTTACTCGGTCGTCACCCCATCAAAGTGTTCCTCTTGTTCGTCGGCCTTGGTGGCGTGAACCGTTTGGTCTTTATGTTCTGGTGGAGCGTAGACTGAGTATAGCTTGAGTGGCTCGTCTCCGGTGTTGATGACGTTGTGTGCAACTCCAGCAGGAATGACCACAGCACTGTCTGCTGGTACGTCTTGTGATTCGCCGTTGAGGACAACTGTCGCGGTACCTGCTTCAAGACGGATGAACTGATCTAGTTCGTGCACTTCTTCACCAATTTCATCACCTGGTTCGATGCTCATCAGTACCAGCTGACTGTTTTTGGCGGTGTAGAGTACGCGCCTGTAATCTGTGTTTTCTACTGTCTCTTTTTCAATGTTAGTGATGAATCCTTTCATATTTTTTTATTTAGATACTAATTGCTACGTTTTTCTCAATCTATCAGTTTTGTTATTGTGCAACGTTCGCGATTCTCGGTTTACAAACTCACCAACAACGTCGTCAATAACAAGATCTTCACTTCCCTAAGTTAAAGAACTTTTTTGTTATAACTCAGTTTGATGAATTCTCCTGGGGTGAGTGTGCCCGCGTTACCATTGATTTGGACTGATGGGAATATATATGTAGGTAAGTCCAAGGTGGCATCTCGAGCTTCTCGCATGGAGATAAATTCTTCTTTTGTCACAGTGTCGTTGACGTGAATATTTTTCTCGCGCTGTTCACCCACTGTAGTTGTATACGTGAGGTCACGGTCTTTACTTTCAGGATAGTCGTGACAGAGGTACATTTTAGTATTAACTGGGTAGGTTTCGAGAACCGATCGAACCGAGTCAAACATCGATTCAGCACTGCCACCAGGGAAGTCACATCGGGCGGTTCCCATGTCTGGTGCAAAGAGTGTGTCGCCAGTAAATAGGTCGCCACCTATTTCATAAACCATATCAGCTGGGGTGTGCCCTGGTGAGTGTACTGCCTTGGCTGGAATGTTACCGATCATAAACGCTTCGCCGTCAGCAAACAAGTGATCAAACTGTGAACCGTCGGTTTTGAAATTTTGATTCAAGTCAAACGCCTCCTTGAGGTATGCTTGTACGGTTACGATATGCTCCGCAATAGCCTTTTTACCACCAATTTTTTCTTTGAGGTAGGTCGAAGCGGACAGATGGTCAGCGTGCATGTGGGTTTCGAGCAACCATTCATTTTCTAGCCCGTTTTCTGTGACAAATGAGATGACTTTATCCGCTAGGGTGGTGTCGGTCTCGACATTTTTATGATTGTAATCGAGTACCGAGTCGATCACGGCTGACTTTTTTGTGGCTGGGTCCCAGACCACGTAGGTGACTGTATGTGAGTCGGTATCAAAGATTGGGTGTATTTGTAGAGTATTTTCCATTATATAATTTATTTATTCCACGGCATTTTTGATACAAGCATTGCCATTCCACACCAGCCAGTGAGGCCAGAGAACGTCAGGCCGATTCCTACCGCTGGCATGAGAAAGCCAAAGTATTCATGTGCGGTGTAGCTACCAATGAATCCGACCAGAATCAGTACTCCTGCCGCAAGCAATACTTGTCGCATGAGAGGCATTCGTTTGGTTAGTGAGTTGGTAGAGTGTCCAGCTTCATCCCACGCTATCAGGCCACCCTCGACGTTTACCAATTCAGCGGTCACACCTGCAGCGGTCAGTTTTTCAATAGCTTGCTGGCCACGCTTACCGCTGCGGCAATGGACGTAGATAGTCTGCTTGTTTGCAAACTCGTCGATGTGTGACTCTAGTGTTCCTAAGGGAACGCTGCGAACTCCGGCAATATGCTTCTCTTTATATTCTGCTGGTTCGCAAACATTAATAAAGTCGATGCTGTCGTTATTTTGTTCAGCCTCTAAGACCTGTTTGAACGCGTCTACTGAAATATGTTTCATAGCTAGCCTTTTATTAGTGCGGTTAACTTAGCAAATAATTCTTGATCCTTGGTTGCCACAGTTGGAACAAAGTGCTTCATCAAAAACGACTCGGTGAACTTTTGTCGTAGTCCGGCAAAGGAGCGTGAAGCCGACAGTAGGGTGGTGCTGGCTTTATTGCAGTCCACACTGTCTTGTTGCAGCTCGTGCTTCACTGAAGCTAGTTGACCTTCTAATCTGCTAATATGATCGATGATTTGTTTCTTGGTGTCATGCATATAGAACAGTATAGCATAGGGTGTATCCTATGTAAAATATGTACAGAATGTATCTAATGCATGGTGGTGGTTGACTTGGTGCATTGTGTTTTAAACCTATACTGAGTCTGCGGCGCGGCAAAGAAGATTGATATATTTTGGTAGCACAGCATTTGCTATACTGTATGTATGAAAAAATTATTCGTAGTACTTATTATTGCATCACTCGCCGGTTATTTTTATGTGACACAAGTAACCAATGACGCTTCGGCTCCAAACGAAGTGGATGATGCTTCTACTGAAACGTCTGAGCAGATGTCGACAAGCAGCGAAATGGTGACTTATTATGATGAGACACAAGGGTACTTAGCTCGCCCCGAAGGCGACGGTCCGTTTCCAACCTTGATTTTGATTCATGAGTGGTGGGGACTCAACGACAATATAAAAGATCTGGCTGATGATTTTGCGAGCCAAGGGTATGTTGCGCTGGCAGTTGATCTTTACAATGGTGCTCCAGCAGCCACAACCTCTAGTCAGGCACAAGAACTGGCTGGTGGAGTACGTGAAAATGTTGACGGAGCGTTTGCTAACCTCACGGCTGCTACTGAATACCTAGATGGGCTGGCGTATGCGGATGCTGATCGACTAGCTTCAGTTGGTTGGTGCTTTGGTGGCCAGTGGGCCTATGAAATGGCCAAGAACGATATCGGGGTTGATGCGACGGTGATGTATTACGGTCGCTTTATGCCAGAAGACGATCTATCGATGATGCGGGCAGATATTCTCGGTCACTTTGGTGAAGAAGATACCTCGATTGCAGTTGATGATGTACGTCAGTTTGAAGCGAAGCTAGATACGCTCGAAGGTGATCATGCAGTCTTCATCTATCCAAATGCCGGGCACGCGTTTGCAAACGAAGACAACGAGGAAGCCTACAACGAAGAAGCATCAGAACAAGCGTGGGGTCGCACCATGGAATTTTTGAGCCGAGAGTTACAATAATTGCGTAGCACCTATTAGGTGCACTGCGACTGCTTGCGCACTCGTGAGCAGGTATACTACATAAGTAATGGAGAATTTCTATCCTTTCTTTTTGATTGTATTCTCGGGGGTGTTTTTCTCGATGTTGTCGATCCGAACGCACATCCCGTGGGCGGTGATGTTGATTTTGGGTGGGGTGATACTTGGTCCGAGTGTGTTAGGAATTGCCTCGGTTGACCCGACGATTGATTTTATCGGACAGATTGGACTGGTGTTTTTGATGTTCATGGCTGGGCTCGAGACCAAGATGTCACAGTTCAAAGAATTTCAGTCAAAACTGTTGTTCCTGGCCCTGTTTAATGGGTTAGTGCCTTTTTTGGCAGGATTTACGGTCGTACTGCTGTTGGGGTACGAGCTTATTACGGCGTTGATTGTGGGGGTTATTTTTATATCTTCGTCAGTGGCAGTGGTGATTCCGACACTCGAAGTGACTGGGATGATCAAAAACAAGTTGGGGCAGTCGGTCATGATCACCACGGTACTACAAGATATCGGGAGTCTCGTGTTGCTCTCGCTACTACTGCAGCTGGTCAGTCCGGTGACTGAAGTACCTTTGTATGTATTCTACCCAGTGTTGCTTGGGGTACTGGTGGCACTACGATTGTTTATTCCACGGCTACGCGCTTGGGTAGTGCGTATGACTACCGATGCCCCCGACTTATTTCAGTTGGAGTTTCGTTCGACATTTTTAATGCTCATCGGGACAGTGATAGCGTTTGAGTTGCTGGGGTTACACCCAATTGTGGCTGGATTTTTCTCGGGTCTAGTGTTGGCAGACTCAATCCGTAGCAAAGTACTGAAAGATAAAATCAAAACTATTAGTTACGGAATATTTATTCCAACATTTTTCATTGTGGTGGGATTGCAAACAGACCTCAGTGTTTTTAAAGACGTTGGCTCGGTGTTGACGGTGCTGCTGCTATTAGTTGGGACTTTAGTTGGTTCCAAATATATCAGTGGCTTTATTGGAGCTCGGGCGGTTGGGTTTGACAGTGTTGAGTCTAATTTTTACGCTGCGACATCGCTGCCACAACTGTCCACCACGCTAGCGACCGCCTTTGTGGCCTTTAATTTAGGGTTGCTTGACCAAGCTCTGCTGACCTCATTAGTGATTCTAAGTGTGGTGACAGTATTACTCAGCCCGTTGCTGATGCGTCGGTTTGCAACCCAGTTACTGGCAAGGAAGGGAAAAAGTACTTAGCTAGAGTATCAAGCTACGGTGCAGAAGTCTCGTCACGTGCCACACCATCAAAGGTTTCATTTTGAACAGACGGTGCCTCAACAGTTTCTCGAGTAAAAAAGAAAAAGACTGCACTGGTTACTACTAGAATAACAAACAGTATGATTAAGTTTTTATTATGCATAGACAGTCATGATATATCAGATTACTAGATTAATGAAATACACCATACTTTATTAATCTGACCGGTAGCTGGTACCTCAACTGAGCTGGTAGAATGGTCGCATGAAACATGTCTGGTTGCAGGGAGGTCTAGTTTGTTTACTGGTACTAGTAGTTGTCGGTTTGTATTATCTAGCACATACTACACCTACTACCGACGCTGTCAGTGAATCGTATAGCTCTCATGAGCCAGGGTTTGATGCGGAGCCGAGTGATACTTTATTGCCAGATATTACTGTCGGAGCGCCGGCGAAATACACCATTGCTGAATTGCAATTGTGGGAACGACCAGCTGGCCCACTGAAAGTAGGGATTCAGGTAGGGCACTGGCAAAACGAATCAATGCCAGAGGAGTTAGAGAATTTAGAACGAAACACAGGAGCAACTTGGAATGGTATGACCGAGGCTGAAGTAGTGTTGGTTATTAGTGAGCAGATCCAACAGCAGTTACAAGCAGCCGGAATCGAAGCAGAACTATTGCCAGCGGCGGTACCACCTGGGTACGTGGCGGATGTGTTTGTATCAATTCATGCAGACGGTAACCCCAATCCAGCTGTTAATGGATTTAAATTCGCTGCTCCACGGCGAGATTATGCCGGTACGTCAGAGGCTTTGGTTGATCTTATGTACGATACGTATCGCGACGCTACTGGTTTGCGAATTGATCCGTCAATTACCAGAAGAATGACTTCGTATTACTCGTTTAATTGGCCGCGGTACGAATATGCTGTCCACCCGTTCACCCCAGCGGTGATCGTTGAGACGGGCTTTCTCACTAGTCCAATTGATCGAGCAATTATTGTTGATGAACCAAAACGAGCCGCTACCGGAGTCGCAAATGCAGTGATTAGGTTTTTAGAGTCAGACACTATTACCCGCGCTCCGCTGCCAACACAATTTACCAATGCGCCAGCCCTTCCTTTGGCAGGTGAGGTGGTGTGTGCACCATTGCGGGCAGAACGGCTTGACTCAGCTGATCGGTATGATTGCCTACCGAGTCTGACCGATGCAAGTGGTTCAGTGTATTTACTAGCGAGCTATACGAGCAGTACGCTACCAATTGGTACCGAATTCAGTGCGAGTGGCGAGTATATGCCAATTCAAAATCTGGGTACGTACTTTTGGTTTCCGTATCAGGTCAATGGCTTGATTGTTGATCCTGCTATACCGATGAATGATAGGTGGTTTCTCCGCTAGCTAGTTTTGGCTCGATAGAAATGGCAGATAGTTCTATATATGCTACGCTCACAGTCATGTCTAACTCAGATGAATTTGTAGATTATGTGCTTGACCAACTCTCATTGGTTGGGGTGATTTTGACGTCACGCATGTTCGGCGGCGTGTTACTGAAAGTAAACAATAAGCAGCTTGGTATAGTTATAAACGATACACTTTATTTCAAGGTGAAAGAACCAGAACTACAGCAGAAATTCATCGACCTAGAATCCGAGCAGTTCGAGTATGAGCGTAATAATAGAGAGGAACCAGTAGTGATTCGTAACTGGTGGTCAGTACCGCCAGAGTCGCTTGAAAATAGAGAAGAGCTGGTTGGTTTGGCATATGAAGTGCTGCTGCAGGGGAAGTGAGTATTCAAGACAGTTTACTGAAAACGCGTTAAGATAGCAGGGTATGCATGTGATTATGGAGCGTGTTCTGGCAGTACTGCTATTTACTAGTCTTGTATTTAGTGGTTTTTTTGCTTCAATCAGCACAGCAATTGCTCAAGACGAAGTAGTTGATGAGGTCGTCGTGTATATGTTGGGCCGAGATGACTGTGGCTTTTGCCAAAAGCAGCATGAATGGATGCAGGGCGAAGGTATCAACTACGAGTATTTAAATATTATTACGGACGATGAAGCAGCTCGTCTGTTTGACGAGATTACTGCCAAACATAGTGCATCCAAAGTCACTCCGCTGACGATTGTGGGAGAACGAGCAATTCTTGGCTTTAACGGTCCTGAGACAACCGGAGCTACTATTAAGTCTGCCATCCAGGCTGCGGCTGATAGTGATATCCGTACTCCTCAAGAACATCTTGATCGAGCGCCGGTACAAGAGGTGCTTCTTGGTGGCGGATGTACCGATATGATGTGTGCTGAAGGGGAGGCTGGTACTCCGGTAGGCTACGTGTTTGAGTTGCCGGTAGTAGGGGTTGTCGATCTCAAATCATTCTCCCTCTTCACCCTCTCGCTCTTGTTAGGAGTGATTGATGGGTTTAATCCCTGCGCTATGTGGGTACTGATTACTTTCTTGGTGTTACTGTCGCAAGCTGGCAGTCGTAAGAAAATGATCTTTTTGGCTGGGCTATTTATTCTGGCGGAAGGCATCATGTACAACTTGATCTTAAACGTCTGGTACAAGACCTGGGATTTTGTTGCGTTAGATCAAATCGTGACCCCGTTGGTGGGAATCTTGGCGCTAGGAGGTGGGCTATTCTTTCTGTGGCGCTGGTACAAGAATCGTGACGCTGCGCTCGTGTGTGATATTACCGGGATTGAGCAACAATCTAAGATCATTAATCGCTTCAAGGCAGTTGTGAGTCAACCACTGACACTGGGTACTATCGGGGCGATTATTTTGATCGCGTTTTCGGTCAATGTGATTGAGTTTGCTTGCTCGATTGGTATCCCGCAGGCCTACACCAAAATCTTGGAGTTAAATATGCTCACTTTCTTTGAGCGACAGTGGTACATTTTGGTGTACACATTTGGGTACATGGTTGACGATATCATCGTGTTTGGTTTGGCAATCTGGGGCTACAGCAAGCTCGAAGCACATGGTCAAAAATACTCACAGATGTCACTGTTGATTGGTGGACTGCTGATGGCTGTACTGGGTGCACTGTTGGTCTTCGCTCCCAATCTTTTGGTGCTCTAAGCCCCAGTCTGTTGATAGAGTGAGGCACGTTTATTGACAGCGCGGTAGAATGGCCGTATGAAAATTCTGTACATTCGCCCGTATGAAAAAGAAACAGCAGTAGTCCAGGCAGCGTTTCCTGAACATGAGGTGATCACCGCTGAGTGTATTCAGGAAATTGACGAATCAACTCGCGCATCGATTGAAGTGTTGAGTGTGTTTGTCGATTACCAGGTGACTAAAGACATGCTTGATTTGCTGCCCAATCTACAATTTATTGCAGCTCGATCAGCTGGGTATGATCACATTGATACGACTGAAACACAGGCTCGAGGTATTACAATTTCGCGAGTACCACACTATGGCGCACGTACAGTGGCTGAGTATGCCATCGCATTGATGTTTGCGTTATCGCGCAATGCCTTCCGTTCGTATACAGATATGCAACGACACGCAGGGACGGTGCAGTTTACCGCCTACGAAGGGTTTGACCTGTGTGGCAAAACCCTCGGGGTAGTTGGTACGGGAATAATCGGGAAGAGCGTGTGTCAAATTGCCAAAGGCATCGGGATGAACGTCATTGCGTTTGACGCTTTCCCAGATGAAGACTTTGCGGCTGCTACTGGTGTCACGTATGACTCGCTTGATGAAGTGCTGGCGCAAGCTGATATTGTAACCTTGCATGTACCATCACTGCCGACCACATATCATATGATTGGTGCAGCAGAGCTAGCTTTGATGAAACCTGGCTCGTATCTCATTAATACTGCCCGAGGTGAGATTGTTGATACTCCGGCTTTAGTGCAAGCCCTGCAAACTGGACAGTTGGCTGGGGCTGGTTTGGATGTTCTGGAAGGTGAACATGAATTACGCGAGGAAGTTGATCTGCTAGCTGCCGGGGATGGTCCAAGCGATCTATGGGAAACTTTGGTAGCTGACCACGCACTGATCGATATGCCAAATGTGATTGTGACGCCACACATCGCGTTCAATACCGTCGAAGCGAAGCGTGAGATTACTGATATAACTGTTGCAAACATAGCAGGTTTTGCATCAGGGACACTGCAAAATACAGTAGAATATGGATAAAAAATTGATTACAAATTTTGACACTCTAGCAACAAGTAAATCGCGTCGAGACGCTTTAACAGTTGCTGAGGCTGGGTTACAAGCTATTGATACTCAGGTAGTGTTGCAGAACTCGATCGAACTAGACGGTACCATCTTACGGGTGGCGGGAGAGCGATTCGACCTGACACGATACGAACATACGTATGTAATCGGGTTTGGTAAGGTAGCTTGCACCGCGGCCTACACTCTGGAACAAATCTTACAGGAACGCATTAAAGAGGGTGCAGTAGTTGGTCTCAGTGAGCGAGTCTGTCAGACGATAGATACCTACGCTGGTACCCACCCCATTCCATCTACTCAAAATTACACCGCCACCAAACATATCGATGAAGTTGCTCGTAGTGCCAAGGAGAACGATCTAGTGATTGTGATCGTCTCTGGTGGTGGGTCAGCTTTATTGTGTTCAACTATGGCTGAATGCGATCAAGGGCAAAAATTGTTCAACGCCTTTTTGCAAAGTGGTGGAACAATAGAAGAGTTAAATACCGTTCGAAAACATATTTCAAAGCTCAAAGGGGGTGGATTAGCTCAGTCACTGTATCCTGCGACGGTCATCAGCTTAATTTTTTCTGATGTGCCCGGCGGAGACCTGGCAGCCGTTGCTTCGGGTCCGACTTGTTTTGATGAGTCGACAGTTGCTGATGCGCAAGCGATCATTGACTGTTATGGGTTGGGAGATTTTATTTTAAATGAAACACCTAAAGACCTCGAGTATTTCAAACGGGTGCATAATATCCCCATCGTTTCAAACATGACTGCATTAAACGCAATGCAAGCTTCGGCCCGAACGCTGGGATATCGAGCGGACATTGTTTCCGCTACGCAGTATGCCACCCCAAAGGAGACCGCCGCCATGCTGACCAAGCAGGTCGTACCCGGCAGTGTGCAGGCAATGGGAGGCGAAACAAAAGTGATTGTTCCAGAAGGGTGTGACGGAACAGGTGGACGTAATGGGTATCTCGCGCTGTCGATGCTTGATTCACTGCAATCCGGACAGGTATTTATATCGATTGCGTCAGACGGGCATGACAATACCAACGCAGCCGGTGCACTGGTGGACTCAGAGACGATCAGCAAAGCTACCGAGATGTCTCTCAATATCCAAGAGTACCAAACTAACTTAAATTCGTTCCCGTTTTTTGCAGCAGTGGGAGGTCATATTCGTACCGGACAGCTTGATTCCAATGTGTCTGATCTGTTATTCCTACTGACACCAAAAATTAGTAGAGATGACGCAACTATCACTGATATCACCGCCAAGGTACTACCAGACTCGCGCGGCAAAGAAACCATCTCGGTAACCGTGACAGCTGGTGAACACAGTGGGACATTTAGTGTTCCGAGTGGGGCAAGTACTGGTATTCGAGAAGTGCAAGTGATCCCCGCACGAGCCGCGGTGACAATTGTAGCTGATACGGTTAAACCCGCTTTGCTTGGTACTTCGGTGCTCGATCAGTCAGGCCTTGATGCGACGCTGCGCAATTTAGGGCAAACCCCATCGCTGGCGGCAATTGGTGGGAATGTCGCACTCGGGGTCAGTGTTGCTGCTTGCAAGGCAGCCGCGCAGGTACAAGGGATAGAGATCTGGAAATACATCGCAGATTTATTTGGACACCAGACCCAGGCACCAGCACCGCGATTGTTTGTTAATTTGATAAACGGTGGGGAGCACGCGCTCGTCGGAAGCGCGATTCAAGAACATCAGATCATCCCTGACACTGACGATGTGGCCGCTGCGCACGCTGCCGCCACAGCTGTGCAAGCAACGTTACACCAATTGTTACTGAAAGATTTTAAGAAACAAGATATCACTATCGGCGATGAAGGCGGGTTTGTCATCCCCAGCAAGAGTATCGAAGCGCCATTTGCGTATGTGGCGGCGGCAATCGAGCAAACCGATACAGCGGTGCCGATACTAATGGGGGCAGATATGGCAGCCAGTTCGTTTTATAAAGCTGGTGAGTATGAGCTTGAAGGAAAACAGCTCACAGCCGGACAATTACAAACGGTCTACCGGGGATTACACAAGAAGTTTCCGCTACTGCAACTAGTAGAGGATCCGTTTGCCGAGCATGACTTCGCAGCGTTTGCAAAGTATCAATCAGCCCAACCAGCGGTAACCTGTATTGGAGACGATCTGACTACTACCAACAAAACAACTTTACAAAAGGCCATTACAAAACAGGCAATTAACGGAATAATTATCAAACCAAATCAGATTGGTACCGTGAGTGATACGCTGGCGACAATGCAGCTGGCGTACCAGCATAATATACGGTGTATAGTGAGCCACCGCAGCGGAGAAACGATGGATGATTTCATCGCTGATCTAGCTTTTGGAACCAAGAGCTACGGACTTAAAGCTGGAGCGCCAACTATGCCGGAACGGGCTGCGAAATATGACCGACTGTTAGCTATAATACAAACTCATGAATAAAACTCAGATTGTCGCCACTATTGGTCCGGCGTGTAGTGATATACAAACAATCGCTGCTATGCTAAACGCGGGGATGTCGATTGCCCGGCTTAATTTTTCCTGGGGGACACACGATGATCATCGGTCCTTTATAGCCGATATACGGTTGGCCGCTAGTCAGGCTGGTGTCGTCATTCCAATCATTCAAGATTTATCTGGACCCCGGGTGCAAGCTGGTGCTGACCATACAATGGATACCAACATACCGGTTATTACTGAAAAAGACCTGACTGATATCAAAGCTGTCGCTGACCTGCATATAGAATACGTGGCGTTATCGTTTGTAAAAGACGCTGCAGATATAGCTCAGTTACGAACACATCTGGCAGCCGCCGGGTCGCACGCAAAAGTAATTGCTAAGATTGAACGGCCAGAAGCGAT
>Ga0306867_1000551_pt1 | contig 20938 bp, 13 predicted proteins | sample AntRauTorckE6831_FD_190432 | JGI IMG/M metagenome (GOLD analysis project Ga0306867, IMG submission 190432) | Saline lake microbial communities from Rauer Islands, Antarctica - Metagenome Torckler E6 #831 (v2) (version 2) | ecosystem: Environmental > Aquatic > Non-marine Saline and Alkaline >...
AATATCAAGTAGGTGCAAATAACATGCCAGACACGTATAAACATATGAATGGTGACAATGTTTCTACTCTATAGTGTATCAGTCGCCTTCAAAGAAAAATTCGATCATGTTTCCATCAGGGTCTGAAGCAAATACAAACCGCCCTTTCTTGCGATTAGCCGGGCCGCTCAGGATGGTAACTTCATTATCTCTTAGGTATCGGTACATTTCGTCAACTTCGTCAGGTGATTTTAGGTAAAACCCAATATGATCCACTCTGAAATCCCGGGAGTTGGGATCGTAACTCGTCTCAGCCTCAACAATAACGAGCGTGTCTTCTTCTCCGATTTTATAGACCGCCATGCTCTGGCCCATTTTGCGAACCAGTTCAAAGCCAAGAACCTCACCGTAAAATTCTTCAGATCGTTCTATTTCATTGACCCGGATGGTCATATGATTAATACCTGATGGTTTAAAATCCATAGTAAATAAAATTAATTGGTTTTCTGATTTTCAGATAATAAACTACGAGTTTTGATGGTATCTTATAAGAATTAATTTTTCAGCTCAATCAGACGTGCAGTGTCAACACTTTACATCGTAGCTACCCCTATCGGTAATCTTGATGATTTTTCGCCCCGTGCTGCAGAAACACTAAAATATGTGGATCAGATCGGTTGCGAAGATACCAGAACTTCGTCAGTATTGTTACAAAGGTTTGAAATCGATAAACCGCTCTTTTCGTTTCATCAGCATAACGAGCATCACAAAGTAAAGCACCTTATGAACCTGCTTGATGGCGGTTTGAATATTGCTCTCATCAGCGACGCCGGCATGCCGGGAATATCAGACCCGGGATTTCTGGCCGTACGCGCAGCCCATCAAACCGGCCATACTGTCTGTGCGATACCCGGCCCCGATGCCGCTACCACGGCACTTGCCGCGAGCGGCCTGCCAAGCGATCGATATGTGTACGAAGGGTTTCTCCCTCCTAAAAAAGGGCGTGAAACACGCATAAAAGAGATAGCTGATTCTGAAATTACATCTATTGTGTATGTAAGTCCTCACAAACTCGTGCGATTTTTAAAACGGCTGTCAGGATTTACGGAGTCCGATCGCTGGATTTGCATCGCACGCGAGCTTACCAAAAAATTTGAGGAGGTACAGCGGGGGCATATTTCGGATCTTCTCGACGACTGGGAAAACAGGCCCTCGATAAAAGGAGAATTTGTAGTGATTGTTTCAGGTAAAACGTATTCCGAATAAATGAAAAAGCCCGATCTCTGGAACACCCCCTGGTTACAATCTGTCATGGCAGCCATTTTATTGTGGCTCTCATTTCCGCCCTACAACCTGGGCCTATTGCAAATTCCGGCTTTCGTTCTTCTGCTCAGACTTTCTGTCATTAGCGTGTCAGTTCGCCAGATGATTTATTACGCTTATCCGTCATTTGTGCTTTGGAACCTGCTTACCACCTACTGGCTAATGATGGCAAGCGTGACAGCCGGATCTGCGGCTATTCTGGCAAATGCTGCACTTATGCTGATCCCGCTGGGCTTGATGCGTCGCCTGACGCGAAGCGACTTGAACCCTGTTGGCTCCTCATTCTTTGTAGCTACAATATGGGTCAGCTACGAATTCCTGCATCATCAGTGGGACCTTGCATGGCCCTGGCTCACACTGGGCAACGCGTGGTCGAACCTTACGGGAGTGATTCAGTATATCTCCGTAACCGGTGTCTGGGGAGTAAGCTTTTGGGTTGTATTTACCGCAGCGCTCAGCTATCACGCAATCAGAACCGCCTCGGGGACTGTCATAAAAAGTGCCGCGCTGATATTTTTTGCTTTTCCGGTATTCTCAGTTTTAGCCATGATTAACATTCACCAGCCGAGTGATGATCCATTTCATGTCACCGTTGTTCAGCCCAACTCAAATTCATACGAGAGATATGGCGGATATCCATCTCTAGATGACCTGGTTACCCATCTGCTGCAGCTGTCCGATTCAGCCCGGACCGATTCAACCCAACTCATTGCCTGGCCCGAAAACGCACTCGATGCTGCTGTTACCCTATCAAGTCCACAGCTTTTGCGCATTCGCGACAGCCTCCGGGTCTGGGATACAGAGCTTGTAACCGGCAGTGGCTATCTTAAATATTACAGCGATGAAAATGAACCCGCTATAACCCGGGGAAAAAACTCAGGGCGTGCCTATAATTTCTTTAATGCAGCATTTCATATTCAGCCCGACCGGCCCATAGAGGTGTATGAAAAAGGGCGTCTTGTTCCGGTTGTTGAACGGTTTCCGTTTGTTGAATTTTTCAACCGGATCGATCTGTTTGGCTGGGTCGACTGGGGTGCTTTAAATAGTTACGGCCTGGGAAAAGAAGCTACCGTCTTCCAGGTTGATCAGGGACATACCCCGGCACTTATCTGCTACGATTCAGTCTTCCCCGGCTGGGTAAACGAATTTGTGAATAACGATGCGGACTTTCTTACCATCATTACAAATGACGGCTGGTGGGGTGATTCCGACGGCCACTTGCAGCACTTTGCTTACGCCCGCCTCAGGGCCATTGAACAGCGACGCTGGATTGCCAGAGCTGCGAACAACGGTATTTCAGGCATTATTTCGCCGGATGGCAAGGTTCAGCTTAAAACTGAATACTGGACGGAGGAGGCATTCACTTACAAAATTTATCAAACTGATGAACTGACGTTTTATGGCCGGTTCGGTGACTGGCTCCCCTGGTTATCACTGCTGAGTTCTATAGGCGGTATTGGGTTATCTTTTGCCAGAAGACAAAAACCGGATTCCAATGTCTGACTGGAAGTTTTACTTATCAGAATCAATTTCGGGATCGGCTGATTCGGGAAGTTGAATCCCCAGTTTTTTAGCACGCTCCCGCCACTTCTGACGGGCAAGCTTTTGCATATCGTCAATGGCGTCAATTTCATCAACAATTTCCATTCCAAGCAGGGTTTCAACAACGTCTTCCATCGTGACAACACCTGAAAATCCACCATATTCATCTACAACAATTGCAATGTGATCCTGTGATTCAAGTAGCTTTTCAAACAGGTCCATAATAGAACTCATTTCCGGAACAATCAGCACATCCCGTTTAAGATCTTTCAGCTTTGTATTTTCATTTCCGTTTGCCAGCTCCAGATACATATCGTTTTTAAGGACGTATCCGGTTATATCCTCATCCGTCTTTCCATATACCGGCACCCGTGATACCCGTAGCTCTTCTTCTCCATTCAAGATCTCTTTGATCGATATCTCTTGCGAATATTTCACGACAACAATTCTGGGAGTCATGATATCGTGAACTTTCAGCGAGCTGAACTTAATCAGATTTCTCAGAATATTGGACTCCTCTTTTTCAAAGATACCCTCTTCATGTCCAAGCTCTGCCATCGCCCCTATCTCTTCACGGCTGATCGATGGCTGGTTCTCCTCACTTGCAATCAGTTTAGTAATTCCTTTCGACAAAAGAACGAATGGATAGGTTGCAATTATCAGTACCTTTGTAATGCGGGCTGTAAAACCGGACATTTTTTTCCAGTAGGTCGCACCCAGGGTTTTGGGAATAATTTCGGAAAAAACAAGTATCAGTAGTGTCAAAACGATGGATGTCAAAGTCACATATGTATTACCAAATACAATCTGCGCCTGAGCGCCTACGCCAGCCGCGCCAATGGTATGTGCAATCGTATTCAGGCTGAGGATGGCCGCCAGGGGCTGATCAATATCCTCTTTCAACGACTGAAGGAGTTTCCCGGCTTTATCCCCCTTATTTTCAAGCAAGGCAATATACGACGGCGTTATTGACAGAAGAACCGCCTCAAGGATGGAGCATAGAAATGAAACACCAATCGCGAGAAATAAATAAAGTAAAAGTAAATTCATAAGGGTTAAAATACTATAAATTTCAGAGGCTAATAAACTGAATCTCTCAAAACTTGACTCCTGCTAACCCGGATTATGCACCAAGGAGGCTATCCAAAAAGTATTTTGCCCCGGAATCCGCTTAAATAGTTTAGGATTTTCTTCTGACTTAACCTATTTGAGGCTGTCCAAAAAGTGAACAGGACGATATGGAAATGGCGACGGAAGGGCACTTGTGTACCCCAAGTAAGCCGGTTACACGTGCGCCATAGGCATGCCCCGGGCAAACGCAGTACACATTAAAATTACGCCGCAAATAATCTACACGCAACTTCAAACAATAAGATAAATAACGTACAAACATAAATTTTAACATTTTAAGGTACTCACACACACTCAATTGTGAATAATCCGGGCTAACCGATGTGATGATGCAAACGGAAAACTAAACGGATTTCATGATTGATTCTGCTAACTGACTGAAATGATTTCATTCCGTAAATCCTTCGAGTTGTGAGAGACTTATCGAACGTTAATTAGACCGGATATTTATCCTGATGTTAAACCGAATATCGTGTGTTGTCCGTGAAAATGTACGCGTAGACTTTGGATTAGTGCTGGTATAGGTGTATTCAAAGTTGGATTGAAAGGTATCAGAGAAGCGGTACCCAACAACGATAGACCCGTTAAACCGGGACTGTCCGGAAATCCGTGGATCTGTAATATCGTAAAAGGACGGATCGCGGATGATCTGAGCACTGCCCGCCTGAAGCGCGTTGGCAATATCCGTTTCAAGTAAAAAACGCTCTTCTTTGTCGTCAATAAAATTTCCGTTCAGCGTAATATCCACATCGTTACTCAGGGCTCTGAAGAACGGTAGTTTGAAATTTTGAATCGTGTAGGCAAAGGAAAAGTTAATGCCGCTTGAGCTGCGCTCTGTAACCTGTACGTTCGAGAGTGCCATGCTGGTAATCATACTGGTCTCATATCCTATCTGGGTTTGCAACCCGTTCTCCCAGGTTACGTTTAGCTGAAGCAGCGGGGCAAATCGTTTTTCAACATTTAGAGCATTAGGTTCAAACTCGGGCCTTAGGCTGTTAACACTGTAGTTACCTACCGTTCGCGAGATTTCAGATCCCGGATTATTGTTCAGCTCCCACCCCATTCGGTAACGGCCGGTGTAAGCGTGACTGATAGAGGCCCGCTGCATATAATTACCAATAAATGGAATAAACGATTCCAGTCCGGTCCAGATCAGGCGCCAGTTTGGAAGCGGAATTGCGGTGAAGTTCTTCTCGCCGGTTGAGCTGCTTCTGCCGAGGTACGCTTCACGAAAATCTTCCTGCAGCGTCACACGACTTAGAACAGTTCGGCCGTCTCCATTACCCATGCCATCGTTGATGACATTATCACTGGCAGACATATCATCAAACGCCGTTTGCAGCTGTCTTTCAAATAGTGTTCTGTAGCCGCTTCCAAAAGCCCATATGGATGATGAGATATTACCGGACGAGGTTCTAACCGACGAAATATCACTGCTCGGATCGAGTGCAATGGATTCTGAGAGTCTCTCATCCCACTGGGTCTGCCAGCTCAGATCAAGGGACACGTTATTAAACGGGTTGAAGCGTGAGCTTAAACTTATATTATCATTATAGGTGTTGTTGGCCGGCAGCTGTATCACAGACTGCCCCTCAATATTATTGATCAAGTCTCTCGTGCTGACCCTTTCGTCCAATCCCAGACGATAGCGGAAGGCGGGCGTAAGCTGGTCATCACTGAATACATCGTACAGCTGTGAACCACCGGCATAACCGGCTTGTGACGATGTTTTAGCATTATTGTAGCTCGCATCAATACTTTGAATACTGAACAGTGCCAGAAGAAGCTTTCGCCCAAAATACTTTGTCTGTTCACCAAGTCCGTACGGTTCTGTATCCTCATCAGACCGGTTACTTCTCGCCTCCCGCTCACGCCGGCCAACCCGGTCTTTCTCAAGCGCGTCGGTATATATTGAGGATCTCCTGAGCAAATTGTTGATATCCATTCTGAGCGTGTGATCAAGCCGGAAACTGTTGGACACTGTAGCTCCGAGATTCGACCCAAAGGCTGAATTCTGCCACCTGAACCCACCGCCATACCGAACATTGTAGTTCGTCCACTGGAGTCCGCTAACCTGGTTCAGCCGGGGCTGCCAGCTTGCTGTGTAGTCCTCATTGTACGTGCTTCGGCGCGGTGAAAGTGTGTCCGACACAATATCGCTGAACACTTCAAAAGTTGGAATAGGTTCGTAGGCAGTACTGTCAGCTCCCGCTAAGCCCGCATCCTGAATGGTAAAGCGGCCCAGATCGTACGAGTTTCGCGTCTGGAAAGTAGTGCTTACCGATCTCAGAATATTATATCCAAACCCAAAGTTGGTGTCGTAAGTAAAGTTATGACTCTGACGAATCGGGACTTCACTCTCACTCTCTAAAATTCGTCTCTTTCGCTCATCGTACGTTCGTCTGGCACTGATTGATGTTGTAACATTATTCGGGCTTTTCCCGATTCCAAGTCCTGAAATAAGCCCTACAACCGGAATACTTTCAAGAAATGAAAACGGACGCCAGAAACTCACATTTCTGAAAGAGTGGGAGTACCTGAGTGACGTATTAAAGCTCCAGTTATTTTGAAATACCTGCTGTGGATTTCGTCCGGAACCGGTTGTATAGTTGTAGCTGAACGTGGTGTTGTCCACCGTATAGCGAACAAACGGATTTTGAGAATTGCGTTTTGATACGTTGGAAAGGTTCAGTCCATAGCTTTCAGAAAACGTTTCTGCCTCGCGTCTCTGCTCACTAATCAGGTTATCCTGTGCCTCTTCTGAGAGGTTATCATTTGCCCGAACGGCATTCTCGAAATCGGCCAGGCGAATATCACCCTGGTTTGGCAGAAACTTCGGAATAGACGACGATTGCCTCAAGGACAGGCCAAGTGGAATATTCCATCCAAAACGCTCGGGAATAAACCGGTGGAGGTTTACAGTTGAACTCAGATCATAGGCCGTCTGATTGTCTACCCTTCGCTGGCCCAGCCGTGAGTTTAACGCCCCAAACCCCTGGGTTTGACGAGATAAATTCCCGTTTAAGGTCGCAAAATCAGCCATCTGAAATCGCATGCTCGCATTTGCGGCCCAACCCTTTTCATTATCGTAGCCCGACACCCTAAGCTCATTCAGCCACAGTTCGGCATTAACTGAAGGCACACCGGGACCATTTGGCAGATCAGGATCGTAAGGGTTACGAACGCCCATTCCAATTTCCGTAACTCTGCCAAGCGATGGATTTCCCCGAATAGCGACAATGGCACCCGGCACTGCATTTCGCAAAATATCGCCCCGCTGGTAAAGCTCGTCAATGTTTTGGCCAAGGTCCTGATCGCGCAGCTGTTTGAGCTGGTTAAACGCATCCAGAACAATGTTCATACTGTTTGCATCATAGAGCCAAATCTGATTCGCTTCTTCTTCGATCTGGCTGTTATTGGAGGGATCAAAATTCTGAAACGGAAAGTTCTCATCCGTGGGCGTCACAGGCTGACGATATTCGTAATAGTTATTTTCAAGGTCGTTCCCCATCCGCATTACCAGTTCAACCTCATCGCGGTTATTATAACCTTCTCCGTGCACAAACATCCGCATGTTGGAGTAGTCAAGCAGATTCAACCCGCCCGGATACACTCGTTTAACCAGCTGAACAGACTGCGGACCCAGGTTTTCAGCCTGCAGAACGATAGACTGCTCATTTTGCAGGCTTTGAAGCTGGCTGCTGCGGTCCTGTGCCCTAATTGCGCCCTCCGGCTGCCGATATGGAAAGGGACTGCGATTCGAATTTTCTTCAATGTTGATTGTACTGATCCGGATATTAGCGTTTGGATCACTTTCAGAATTGATGTCTTCATCCTGCCGCCACTGGCTTCCAACAAATTCCATGGTTGCAAACCGCATAGTGAAAGGTTTGCTGTAGCCCGACATCCACAATCTCATGTAGGTTATGTTCTGAAAGTCGTTGATGCTTCCAACCTGGCGCTCGAACTCTTCAATCGGTATTCGCACCTGATACCAGCGGTCCTGCTGAGGATCACCGGGTTCTCCCACCTCATCCACTATATAGGTGCCGGGCTCACCGATGCGCAACCGGGATTGGTCGGCTGGATTAAAATCAACTTCATACTGGAAGTATGTATCCGTCAGGTTCACGGCTGAGGCATTTACAAGGCCCTCAGAATCGGGGCGGTTGGTAATTGCACGGTTATCACTTTGATCAATAGGCGTATTTCCATCCGGAAATCCAAGCAATCGGTGGAAACGCTCGTTAAGCGGCAATCCATCATTTTCCGATGCTCCATAGAACAGGTAGTCGTCATTTGAGGGGTCATTCTGGACCTGCTGAAATTCTTCGCTCTCTTCGCCATACTGAGTAAGCATCTGTGCAATAAAATCGCTGAAAATATTTTCTTCATCAAAATTGTTGAACCCATCTGCATTTGGCAATCCATCCAGGCCTACATCTTCCAGCTCCCGGTTTTCGTTTGAAAACTGGCCTTCGGGCGGCGGCGGGTTCGCCGGCAGTACCGATCGGGGGTTATCAAGATCGTCCAATACAAGATTATCGGGGTTCAGCGCGAGGCCATCCTCTGTATTGTTTTTGGAGTTTGGTACAACATCTTCCGATACCAGCCCGATATCAATATAAATCTTTCCGTCATAATCCTGTGGTGTGGCATCGCCGGGCAGCTGCCCATTGGGAAGAACAGGCTGAACCCAGAATTCCAGGAACTCAATGTTGTTCTGTGTAAAATCTTCCTGGCCGGAAGGAATTACGGCGGTCATTCCGCCCCATGTATCTTCCGGCGTTTGCTCCAGCAGATCCCGCAAATTCTGGTTATAGTTATACTGGCCACGCTTGCCGGGATCGAAATAAACGTCAAGCGTATTAATAATTTCGTCCTGAGGGTTGCGCGTTTCACGGCCGGGAAATACATCACGAACATTTACCGGCACCGATTCAGGTGTAAAATCAACACCCCCTAAAATGGACGAAATGTTTCTTGGTATGGTGTAGAAACTGAATTTTGAACGCAGATCTGATCGGTCGCGCCGGGACTGGATTGAAGCTACAGGGGAGCCAGGAAAGTCGTCTTCCAGGAAAAACTGTTCATCAATGTCGTAGCCGGGGACAGCTGCCGGTGCCGCAGCCAGGCTCCACCGATTGGCGTTCAGCAGGCTTAGTTTAATGCTGGAGCCTTCAAAATCATCAATGAATGAGAGGCCCTCCTCCTCGTCGGGAAAAAGCTCATTATCACGAATTGCGCTTCGAACCGCGCGTGTTTCAGCCACACCGGGCCGAAGCTGAGCGAACTCACCGCTGAAAGAGATTTCAGAATCAGCCCGTGTTTGCAGTATCGGGAGTGCATCAAGTGCGCGCGTGACAAACGGTGTATCGAACCGGGCATTAGCATCAAACCCAATGACAGCATTGCTAATCGGTTCATCACCAATTCTGATTTTATCATCCAGCGGGCGCTCATTAAACCGGAAATAGGTTCCGCCAAACTGGATGTCGCTGTTCACTTCGTACTCGGCACGAACACCGGTAAATGTTTTCTGTTCGATGGAGGTAAATGCCTGGTTCTCATACTCAATAGTGATGTCCTGTCCGGGGGCGGTATATCGATCATTCAGAATTGTGATGCTACCGAACGAATAATCTACCTGATAGTCCACATCCTCCTGAAGCTCCACACCGTTTGCCCTAACTCTCACAGACCCTTCCACAAGCTCAAACCCAAGATTATAGTTATCCTGAACGCCTCCTTTTGAGACTCCGGAAAACCTGTAGAATTCGTTTTTGGAACTCTGTGCCGCATTTGTCTGCCGCTGCACATACAGCTCCCTGTAAGCAAGCTGCTGAATATCCTCCGGAGTGGCGGGAGAATCTTCGAGCAGGTCGATCAGCCGGTTTCCGAATGGTTCCAGGTACGGAAAGATGATGCGCCCCTGCTGTGCGTCCAGTGTACCGGTTCCAAAATCAATTTCGTTATCTGCGTTCACCGCTCCCTGAGAGTCTACACGGTCAAGACCGAGATCTTGCAATAGAGTATTTGAACGGCCTGGCAAACGGTTTTGGGCTACGTTCCCTTCTGTAAATTCAAGCTCAATATCCAAATTCTCGCTGTTGATATTTCCCACACCAAGCGAATAGATATTTCGCATAGTCAATGGAAACATATCACTATCAGTTGAAACATTCTGGGGACGGATCATTTTAAGATAGATCCTGTTTCCGCCACCCTGGTTTATCTCACCCACACTCACAATATTACCGCCCGCGCCCCGGTAATTAAAAGCGATTGCCAAAACTTCACGCGACCCCAGCGACTGCCGGAGTGAGATGTAGCCCGACACTTTGTTAATTGTATAGTCCTGCCCTTCGCGAAGCGGCGTAAAGTATCCCTCCTCAAAATTCCTGGAATCATCAATTCCAAGATCACTGGCAGACACTCCTTCCTGGGGATCCCTGAACTGATCGAGCAGCTCATCAGAAAACGCATCATTTTCATTATTTGGCGGTAAGTATCCACCCAGGTTATCTGGAACCACGCCAAGATTCGCCAGCGCTACGGCCCGCCGTGCGCCCTCATCAACCTGGGTTGTTTCCCGAAGTTTCCAAACCTCAACATCGGCAATTTGCAAGGTTTGAATAAGTTGCTGTGGATTTGAAAGACTGTTTTCAAACTCCTGACGCGTAAAGAAGTCCAGAAAGAAGTGGCGGTCGTCATCATAATCAGCCGGCCGGATATTGATTTGCTGCTCCTGCGATCCTCCGCTAATTGTCTCAACATTGCTCTCGCCGTCCTGCTGCGATATGATCGATGTTATACGAAGTGGACCGAGTTCGGCAATCGACTTTATGCCAAACAGGGCTCCACTCCCCTGAATCAGGGAATTGCCGGTTTGCATGGACACATTTCCCATTTCAATGCGCTTTAAAATTTCGTCTTCATATCCCTCATACACGATACTCAGCCGGTTTTGAAACTCAAACTGACGCTCCGTGTCCCAGTCTGTTTGGATGGTAAGCTTATCACCGATTGTACCCTGGATATTCAACTGAAGACTCTGGTCGAATGTGGGGTCGATGCGGGTCCGCTGATCTTCCGGCAGATTGATATCATCTGGGGATTTCTGAATCGATACACCCACGTTCATTGACGCCACCCCGTTTACTCTTAAATTCACTTCAGGACGCCCAAAAATTGTTGTAAATGCCGATTGCTCCCCGCCCGGGATCTGAAGACTGAAATCCAGCAGGCCACGGCCGCGATCCTGCCTCTGGCGCGCCTCAAGCATGAGCTGGCTCCAGTTATTGGCAAGCGACTGTTCTAAGTTCAGATCGGCATACTGGTCGAACGTGTAATAGCTTGCTGCACCACTTGGAAAACCCAAAATAAATTTACGGGCATAGAAATTACCTTCATCCGTTCTCTCAATTTGAACCACTTCAGCGGGGAGCGTTATAAAGTAGAGTTTAGGGATCTGTTTAAAAAAGGGGCGGGTTACCTTGCTCCCACTAATGTCTCCGAACGAGGTACGGAGTTGGGTTTGGAGAGAGTCACGCTGAGCGGGCGAAAGAGAGTCCGGCTCCGCAACTTCTTGTGCATACACACCGGGCACAAATCCTGTAGCCAGAATGAATACCGCAGAGGTTAAAGCTAAAAATCGACGTACTTTACTCACAAGATTTATATCAAATATCCACTACCTGACTTACTATACCTATCTACAAAGGCCACACCTGTCAGACAATTTGCTGCTTATTGTTATACTTGTTTTATCACGTCGTATCGTTGGATGCTATAGGCAAACGGATTTAATGCTGCGGAGTTTGAAGCAGTAATTTGGTTCTGATAATACTGTTTCTTCAAACATGTTGAAAGTATAAATCATATAAAACATCTCTCTTCGTTTTTAATATCTTTCTATTCCAATTGGCGATCCTCTATATTTGTAATATGCTTAATAAAGTACAATTAAATCTACTGAAGCAGCACATAGGTCCATTTCTATTCTGCTTTTTCGTACTCATGTTTTTACTTCTCATGCAGTTTTTGATGCTGCACGTAGACAAACTTGTCGGCAAAGGACTGCCAATTTTGGTAGTCATTGAGTTAATATTGAGCAACCTTGCCTACATGGTTGTCCTTGCCGTACCGATGGCAATCCTTGTATCAACGCTCATTGCGTTCGGAAAATTTTCCGAATGGAATGAATTAAACGCTGTTCGGGCTGCCGGGGTGAATCCTATCAGACTAATTATGCCTGTGCTCATCATATCCGTAGCTTTATTTGTGGGGACAGCCTATTTTTCAAACTATATTCTGCCGGAGGCAAATCACAAGGCACGATCGCTTTTCATCGATATCCGGATGGCAAAACCCGGTTTTGACCTTGAAGAGAATACTTTTTATGAAGGGATTGACGGGTATACCTTTCTGGTCCGAAAGGTTGATGCTAACTCAGATACTCTGCGAGACATTACTATCTTTCAGGAGCCTGTAGAAGACCGGTACAGGGCATTCATCAGGGCCGATAGAGGAGTACTCCAGAGCAATGACGGTCAAACGCTTTCCCTTTATTTAAACGACGGGTCAATATTACGATCCATTCCGGGTGAGCGCCGTACAGATGAGACCATGGAGCGAACGGATTTCACCAGGTACAGGCTCAGTTTCGATCTCTCCGAGCTTGCCTTTTCGAGAACAAACCCTGAAGACCGAAGCCGCACCGGGCGTACAATGAGTGCCGAAGCCATGAAGGTTGTTGCCGATTCTGTCCGCCGGGAAGTTTACAATGAGTTTGATAAATTTACTGTGCGTACAAAACAATCGGAAATGATACCGTTTAATGTTGATCGCTCATCAAGCGTCTACCGCCGGGCAGTGTCCGTGGGGGATGAAGATCTGCAACCTTACGAAACGCCCTATGAAGCCATTAATCTGCTTGAACACCCACAGGCACAGGTGTCTGTCATTAATCTCTCTATAAACAGCCTTAACCGATACCGGGCTGATGTTGAAAGCTACAATGCAAACGTCGGCTGGAGAAAAATAAGGGTTGCTGAATTCTGGGTAGAAATTCACAAAAAAATATCCATTCCTTTTGCGTGCATGCTGTTTGTTTTGATCGGCGCCCCTATCGGCATTCTTACCCGGAATGGAAATCTTGGAGTTGCAGCGCTTATCAGTGCAGCAATCCTGACCATCTATTTTATGGCAATCATCCAGGGCGAAAAACTTGCTGACAGAGGAGCAATATCACCCTTTATGGGCATGTGGGCTATCAATATTGTCTATCTGGTGATAGGATTTTTTCTCACACTGCACGTCTGCTCAGCGTTCCGCATCACCAACCTCTGGAGAAGCAATGATTAAATTCGACAGACACATCATCAAACAGCTTCTGACAATTACAGTGTTCGTGCTGTTTGTTCTGATTTGCATTTTTGTGCTGATCGATTTCTCAGAAAACAGTGACGAGTTTGCCGAAAATGGTGCAGGAATGGCGGAAATCTGGAAGCAGTACTATCTGAACTACGTTCCGGAAATGATTCGGCTGATGTCTCCCCTGGCAATTTTTGTAGCCTGCCTGATTGTTACCGGACGCATGACGGAACGCCTTGAAATAATCGCGCTGAAAGCTTCCGGCGTAAGTCTCTATCGGCTTGTTGCCCCCTACCTTGTTTTTGGTGTCATGCTGAGCCTGTCTGTCAGCTACCTCGATGCCTATATCATTCCCAATGCAAATGCCGAACGCATAGATTTTGAGAAGCAATATCTTAGCAGTTCATCCGAACGAATAGACCGGGGCAGAATTTTCAGGCAGGAATCCGACGATACCATTATAAGCTTTAACTTTTTCGAAGCCAGCTCAAATACCGGGTACCAGGCTTCAATTGTTAAGTTCGACGGAGACCGGATTGACCGTATCTCCAACGTCAACCGCATCCAGTGGGTCGATTCCACAGGCAGCTGGACTGCAGACCGCCTGCGTGAACGGATTTTTTCTGATGGCAGCTATATTGAAACCGATACAATGGATGTATTAATGGATCTGAATCTGTTTCCGAGGGATCTTGCCAGGCACAGTTCCGATATCTACCAGCTCACGTACCCTGAAGCATTTCAGTACATCAACTCCATTGAGCGAATTGGCGCGGGGGGTGTTGCCCGCCCCCAAACACAGCTGTACAACCGTATAGCCTATCCTGTTTCCATAGTCGTTGTCTGCCTGATCGGATTTTCAATCGCGTGCGTTCGCCGAAAAGGTGGCCGTGGATTCTATATCGCAACGGGTCTCGCAATCAGTATTGTCTACCAGGCGTTCATGAAAATAATCGAGCCATTTGGGTATGTGGGAACTCTTTCGCCCGAAACTGCGGCGTTTTTACCGCATTCCATTTTTTTAGCGACAGGCATCATTATGCTCATTTTAACCCGAAAATAGCCGGTTATGCCTCCGGTTTAGGGCCGCGGTAGTTGAACGGCATATCAAACTTATCATTGGAACGAATTTGACCGTGCTCTTTCTCATACTTGCGCAAATTTTCACTGAGTGCGCTGGCCAGTCTTTTTGCATGATCCGGCGTTAATATCATCCGTTTTACAACCTTTGCCTTGGGCACGCCCGGCATCATGGAAATAAAATCGAAAACAAACTCAGACGGTGAGTGCGTAATCATAACAAGGTTGGAGTAAGTCCCCGATGCTTCATCCTGCTTAAGTTCAATCTCTATCGGTTTACCTTTCTTATTTTTTGGCTTTTGATCCATGATACTGTTTTGAATTAAATATTAGTGCAAATAGTATGTTGTAACTATGCCGGTTTAAAAAATGAAAGCTATCCATCTCGCAGATTACTCCATAAATCCATTGTCCCGCATCCAGTCATCGTTATAAATCTTGGATGTGTAGCGGGTGCCGCTGTCTGGAAGAATCACGACCATCAGATCGTCTTTTCCAAGCTGTGCCTGCTTCGCATATTCAAGACCTCCGAATACTGCCGCTCCGCATGATCCTCCAATAAATAATCCCTCTTTTTTAGCAAGTTCCCGCGTCATCAGGAATGCATCTTTATCATTCACCTGAACGATGGCGTCAATCAGGTCAAAATCAACATTTCCAGGTATGATATCTTCCCCAATCCCTTCTGTTTTATAGGGTTTAATTTCATTTTTGTCGAACTCACCGGTATCGAAATATTTCTTGTAGACCGATCCCACACTGTCGACACCCACAATTTTAATATCGGGATTTTTCTCTTTCAAGAACTTAGCCGTTCCGGAAATTGTGCCGCCAGTGCCCATGCCGGCAACATAATGGGTAATTTTTCCTTCTGTCTGCTCCCAGATTTCCGGGCCTGTAGTTTTATAATGAGCTTTCGTGTTGCTCAGGTTGTCATACTGGTTGGGATAATACGAATTGGGAATTTCCCTGCTCAATCGTTCCGCAACCGAGTAGTAGCTTTCCGGATCATCAGGCTCAACGTTTGTCGGGCAAACCCGAACTTCGGCTCCAAGCGCCCGAAGCAGGTCAATCTTCTCCTGGCTCTGCTTATCTGTAGTTGTAAAGATGCAGCTGTAGCCTTTCACTGCGGCGGCGAGAGCCAACCCCATGCCGGTATTTCCGGACGTTCCTTCAATAATCGTACCACCCGGCTTGATGAGCCCCTCTTTTTCAGCGTCTTCAATCATCTGAAGCGCAATTCTATCCTTAATACTTTGTCCCGGATTGAGGTATTCAACCTTTGCCGCTACCGTCAGTGGCAGATCACCAATTACAGTTTGAAGTTTTACAAGCGGCGTGTTACCAATCGCCTCTAAAATTGAATTGTGAATCATTAAATTGCTTCTGTCTGTTTTATTTTTCTTTGATTTAGTGCTTAAAGATATAAAAAAAGCGGCGTCAAATGGGTATACAATTCATAGCAAAATGTGTACCTTTTTTTATGCTTTAATTTTATGCCAACTAATTCTGGCTCATGCGCATTCTGCTGCCGTTTATTACCACTCTGTATTCGCTGTTTCAGTTCTTTTATCAGCCCGCTCAGCCCAACGATAATCTTGATCTGAACAGAGTCGATACTATACGCGTATCGCTTTACGGTACTGAACGTCCGGATTCACTCCATGTTTCCAACCCTAAAGCTTTGCTTGTCCTCTATTCTGAGAATCAGGCAGACACGCTGTCATCAGATTCTGTTGAAGCATCCCTCTACATGGAGAATGGTCGTCTAATGTTTCAATCGTTTATAACAGAGGTTCAGGTTGATTCACTTGTTCTGATTGCTGATTCATCATCTTCACGCCTGATTACGAATGAATATGGCTACCGGCACTACAGCGGTAATCTATTTTTTAAGCCGGATCGCCTTAATCGCGGGTTATTTATTGTGAATACCGTAGATCTCGAAACGTATATAGCATCGGTAATAGGAAGCGAGATGGATTTCGAGAATCCGGAGGCGTTAAAAGCACAGGCAGTTGTATCTCGCACGTATGCGCTCTGGTCGGTTCAGAGGTCTCCCTACCGTGAATTCGATCTTCGCGATCATGAATTAAACCAGGTGTATTTCGGTAATATTCAGCATAAACCCAGGTACGCGGCAGCGGCAGAAGCAACCAGAGGTGAAATTCTCACCTGGAGCAACCGGCTTATTCTCGCTGTTTTTTCAAGTACCTGCGGCGGAAGTACAGCCGACAATGTTACCGTGTGGGGAGGTAATGATCATCCGTATCTCACCAGTCAGGAAGACGCACAAGCCTGTTCACTCTCCCCTCATTTCAATTGGACATACTCAATGCAGAGAGACGAGTTCCGGGAAAATATCAACCAATATTACGGATTCGATTTTGTTGATAAACAGATTGAAAGGGATCCATCAGGCAGAGTACAGAAGGTTATGCTAACCAGTTCGGCTGACGATACCCTTACCTTTACTGGCAATGAGTTCAGGCTTTTTATCAACAGGCATGCCGGTCCACTGGCTATTCGAAGCACGAAATATGAATGGGCACAGGAAAACGACAGGATCATTTTTAACGGCAAAGGACTCGGCCACGGCGTAGGACTTTGCCAGTGGGGAGCGCTCGGTCTTGCACAGGCCGGATGGGTTTATAAAGATATCCTTACCTTTTACTTTAATGGTACGAAAATCGTAAGTTTAGATAGTATTGAATCAAACACCATCAGACTTTATAATTGACATATGTTTTTAGAACAGGGTAAACCGAAAGACTTTGACTGCGGCCACAATATGGACCTTATGATTGCCGCTATCCCAAAAATTGACGAACACAGCGAACGGCTTAAATATGCAAAACGCGTTGTGGGACTCATCAAACAAAGCCACCCAAACTGGGTCGAAAATAATGGCCAAAGCAAGCTTGCCTGGGACTATTACTTCGAACTTGCAGATTATGACCCAACAGAATACGGAATACAGAATCCGTTCGATATTGGTCAGCCGGATGATGCAAAATAAGGATTAAGCCTATCTATTCCGGTCGCCGTTGATGATTATCAGCAGTCGGTATCTATTCCTTAGCTCTTCAGGTAACTTATTAAGAGACAGTCGATAAACGGAATATTAAATGTGTAAAATATTCCGTTTATTCTTTGGAATGACAAACTTTCAATTTATATTGAAAGTTCTAAATCATCATGCAGTTGAAAATGAATGAATTCAGCAGACAGATTTCCCGAGACACCTACGAAATTTATTGAAACACTTGACAGCGAGTCGTTTAAGACGTTCTTACATGCTCTGTCGCACAACAAACATCAGGACGGACAGCTCCTGTCGTTTACGCTCCCTACTGCTCCAATAGACCCACTCGCCGCACTTGAACTTCACGAGAACAAAAGTGAGCGTTTTTTCTGGGACCATCCCGGGAATAATATCTCAATATCTGCTGCAGGTAAGGTCAAAGAGCTGAAATCAACCGGAGCTGGGCGTTTTGATGATATCAGCAGAAAGACACAGGATCTCAAAGAGAAAATATCTGCTTACACGTCTATTTCACACTCTATGGCTGGTCCGCTATTCCTTGGCGGATACTCTTTCGGTGATCACAACATCAGCCCTGTTTGGAAAAAATTCGGCGCTGCACGGTTTATACTCCCTGAGTGGACACTAATCAAAACCGGTAATAAGTATCTGCTAACGCTTATTATCGAGCGCAACAACAAAGCCATACATGATGTTTATACTGAAATCATTGAACGCGTTACCGATTTCCTGAATATCTCGGGTAAATCAAACGGAAACTGTGCAAAAAAGGAACCTGATGAGCAGAATATGCTGTGCAATTTTCAGCGAATCAACGAGAAAAGCCGCTGGATCAACCGGGTGAAAAAGGCGAAAGATTACATATCAGATAAAGAATTTGAAAAGATAGTACTTGCCCGAACAGTAGAACTGGAATCAAAGCATGCTCTTAATCCAACATTGTTGAGTTATCATCTGCGACAATCCTACCCCGAGTGTTATAATTTTATTGTTCAGGTTGATGACGATACATCATTTATCGGGGCTACTCCGGAACGCCTCGCTTCCTTTGAAAACGGTGTATTTAAGACGGAGGGTCTTGCCGGTAGTGCCTCACGCGGCAAAAGCGCCTCAGAAGACGCGGCGATCGCGCAATCGCTGATGATGAGCGAAAAGGATCTTGAGGAGCACCAGTTTGTTGTCCGCGCAATCGATGACAGCCTCGCCCCTTACAGCTACAGGGTAGAGTTCCCCAACCGGCCTCAAATCAAAAAACTGAATAATGTACAGCATCTTTTTACACCCATATCGGCATCCATTAAAAAGGGTGTTCAGATTCACGATCTTTTGAAAAAGCTGCACCCCACACCTGCCGTCGGCGGGTATCCCATGGCAGATTCTGTGCCTCACATCCAGGAAATCGAACAAATTGAACGCGGGTGGTATTCCGCACCGGTGGGCTGGTATAATCTGAACGGATGTGGCGAGTTTGCCGTCGCCATCCGGAGCGCACTTCTTCACAAAAACCGCGCGTACCTGTACGCGGGATGCGGGATTGTGAACGACTCGGACCCTGAAAGTGAGTGGGAAGAAACTATTTTAAAATTTCAGCCAATGACCAACGCTCTGAATGAACTCTGAGCCACCGCTACTAACGCCTTTTTTGACGGCATCACACCTTGTCCGATCATTTTACGGGATTGGGCTCCGCCACGTTATCTTATCACCCGGCAGCCGCTCAACACCACTCACCATGGCTTTGGCGTATCACGCCGGTTTCAGTAAGCAGGTTATTCTTGATGAGCGCTCCGCTGCGTTTACGGCCCTCGGAATCGGGAAGGAGTCAGGCAAGCCGGCTATTCTTGTTTGCACATCGGGCACAGCTGCAGCGAATTACCATCCCGCCATTGCGGAGGCACGGCAAGCAGGCGTTCCGATGATTGTATGCACGGCCGATCGTCCGCCATCACTACGGGGAATCGGAAGTTCACAAACGCTGGACCAGATCAAACTGTATGGAGACAACGCCGCCTGGTTTCATGAACTTGGTGAACCTGCCAACACAGATCAAGATCTCTACAGAATAGACTATGCGGCCCAACAGGCTATGGACGAGTCGATCCGAATGGGCGGAGCATCACACCTGAACATCCCATTCCGAAAACCACTGGAACCGACTACGTCTCAAATCAAATCACAAAAAGCACTCTTCGATAAACAGCTGAACCTGCCAGAAACCAAAACCGACTCGAAGGCTGCGTTTTCAAGCACAGTTTCACTTTCGGAGGAGATACTGGCTCTCATCAACCAAAGTAAACTGCCGCTGGTCATCGCCGGCCCCGCTGACCCTTTTCGCCAACAACATGAAACTGCACTGTCGATTGCTGAGCTTTTACATGCCCCTATCCTTGCTGAACCGGGATCGGGTATCCCACAGCATTCGCTCAGGATCGACCGGTTTGATCAGATTCTTCGGAATGACGAAAAAGCCGAATCTTTAGCACCCGACCTGATTATGAGATTTGGAGATCAGCCCTTTAGCAAATCACTTTTGCAGTCAATCCACAGGTATCGGAACATGCCGCTGATACGATTTGATACCCGGAACTCATGGCAGGATCACGAAATGAACACCCGGCATGTGATAGAGCTGAAAGCGCATGACCGACTTGAGATGGAAGGCATCAAACCCAATAATAACACGGGTCATATTGATAACTGGAAAGCGGCTGAGAAGAAAGCAGAAGCAGATCTGAAGCACTCTCTTACTCAAAAGCAGAATCTATGTGACGGCCATATTTTTCGTCATCTCGCCGGATCGCTGCCTGGCACCTGGAATATTATGCTATCAAATTCACTGCCGGTCCGCGACGCGGTGCTGTTTGGTTATCCGGCCGGACAACTCTTTTTGAACAGGGGCGTCGCCGGAATTGACGGGATCATCTCAACAGCTACAGGCACAGCTCGGTCATCCGGCAAACCCACCTGCTGCATTATTGGCGACCTGGCATTTTTGCACGACTCAAACGCGCTCATGTCTCTCAAAAATCTCAGCGCTCCTTTTGTGATTCTGGTTATAAACAATAATGGTGGCAATATTTTTCGAATGCTGCCAATTCACGGACATAAAGACGTTTATACGGACTATTTTGAAACACCACAGGACACAGAGATCCGGCATCTTGCTCTGGCACATAAACTCGGTTATCGGCGGATTGAAACTCCGGACGAGCTCAAAATGCTCCGGTTTGATGAAGACATCTTAAGTGAGAATCCGATTGTAATCGAATGCGTTACAAGCCCGGATGAAAGCATGAAACTCAGATCCGGTTTGTGGGGTGCATAGATGACGTTGTACTGCGACGATGCCGTTTACTACATGGAGATTCATCAGCGTGATTCCAACATACCCAACCTGCTGATGATGCACGGGTTTATGGGCTCATCCAAAGGATTTACAACGTTCACAGAGCTTTTGAAGCC
>Ga0306867_1000554_pt1 | contig 20879 bp, 20 predicted proteins | sample AntRauTorckE6831_FD_190432 | JGI IMG/M metagenome (GOLD analysis project Ga0306867, IMG submission 190432) | Saline lake microbial communities from Rauer Islands, Antarctica - Metagenome Torckler E6 #831 (v2) (version 2) | ecosystem: Environmental > Aquatic > Non-marine Saline and Alkaline >...
GGCATCACTAAGAAGTAATCAACCAATCATCTCTAAGGAATTATTCCATGAAAAAGTTCATTCTATCGTTCACAACCGTTATTGTTCTTTCGTTCGCAGGCCAAGCATTTGCTGGCGCAGGCCATAGCCACGGTGTTTCAGAGCCCATCTCCAAAGAACAGGCAACGCAGAAAGCCGAGGCCGTAAAGCAGCAACTGGTTGGCTCAAATCAGGTGTCCTCCGAGTGGCAAGGTGTTGAGGCTGGTAGCCCACAGCAGCGTTCTACCTCGGCCGGTAACCTTTGGGTTGTTGAGTACGCCAATCCACAGGCCGCTGATGAAAACAAAGCCAAGCTGTTCGTGTTTGTGGATGAGTTCGGCAAACCCGTTGGAGCGAACCACACCGGCGAATTGTAAAAGTCAAGAAGCATAGTTAGGGCGCGTTACTCAATGGGTAACGCGCAGTGGCCGCTTTGATCGCCGGCATCAAAGCGTCTGCTGATCGCTGTCGTCGATCGTGCCGAGAACGACCAGCACGGGTGTCTGATTCGCCAGCTTATGCAAAAACATGAAGTCGATGTATAGCGGCATGGGCAAAGAAGCGGCGCAAAAAGAGGTTATCAGGAATGAGGATATGCAACGCCTTCATAAAAATGAGTAAAACTGAACTAAGGGATCCTCAGGATTCGTCAAAATAAAATATTTAAAACCACGCCCTAAAACACAATGAGCACTGATACCATAAGATATATTTCAGCCACGTTCATGGTAACGTGGCTAATTATTTTACCCTGAATATACTCTGAATGTGCTCTTCCTCATGTTTCTAACCCAATTACCCAAAAACATCCATTTTGTGAAATAGGTCAGCAACACCAGCCGGATTAACCGCCGAGTGTTTGGTCCTGGTTTTTAAACCAAGAGAGGGCCTGTTCAAAATGCTGTGGCTGGTAATCTGGCCAATATTCGTCCCGGACATAAAAATCCGCGTAAACGGATTGCACCGGGAGAAAACCGCTCAAGCGCCGCCCCCCGCCCCAGCGCACAATCAAATCCAGACGTGACACGTCATTTGAGCGCAAGTCACCATTTTTAAGGCCGGCAAGATCCCATTCCCAGCCATAATTGATGAGTAGATTTACTTTCATTCCACTGCCCTTGCGCTGCCGGAATTCTTTTAACTCCTCAGGGAATTGCGCCGAGGTCTCATCACCAACGACAAGCAAGGCTGCGCCACGACGCGCAATTTCACGAGCGAATGCAACGCTGGCATCGCTGAATGCCTGTTTCTGAATGACAGGCCGCTTGGTATTATCTTGGGTAAAGCAATAGATGGAAGCTTCCGCGATTCGGCGTTCCTTGCACTTCTCGTACAACAACAATCCTGGATCAATACCAAAAGCATATCCAGCCTCTTTCGGCAGGCCGTGGCCTGCAGCCCAGCGGCGATTTCCATCCGGGATGAAACCGATATGACGGGGTGTATTATTTGCTGCCATTGGTGATACCTATTCAAAGATGGTCCGTGGCTATACGATATGAAGATTGCCATTGATAAGCGCTACATTACCACAATATGAAGGACTTTTAGACACGGCCGGAAATCAAAGTGTGCGTTTACATACGATGACGCTGAGCAGTGTCGTGGTCAACTAATTCCGGACAGTATTCGACGCAAAGGCGCTGGAATGTGTACGGAGGAAACGATTTAAGAAATGAAGGAAAGGACCCAACCAAAGACCATCAAATAGTTGAGTCACGCTCGATCGGAATAGATGAGACTGAGCTCAGTGAGACGGAAAGATATTATCCAGCCCATCCAAATTAAACTTGGACTTAAGAGCGAGCGAGAACTCCTATTACTGGGCCAGTTTAATACCAGGCACGTATACCAACAACAAACGCCGTTGAGGACGAACTTTCTCCAGCTCTTAATGCATAGTCTTTGGTATCTCCATATTTCTGTGCGTAGCTTACACCGATATAGGGAGCGAACTCGCGCCAGATCTCATAGCGCAACCGGAGGCCCATTTCAGTGTTGTTAAGACCCTCCCCGAGTCCGTACTCAGGCACATCCTGTGCTGAGGCATTAATCTCCAGCCGCGGTTGCAGTATCAGACGTTGAGTGAGGCGCTGGTCATACTCTAATTCTCCGCGAAAGCTGACATCCCCATCCTCGCTGACATACAGAGTAGTGTCGCTCCCAAACCGATAGGGTGCCAGGCCTTGGATGCCCAAGACACCAAAGGCGCGATCAGGATTCGGGTTAACGTCGTAGCGAATGCCCGCCTGTACGCTCCAGAAAGGAGCAATAGTTCTATTGTACAGGGCCTGAAATTCGGTGCTTTCCGGCGATTCCCCATTGTTCACTCCGCCCTCGCCTTCTGCCTTCCACCAAAACTTGTTGATGTCACCACCGATCCATCCCTGACCGCTCCAGACATAGCTTTTCGAACCGTCGTTTCCATCATGGTACTCAAACCGGTCAAGCAGCGAGAACTGGTAAATCCTTTCATCCGTGACGGGTTTTTTCCAGCCCGCCGGCGCCCCGCTTGCGCGGTCGACATCCCCTTGCGGGATGACCGCGTTAAGATCACTCTTACCGTCATCCGCCGCGTTGGCAACGTTAACGAAGCCTCCCCCGATAAGTCCTGAGAGTGCGATAGTCAGTAATTTTTTACGCATTATCGACCCCTAATTTGTTGCTGACACGGACGACACGGAACATGCCCATTTCCATGTGATAGAGCAAATGACAATGGAAGGCCCAGCGTCCTGGCTCGTCAGCCGTAACCAATAGTGACACCCGCGACCCACCCAGAACGCTGATGGTATGTTTGAAAGGCAGGTGATCACCCTGCTTATTCTCCAGCTCCATAAACATACCGTGTAGATGTATAGGGTGCTCCATCATGGTGTCGTTCACCATAACCAGGCGGATACGCTCACCGTATGGAAACTCGATGGGGGTCGAATCAGAATATTTTACGCCGTCGAACGACCACATATAACGGTCCATATTTCCCGTTAGATGAACCTCGATAGTTCGCGACGGCGGGCGTTTGTCCGCCATCGGTTTGACGTTACGCAACTGGCTGTAGGTCAGTACCCGGTGATCCACCCCTTCCAACCCGGTACCTCGCTCGTCCAGTCGATAGCGCTGAACGTCCGCCACCGTCAGATTACCCGGTCCATGCTCACCGGGGCCGTGTTGGGCTATGACAGGTCCTGATTTTTCCATCATGGCACCAGTGCCACCGCCCTTTGCCGTCCCGCCCATGCTACTTGAGCCGTGCTTCATGCCGGTCATGCCGCCATCATGAGGCGTGTCCTTCATCGCAGCTTGATCGCCAGACATGTCCATTCCGCTCATGTCCATGCCCATGTCCACCATAGTACGCTGGGGCTGGGACCTCAGTGGCGGAACTGCGGCGCTCAGACCTTGCCGGGGGGCCAGAGTCCCGCGAGCGTAGCCGGAGCGGTCCATAGACTCGACCATCAGAGTGTAGGCTTTGCTGTCTTTTGGTTCGACGATGACATCGTAGGTTTCGGCAACGCCAATCTGGAACTCGTCGGTCTCCACTGGCTGGACGTTCTGCCCATCCGAGCTGACAACCGTCATGGGAAGGCCTGGAATACGGAAGTTGAAATAGCTCATCGCGGATGCATTGATTACCCGCAGCCTCACTCGCTCTCCGGGTTCAAAAGTACCGGTCCAGTTGGCGTCCGGGTGCATACCATTAATCAGATAGGTGTAGGTATGACCGGTAACATCCGCGATGTCACGCGGACTCATCCGCATTCTGCCCCAGGCAAGACGATCTTGGATGGTTTTTGACCAGCCTGCTTTCTCAACGTCTTCAACGAAGTCGTCCGCTGTCCGCCGACTGAAATTATAGTAGTCACTCATTTCTTTCAGCTTGGCGAGCAAGCGATGGGGATCTTCAAAGGTCCAGTCATTCAGCACGATCACATATTCGCGGTCCGATTTGACTGGTTCCGGCTTCGCCGGATGAATCACAATAGGGCCGGTCTGACCAATCTGTTCCTGAAGCCCTGAGTGGCTATGATACCAATAGGTGCCAGCCTGACGGACCGGGAAGTTCGCTTCGAAGGTTTCGCCGGGTTTGATCCCGGGAAACGCGACCCCAGGGACGCCGTCCATCTGAAACGGCAGCAGAATTCCGTGCCAGTGGATGGACGTATCCTCAGCCGCCAAATGATTATGAACACGTAAAAGGGCGTTGTGTCCCTCCCAAAGCTCCACCAGTGGGCCCGGAACCGAATGGTTAATGGTAATAGCTGAGGTCTGGCCTCCGGCAATATCAATCGTCTCACGGCGAATATGGAGGTCCATTTCTACTGACCGCGGCTCGCCCCCGGGAACCCTGGCTCCATTTTCAAGCAATCGACGGTTAACCGCTGCCCGGGCGTAGCCGGGAAGCAACGCCTCAAAACCCGCAAGCATTCCTGTGGCAGCCATTGCCTTCAGCAGTTGCCGCCGATTTTTGCTGTAACTGTGACTCATAGTACTAACCTCAAATAAATAGCCTATCGGCCTGAATCATAGAGATCCGGCTGATGAGCCAGACCGCGATAGTCCTCTGATTCCGTTCGTCCTCTCGGGTACACCACCACCGCGAACGCAGCAACGCTAGACATTGCGTTGTGCTAAACCGGCGGCAATTCGCATTGTCGACACTTGGTCATGAACGCGCCCGAGCGTCTGCTATCGTTATCGTCGATGGCGCCATGCACGGTCAGCGCACGCGCATGTTTTGGTGACTGCGCAACGGTCATCACCGGCGAGAGATATAGCACCTCAAGCGCCGCTTCCCCGGCCCTACCAACGACGGGGAAAACCGATACGGGTGTCTGATTTGCCAGCCTGCGTCGGCAGGTCACTGCCATTTGAACGCCCGCTCGCGCCAGCCATAAAGGATGCCGATCAAGAGAATGCCAAGAAACATAACCATCTCGTAGACCATGAGCAGCAGAGTTCTGGGGTAGTCACGCACGTAAAATCGCGACCAGGCGTGGGTGTGGGGCTATCCACCGACCAGATAGTGCGCCCGCTGGGCCAGGGGTCGAATTTTTCGCTGGGTTAATTCCATGATAAGGCTCGTACTTCTATGCCTCGAAAGTGCGTGCGAACCCTCTCTAGTAAGTCCACGGTTTCATAGAAAGAGTAGTCAACATAAAGAAAACTTGAAAATGACCATTCGTTAATCCGGAATACGACCGTAACGATGCCTCTATGTGTCAACCTGGTGCATTAGCGGGTGCCCTCCATTAAGCTCCCCGACTTCAGAACCTACGCGGGCTTCTATTTATACCGGAGTCACTTCGCGATTTTGCACGTCAGTCGTATTGAAGTCTGCTGTCGGTTTTCAGCAAATAATTTCGATCTTTTTTTATTTTTTCAGATTCATTTCAGTAATGGATGTTTTAATAAATCTATCAAAAGAAAACGAGATTTAGCTCAAAGTCTAATCGTATTCACAGCGGCAGTTACTGAATTGGTTTCTCGCCTTATACCCAAGTAGTAAGGATTTCAATATGAAAAAGATTATTATTGCTGCGGCAGCTACCGTATTTTTCTCAGCTATGGCCAGCGCAAATTCTGGTTTGGCAGATCGCATTAGTGACGCCCGCAGTTATCCTACCAAGACGGAGAGCACAGAAGTTTTGGAAACCCTTAAAATGCAACATAAAAGAATTCATGCGCAAATGGATAAATTAGAGCTAAAAGCTAATGATCCGACTTAAACGTTTGGGCGCCCCCAAATAGATATCCATTGGCAGCAGTTAATAAATAAACGTGACCAGCCATTATTCTTATAGCCTAAGTTCAGGTAATAAGTGCAGCACCATTTTTTTGAGGCTGCCCGAGCAGTACGGATCACAAATGAAGCCGTTATTTTACTGAAACCGTGGTGCAAATGGAATTAATCAGCGTATCCGAGTGAACAATAACGACGCCTATTCTACTGATCTATCAGTCAGCGGAGGCATGCTGGCGATTGTTCAGCGTTTCCCCAGGACGTGGCAAATTGAAGGGTTACGGTTGAAAGCATTCAGACAGGGTTCAGTTTCACGGTATAGACTGGCATAGGAGCAAGGTAACCTCGCTGCCATCGATTCACGCGACCAAGCGGAGAAGTAACATGACACAGCAGCGGACACTACGAGTAGCAATCAATGGTTATGGTGTTATCGGGAAACGGGTGGCTGATGCGGTCGCTGGTCAGGACGATATGGTACTAGCCGGGGTCGCGGATACCGCTCACGACTGGCGAACACGGGTTGCCCTCAGCAAGGGGTTTCGGCTGTATGGGGCCACCAAGGCACATGCCGACGTCATGCACCTAGCGGGCATTGCCATTTCCGGCACGCTTGATGATTTGCTCGATGAAGCCGACATCGTCGTGGACTGCACACCCAAATCAGTGGCCAGCCAGAACATCGAAACATACCGGCAGCGTGGTCTCAAATTTATTGTCCAGGGTGGCGAGAAACATGAGACCACCGGCCATTCATTCGTTGCCGAGACCAGTTACGCCTCGGCGATCGGTCGCGACTGCACCCGCGTGGTGTCATGCAACACGACGTCAATCGTTCGCACTCTGACAGCTCTAAAACGCCGGGGATTGCTTCTTCGTGCCAGAGGCACACTGTTACGCAGGGCGACGGATCCGTGGGAAAGCCATCTGGGTGGAATTATGAATACGGTAGTGCCCGAGCGGGACATTCCCAGCCACCAGGGCCCTGACGCCCAGAGCGTTGACCCAGACCTTGATATCGTAACGATGGCCGTCAAGATCCCCGAAACACTTGCTCACCTGCATTACTGGTCGGTACAACTGACCCGTCATGCGAGTAAGGACGAAATACTGGATGCATTTCGCGCCTCCTCCCGTATTTCCCTGATTCGGACCGACGATGGTTTAACCGCTATCAACGCCGTCAAGGAACTCATGGCCGATCTCGGCCGGCCTCATGATAGTTTGTATGAAGTCGCGCTGTGGGAAGACATGCTCAAGGTTCAGGGTGATGAGCTGTTCTATGCTTATATGGTCGACAATCAAGCTATTGTGATCCCGGAAACGATTGATGCGATACGCGCGCTTACCGGAATTGAATCGGATGCGGATCTGTCGATCGGCAAGACCAATGCCAGCCTCGGCATCGGCTCTCTTCACCTGTAGCTAAAAACATTGGGCACCGTCGTGGGGAAACGGTCGAGGCTACCGAATATATCTCAGGCCCGTCCGTGACAACGAATTGGAAGAGGAAGTCATTCTTTCAACAGCTGAGAGACCATAACGACGAGGAAAAACGATGTGGACAAGATTGCTCTCTATTTTTTTGAAGCGCCTGATCAATCAGGGGGCCTTGGTCGTCGTCTACCCTGACGGGCGGTCAATACGATACGGTGATGGGTCGACACCTGCCGTCACCATGCGTTTGCACGTGCGCGCTCTGCCACGCAAACTCCTGATCAATCCCGACCTCGCATTGGGCGAGGCCTATATGGACGGCACACTCACTGTCGACCAGGATGATATCTACGATCTGGTCGAATTGTTGGTCGTCAATCTGAGGCTCCAGCCCGACGTATGGCATTACCGCTGGTTAGCACACCTCCGGCGGCTTTACCGCAGGCTCTCGCAGTTCAACCCTGCCGGGCGAGCTCAGCGCAACGTGGCGCATCATTATGACCTGTCCGGTGCGCTATACGACCTGTTCCTGGACGCCGACCGTCAATACTCCTGTGCCTATTTTCGGGATGCGGGTGACACTCTTGAGACAGCGCAAAGGAATAAGAAAACGCTGATCGCTACCAAACTCCTCCTGTCGCCAGAACAACGGGTTCTTGATATCGGCTGTGGCTGGGGCGGACTCGGGCTTCATCTCGCTCGTGACTATGGTGCCCGCGTCACCGGGGTGACCCTCTCGCATGAGCAACACAAGATCGCGGAAGAGCGTGCTCGGGCCGAAGGTTTTGACGACCGCGTGCAATTCTGTCTGCAAGACTACCGCGACATCGACGGCACTTTTGATCGTATCGTATCAGTCGGCATGTTCGAGCATGTCGGGGTTCCACACTACAAGGAGTTCTTCGCGACCCTGCGAGACCGCCTCAAAGACGATGGTGTCGCCCTGCTGCACACGATCGGCCGGGCCGACGGACCGGGATCAACCAATCCCTGGATCGCCAATTATATTTTCCCCGGTGGCTACAGTCCTGCCCTATCGGAGGTACTTGCCATCGTGGAACAGTCCGGTCTCTATGTTACCGATGTCGAAGTGTGGCGGCTTCATTATGCGGAGACGCTGAAGGAGTGGCGCAACCGGTTCGAGGCCAAACTGGACCAAGTACGGTCAATCTATGACGAGCGGTTCTGTCGCATGTGGCGGTTCTACCTTGTTGCCAGCGAAGTAGCATTCCGGCACAACGGCCATGTCGTCTTTCAAATCCAGCTTGCCAAAAAACAGGACGCGGTGCCTCTCACTCGATATTATCTGACTGCTTGCGCGACGCAACCACAATCCAGATAGCCATGAATTCGGCAGCTCTGGCACGTCTCTTCCCGCCGTTTTCGCAGAGCCTCTCGCGACCGGTGCAACCGCTCCCTCAAATTACCCTCGGAGATATCAAACACCGCCACCAAACACCACAAAACACCACAAAACAGAGAAGCCATATCACGCCATACTTAACCGTATTGAATGCAACAGATTGGCTCTGTTCAATCTAGCCTTAAGGCCATAGATATGAAGGGTCACTCAGAGTCCGACCAGCAGAGATCGCTCTCGGCAATCGATACCGGAGAACCGTTAGCGCCTGAATTCGAACTTTTCAACGAAGGGGACGAACTTTACGCAGCGATGGCCCGCTCGATTCGAGCGGCGACTCACCGTGTCTTTCTGGCGTCGTATATTCTGGCTGCAGACGAAGTCGGAACCGTGTTGCTCGATGAACTGATGCGCCAGTCCCGGCGTGGCCTTGACGTACGCATACACGTTGACGCCCTGGGCTCAGGTAGCGGCCTTCCTCGAAGTCATCGACGCCTGATCAGGGCGGCCGGGGGTACGTTTGCAACGTTTCCACCGTTGGAGCTGGCGACAGCCAATGCGTTATAACCGTCGTGATCATCGTAAATTGTTGGTGGTCGATGGCCAGACAGCGTATCTCGGAGGCTTCAACATTCACCGGGAAAGCTCCCAAAGCTTCTACGGCCCAACACGGTGGCGCGATGTGCACGCTTGCTTTAGCGGAGCCCTGGCTGCAGAAGCCGAGGCTCTGTTCGACGCCTTCTGGTGCGGTCACCCGGACGGGGATCCACTGCGTCACACCAGCGGTGACAGCCGGATTATTCCCAATACCACGCGCACCTGCCGTATACAGCTACGGTGTACCATCAAAGACCAGTTGGCTGCTGCATCAGAGACTGTCTGGCTGGCTACCCCCTATTTTGTTCCCGACCGGGGCTTGCGCAGGCAGCTTATTCTCGCGGCGCGCCGCGGAGTCGACGTACGTATTCTGACAACCGAAAAAACGGACTCAGCACCCGCACAATGGGCAGCCCGTGCTTTTTACGGTGAGCTCATTGAAAACGGGGTTCGCGTATTCGAATATGCACCCCGTTTGTTGCATTCAAAAGTTCTCCTTGTTGACAATGGCTGGGGAAGTATCGGAACGGCCAACTTCGATTACAGAAGCCTGTTTATCAACTACGAACTAACGCTGATTTCAAGGAACAGCGCCTTAATCAGCCAGTTGGGAAAAACCTTTGTGGATGATCTGCAGGATTCAGCTGAAATCACCGGGATGGCCTGGAAGCATCGTGGACTCTTGGATGGCATCTTTGATGTGTTTGGACGATTTCTACGGAAGTGGCTTTAGCTCGGATGCTCATGTCGTATTGTCATCACTGGCGTCCCGTGAAGCAGCCGCGAAATCGACGGGACTGTCGGCTAATCTCGTGAAACTGATCAGCAGGGTGACTCAGGGTACCGGCGCCGTCAGTCGGTCAATGGCGTGGCCGCGTGTAGGAAGTTGGCGGGACTGAAGATCCCGGTTGTTTGGAGAAAAACCAGGACACCCACGAGCGCGCTCTTCGGGCTGAACGGTATAGAACGCGCTGAACGCGCCCCAGATCATCAGCACCAGTATGGCGACGCCGATGATGCCCTTGCTGCCGACCTTGTTGAAGAACTCGGTCAGATCCGGCGGTCCCTGCCTGCCGTGGCCGTTGGGCTTGACGGATTGAATCATGTTTTGCTCAGTTGAAGCGGCGCCCGCCAGTCTAACGCTTTCCGCCCGGTTGGAACGGTCAGCAGACAGGATCCAGTGTGATGGATTTCAAAACTATCTCTCGCGAAGACGCCAGGACGCATCCGCGAGCTCAGGCTGACCCGGGGCCGAACCCGGGTACGCTTCGCTTGACGGCGTAGATCGCGCAGTCGATTGGATTGAGCGCAGTGCTGGAATACTGTCACTGAAGCGGCCGTAACTGAGAACTTTTCCCTTTATAATCAATAAACACGCGAATCTGTGTGCCATTCATGCGAAATCTGGGTTAGTCCGTTGGCCGGCGATCCAGTGCACTACGGCTGAGCAGAACAGCCACCGGGCGCAACGCGGGAATATGCTCGAACACAATGACCAGGGTGGCAGTGAGCAGCACCCCGATCAAGGTGCCGACCAGGTCCCAGACCCAGCCCCAGAACACGATAGATACCAGCACCACGATGGGTGAAATATCCAGACTGCGTCCCGCCATACGGGGATCCACGACATTACCCAATAGCTGCTGGATGACAACCAAGCCGGAAATCGCCACCAGCGCATAGCCTGGCCCGAACTGCAGCATGGCAATGACCGCTGCCGCGAACACCGCGATGGTCGAGCCGATATAGGGAATATAGTTGAACAGAAAAATCAGGATGCCCCAGAGCAGCGCGAAATCGACCCCGAGTAGCCACAGCCAGAGCCCGCTGCTGGCGCCGGTCAGCGCACTGACCAGGGTCTTGACCACAAGAAAACGGCGCACCTTCCCCGAGGCGGTATAAACCGTTGCCATAATGGCCCGCGAGCGCGCCTCGCCGAGACCGACAGACATTTTGTCCTGCCACTCGTCGGCCTCGATCAGCATCAGCAGCACCAGGAAAAAGACGAGGAACAGCATGGCCATCAGCAGCCACAAATAGCCTATGCCCGAGGTCACCCAGCCGAGCGCCCGCCCGGTCAGATCACGCATAGGCTCGGCAAGCATGCGCATATGCATGGCATGGGGCTCGGCCAATGCCTGTAGTTGGGCCCAAAGTTGTTGGGCGGACTCGGCATAGGTCGGCGCCTTGGCCAGAATCATGCTCAAGCTCAGCCATACGCTGGCCACCAGCGCGCCGAGGATCGCGAGGAAGATAGCCATGCAAACGACGATGCTGACCCAATGCAGGGGTCGGGGCAGCCAGGCGTTGAGGCGTCGCTGCAGCGGCCGCAGGACAAGGGTAACGAAAAAGGCCAGCGTCAGCGGCATGGTGACCACGTAGGTCATCTTGAGCGCCCAGCCCACCAGGATGACGGTGATTACCGCCAGCAGGATGATCATGACCTTGCGACCACGATCCACGTTAGAAGCCGGTCAGATCGAGAAGCCAGGAACGGATCACCGATCCTTGCCTCCAAAGCTGGGCGATTTCCGCGAGATCGAAGTCGTAATCGACGGCTTCCGGATCGTCGCAGGAGGCCGACAGCTCATCGGGGCTTTGCCGATCGTGGCCGGCATTGCGAAGCAGTTCGAAGCCTTCGGCATAGGCGGCCATGAGCACGTATTTAATGGCGTTGTGTGCCCTCTTCACGTAGTGACCGGCCCCTGCAGGGCCGCAGTGCAGATAGCCTTCCGCGGCAGTGTCGCTGTCATTTCCCAGAGGTACGGGTGCCATGGTGCTTCCCCTGCCGGGCGCCAGGGTGCGGAACAGCGGAGTCAGCCGTGCCACCGGCGCATCGGCGCCGCCGATCATCAGGCAGTAGCCTTGCTCCAGCCCCCATATGCCACCGGACACACCGACATCGACAAAGGCAATGCCTTTTTTGGCCAGGCTCTTCGCTCGATAACGCGTATCACGATGATGGGAGTTGCCGCCGTCGACCAGGATATCGTCGGTGCCGAGCAAGGGACTCAGGGTGTCAATAACACCCGCCACCGCGGTGGCGGGGATCATCAACCAAACCACCCGTGGCACCGTCAAACGCTCGACCAGTTCATCAGGCGTCCGTGCAGGTTCGGCACCAAGCGCCGCGAGTCTGCCCAGCGCCTCGGCATCACCATCATGCACGACCACGTCATGGCCCGCCGCCATCAGGCGTTGCGCCATATTGCCGCCCATGCGGCCCATGCGGCCCAGTCCGATAATTCCGATTTGCATCACACCGTCATCCTTTGCATCACAATCAAGCGTCAACCCGCCTTATTCACCGGGCTGAGGCAGAAAAGAAGATGGCGAGCGCTTTCTCTTGTAGAATCAAGATGTTCCTGTAAGAACACGATTCAAGAGGACCACTCGCCATGGGTGAAAGCCTATCCCCCTGGAACCCGTCCTGCAACAGGTCTATCCGCGTCGAGCTCAGCGGTCACCGCACCACCAGCGACAGCGGTGCCTTGCTGCTGCGTGAAGCCCTCGACAGCAGCGGCGTGATCGCCGCGCTGGAGGACCACCTGGTCGATCACCGCGACCCGGATCGCGTCCGCCACTCGTTGGCCAGCCAGCTGTGCACTGTGGTGTTGCAGAACGCCATGGGCTGGATCGATCTCAGCGATACCACCACACTGCGGAACGATCCGCTCTGGCAGCTGGCCTGCAGCGATGTGCGTGGGACGCCGCCGTTGGCCCAGGACCGGCCGTCTCAAGCCACGCTGTCGCGGCTGCTGACGTGCCTGGGCCGCGACGACAACATCGATACCGTACATGAGGGCCTGCTGCGGGAGGGCAACGCCGGGCCGGCCGAGAACGCCGACACCTGGATCCCACACTTGGTGCGTCGGCTCAACGAGAGCACCGGGGCCGAGGTCAAGTGCGCATCGATGCCGGCTTCACCGACAACGACACGCTGGAGGCCCTGGAAGATCGCGACATCGAGTATCTGGGCCGACTGCGCAGCCACACGGGCCTTCAGAAGCTGGCGGCGCCGTACCTGAAGCGGCCACGAGGCCGTCCGCCCGAGCAGCCGCGGGAATGGTGCCATGCCCTCGAGTATCAGGCGGGATCCTGGCCATCGCCGCGACGCGTGGTGCTGGTGGTGCAGGAACGCCCCGATGATCTGCTGCTGCATGCCTTCTTCCTGGTCACCAACCTCAGCAAGTCCGACTGGCCGCCTGAGAAGGTTCTGGCACTGTATCGCCAGCGCGGCAGCGCCGAGGCCCACATGGGCGAGGTGAAATCGGCCCTCGACGTGCACCTCTCCTCGACGGATCGCGGCGCCTCGAGCGTTCAGGACGTGATGGCCCGCAACGAAGTGAGCCTGCAGCTGAGCCTCTACGGCTATCAGGTGCTGCATGGCCTACGCTGCTTGCTGGAGCGACAAACCCGGCAGGGCTGGAGCCTGAGGCGGATGCGCGAGCAGGTGCTCAAGGTGGCAGCCACGCTGGCGGTGCACGCCCGGCGCATCACCGTGCACCTCGGCGATGCCGCCGACAAATGGTGGCCGTCCTTGCTGAAGGGGTTGCCTCGGCTGACGGCACTGACCTGACACGCCGCATTACCCAGCCTTTCCCAGCAGACAAGGCGGTCACCACGGAGGCCGACGATCGAAATCAATGCCCAACTATGAACTAACGCTGATTTCAAGGAACAGCGCCTTAATCAGTCAGTTGAGAAAAACCTTTTTGGATGATCTGCAGGATTCAGCTGAAATCACCGGGGTGGCTTGGAAGCGTCGTGGACTCATGAGTGGCATCTATGGTGTGTTTGGACGGCTTCTACGGAAGTGGCTTTAGCCCGGATGCCCATGGAGCGATAGAGGACACGTCCGTGCAATATCCCACCCTTGTCAGAATCCATAGCGCATGGCGAGATAGAGGTTGTTATTGTCCTGAAATTGACCAAAAAAAGTCTCTTCCTTCTCGCCCAGAAACAGGTTTCCTCCGACCTCGACGGAGAGATGGTCGTCAACCTTGTACCCCACTCTAGGGCGCAGGTAGGCGTCCCGATCAGAAGGTGAGTAGAACACGAATAGCGACCACTCCAGGTTCTGACTGAGCGTAAGCCAAGTGAGCCGTTGGGTGAGGACGTGGCGATTTTCATCCCGTGCCGGTACTCCGGAGGGCAGCGCCCTCCGATAGGCCTCGTACCCACGCAGGCGCTCCAGATAGTACTGCAGTCCCAGGGTCAGATTTCGGGCGATTTCCTGCTCGTAGCCAAGCAACAGGCGCAACTCGCTGTTACGCACCGCGGGATCGTCGCCCGCCCTATCGTCACGGCTATCATAGTAGCCCAGCTCGACGTTGCCGATCCCCGCACCCACTGGGCCGCGGAGGCTGGCGCCAAGCACCGACAGCGGGGGGAACGTGGCACGGCCACTGGACGGCTCAACCCCAGCCGGACTCTTCCAGAAGCCATGGTAACCGTAGAGTGCGACCTCGTAGGCATCGACGTTTCGATACAGCCGTGCGGCCCACTCGTCGTCCTGAAATTCGTCTGTCGGCCGCTCTGTTTGTACGACCGCCTCACGCCCGACCAATCGCCCTCGCCCAGCGTCAAAGAAGGACAGTCGGCGACCATCAATGAAACGATCGGAGTCAAACCTCGGGGTGTAGACCAGGTCGAGATTGACCGCCGCGGTGAAGGCCGACAACTTAAACGCGTCCGACGGCGCCTTGAGATACTCGACGTCACGACCAATAAAGAAAGAGACCCAGTCCTTCGGAAACAGGTCGTTAATGAAGACCAGGTCACCGGTGCCCCAAGTCAGGGTCTGCCGGCCCAGTTTAACGTCGATGTCGGCGCTCGGCGAAAACACCAGACTGGCCTCGCGCAGGTCGAAAACGCCCTCGCCAGTTTCCAGATCTACTCTTTGGTTGTCAGCCAAATCGTCATAGAGAAAATCGCCGGTAAGTTTCAGCGACACTCCAGCAAGGTACTTCTCCAGCTCAAGCTGCAACCGGGTCTCGGCGATCGAGAGGTCACGCTGATGAGGATCATCGCTCAGCCGACCCCCGCCGCGGACATCCCAGAAGCCGCGCAAGCGAAACGGCAGGCCTGACGAAGCCGCCTCGCCGCTGATTTGTTCCGCCTTGCCGCCGAGGCCCGCAGGCAGGGCAGGTTCTGTCACATCGTCGGTCGGCGCGCCCAGGCCGGCGGGCAGCGACGGCTCGGCAGCCCAAAGTGTGCAAGAAGCAGTGCCGAGACCGATGCCTCCCAGCAGCGACAAGAACAAGGCACTCGCGTTCATCCAGGCACACCCCGCCTTCCTTGCGCCCGCTTTCACCGCAGATACTCCATGGGTGCTCGCCGCAGGTAGCGCTCAGTGAATATCTCTTCGGGCAGGTCAAGATCATAGCCAACCCCACTGTAGGTCAGCTCGGTGGTGCTGCCGCTGCGCAGATCTTCCATTCTGGCCTTCACGACCGTGGGATAGCCCTGCACGTCTTCCACTGCCAACGCAGTATATCGCCTGTAGGCGTTGCCACTTTCGTCGATGTACTCGGTGCTAATCGGAAGGAAAGTCTGTTTGTGTATATAGACATCGTAGTACGCGAACTCAACCGCCTGGGGGTCTTTGGGCTTGTTGCGCACCACGTAATAATTGTCTGTGGTATCAATCAGCTCATGGCTGTCGGCGTCGATGTTGCGCCCGGAGATGTCCTCGTAGAAGAAGTCCGATCCGACAAAACTGGTGCGCTTGTCGGAGGCCGCAATTCGTTTCACCAGATCCAGCGCTGGCAGATACATCCAGCGGTCATCGTCCCGGCCCTGATACTTCCAGACCAACAGCACCATCTGACTCACATCCGCTGGTCGCCGGAAGTAGACATAATACTGTTGCTCACCCAGATACGCGCCCTCATCTAGGGCATCAGTATCGGGCCCGTCGCGCCGCAAGATGGTGACTTCGCGCCTGCGGGTACGATCCTGATTGTCAGTGATGATCATGGCCACTCTGGCTCGACCATCGCGCCCCTGGAAATACGACACCAGATTGGCGCGGTTAACGATCTCCTCGACGGAGGGCGTATCAGAGGCGCCTTGGGCAATGGAGGCCAGGCTCGCCATTGCGACAGCCAGAGTCAGTGTTCGAATCAGGTAAATAATCCGGCATCTGATCATTGTGCACCTCCTTTTTCAGTTTGAGGGCTATCTTCGGCCCGGCGAGGGCGGGGAAACAGCCACCGTTGCAGTAAGGTGACCAGAGCCGGCAAAATCAGCAGCGTGCTCAGGCCGGCAGTCAGCAGAATCGCCGCGATGAACACTCCCACCGTCTGATAGGGTACCAGCGGTGCGGCCAACAGAGGCAGGAAGCCCACTCCCAGTACGATAGCATTGCGAGTAATCGCCCTCGCCGGCTCCCCGAACATCGGACCCACCGAACGGCGCCAGGAGCCGGTCTCGGCCTGCGTGACGCGGGCGCGAGCAAGAAAATGGATGGCATAGTCGACGGCGAGCCCCAGGCTCAACGCACTGAGCACGGCCACTGGCATGTCGTAGTTTTTACCGACGACGCCAATCAGACCGTAGATAGAACCGATCGTCACGGTCAGAGGTACCATGCACAACAACCCCCATAACAGTGAGCGGAACAGCAACGCCATCAGCAGCAACACCACCAGAAAACTGCCCACCAGGGCCGTGGCCATGCCGCTTACCATCTTGTTCTGCCAAACCACGTTGATGTAGTTGAGGCCGAACCAGCGAGCTTCAAACGCCGCGGGCGGGGGGTTACGTGCGATGAACTCGTCAAGCGCCTCCACCACACGGCTCATATCCTGATTGTCACCGCTAGTGAGCTGAACCCATAGGCTGGCACTGCGGTAGTCTGGCGTAACAAAATGCCAGAGATCCTGGGGCCGATGGCCATTTTGGTAAGTGATCAGCGTCTGGGCGACGGCTCCCGGACGGTCTGGAATGCGGAAGGCGTCGTCGCCCCCTCCCAACAACTCCCGGTGCACGGTCTTGACCACATCGGTAACGGAGTTGGATTTGCCGACAACACCGGTTGCCTCCAGCTGCTGCTGCAGCGTGGCGATATAGCGCAGGACCTCGGGGCGCTTGAAAATCTCGTTCTGCTGGCGTTCAGCATCGACAAATGACTGAGCCTCGCTCCAGGCTGCGTAGCCTTCATCTGAGGCGGTATCGAGCTGGACCTCAATACGTTGGTCCAGAGTGTCGAGAAGAATCTTCACCGAAGATGCCTCTGCGGCAGCGTCCCTGGCCATAGCGCGAAGCTCCCCAAAAACCGCAACCGCCGTCGGATCGCCCTGTGCACGTCTATCCTGTTGACGTGACGTCAGCCGGTCGAGAAATGCTTTCTCATAATCGGCCACGGCCTGATCGGTTTCAGTTGGCACCAATGCCAGGTAGGCCATGTAGGTGCCGCCGAAATGTTCGTTAAGCACCTGATCCGCCACCCGGATAGGGTGTTCGGGCTCAAACCACTTAACCGGATTGTCGTTGATTTGGATCAAGCTAATGCCATAGCCGGCGGCCACCACCACAAGCATCACAGTCACCATCACCGCCTTGGCGTGATCGGCCACCCACTCACCAAGATGACGCAGCCAGCGCCCCATACTCGTATCCTGATCCGGGTCACTGGCCGCATGGCCGAAGCCGATGAGGCGCTGCTCCGGTATAAGCATAATGTAGGCCGGAATGAAGGTCACCGTGCACAGCCACGCCAGCAGCACACCGATCGCGATGAAGATGCCAAACACCTGTACCGGAGGGATGGGGGTAAGTGCCAACGAGGCGAAGCCCGCCATCGTCGTCAGGGTGGTGAACAGCATCGGTTTAAACAGTATCCCCATAACCTCCTGGATGGCCTTGCGACGATCTCGATGCTGTGGGTAGCGGTCGAAAAACTCTGAGAGAATGTGCACTGCGTCCAGCACGGCAATGGGCATAATGAATATGGGGATCATTGAACTCATGATGTGGATGGTGTTTCCACTGATCACCAGCAGCGCCATGGTGCTCGCCGCCGCCACCAGCGCCACGATCATCGCCGAGGCGACAAGCCGGATGTGACGAAAGAACCACCACATCACCAGGAAGATAACCAGCATTGCCAGTGGCGCTGAAATCGCCATCTGGTAAAACATCTGAACACCGAAAGTGTCTTCGGCGACTGGCAGCCCCGTGATGTAAGCCCGATCACCTGTGCCCTGCCAACTGGCAACCTTGTCGAGCAAGGCCTCGCGGACGCGGTAACTCAGATCCTTGTTGGTAAGCGGCAGATAGAGCGCAATTGCCTTGCCGTCCGCGCTGACCAGGGTGTTGTCGAACAGCGGAATACGCTGCGCTCGCTCCCGCACAGCGAGCGCCTCTTGGCGGGAGGCCGGCGGCTCCGGCATGAGCCAACTGAAACGGACCGTGCCGAGTCCCTGCTGCTCGATGTTGTCGACCCGAGAGAGCGCGAGCATGTCGGCCTCAACTACCCCCTCTAACCGATCAGGGTTATCCGGGTCCGGCCACTTGAGAGTGCTGGCATACTCGGTCAACTCGTAGATTCGCCGCAGCGAGTCGACGTTAAAAACCCCGTCGGGATTGGTCTCGTTGACGACACCCACAACGACCATGTCATAAAGCGAGAACCGTGCCTTCATCTCGTCATGGAAGACTCGTACCGGCTCATCGGCGGCAAGCATGTTCTCCGGGTCGGTATCAACAGCCAGCGGATTGAGCAGGCTGAACCGCTCGGGCCAGAGGCTCGGCAGCGCCGCCAGAGCCACTAACGTCAGTGTGACGAGCACCATGGCCCATACGATCAGGCGAGGACGGTCGGTCGCGACAGATCTCCACGATCTATCAATCTTTTCAGACATTTGCGGAGCCCCCAGCGTCAGTCAAAGGCATTGCCGGGCTTCTTACCCAGTGCCTTAAGGATCTTTGCCAGTGGACAGAACCCGGTGAAGGCAGACTGCAGCATATTGGCGCCTACGAACGCGGTAAACCATAGCCAGTATGTCGAGTGGAACTGGGAAAGGGCGAGGCTCACGAGAACGAAAGTTCCGGCGAATGCGAGTACGAGACGGTCGATCGACATAGGTATCTCCTGCTATATTGACGAATCTTTGGCGTTTCGGCGGTCTCCGTCACGTAGTCACGTAAGAGTACCGCACGCATAGAGTTTGCAAGGTTCCGGTCGTGTACCCACCACTTACCGAAGCGGCCAAACGACGAGAGGCAAGCAAGGCCTTACGATCCAATACTAGCTCAGCGAGCCTAACATATGCACACTTGTATAGATATGAAGATATGAAGATATGAACCAAGATCGTATGTTGGAAGCGGTGGATCGAGCCACCAATTTGTTAAAGGCACTTTCCGGGCACAGCAGGCTGATGATTCTGTGCCAACTGGTCAACGGCGAGAGAACGGTGGGCGAGCTAGCGGAAGCGCTGGAGATGCGCCACGCGGCGATCTCCCAGCAACTCTCTCTATTGCGAAAAGACGGCTTGGTGCGTGTTCGACGTGAGGCGCGAAACATGCACTACTCCCTCGCAGGAGATGAGGCACGTCGAGTTATCGAGCTTCTCTACGAGTTGTACTGTGGTAATGAGGCAGGAACCGCCGAGTAACGAACATTCACCGACTCGGCTACGCTGACGTCTCCACTACGCAGCGCTGAAAAATGGCTTGGTCGAACCGCCTTTCGTTGACTTTTTAACACGAAAGGCGCTCTACTTGAGGAATTTCGGGTAGCAGGGATTTTTTGAATGCAGGGAATTGGTGTATTTACGGCGCTGCTCTTCGGTATGTTATTTTTTGGGAGCGGCACGCCGACTGCCAAGATCGTGACTGAAGGGTTTCCCATTTTCTTGGCACCGTTTTTGCGGCTGTTACTGGCTGCCCTGCTCACTACGCCGCTGCTGATTATCTTCCGCCGGGAGCTGCGCGGAATCAGCCAGCGCGACTGGCTGCTTATCGGTGGGATCGGAGCGATCGGCCTCGTCGCTTTCAGCCTGTTCCTACTCAGCGGCATGGCCTTGGTCAGCGGTGTCATCGGTGCGGTGGTGATGAGCACTAGCCCCGCTGCCGTCGCCGTTGGGGCGGCCTGGTTCCTGGGAGACACACTCGGTCCAGCGAAGCTGATGGCGGTTGGATTGTCGATCGCGGGTGTCTTGGTTATCAACACCTCTGGAGCCGAGGCGGGCGGCCAAGGCGTCTGGATCTCGATTCTCGGGAGTCTTCTCATGCTAGGAGCGGTGGCTAGCGCGACAGCCTACTCCCTCTTTGCCAAACGCGTCACCAGCAAGGTGAGGCCGGTTCTCTTAATCCCGCTGGCGGCGTGGATTGCCGTCGGCATCTTCGCCGTGCCGGGCTTATACCAAGCGGCTAAGTTCGACTTCGGCGCCCCGAGCATCGAGCAGTGGAGCGCCCTCGCCTGGTGGGGGGTCGGGCCCTATGGGATCGGAACGATGCTGTGGTTCTATGGCCTGAAGTCGGTGCAGGCGAGCACAGCCGCGGGCTTCATGGGCGCGATGCCGGCCAGCGGCCTGTTAGTATCGTATGTCTGGCTCGGCGAAGCCTTCCACTGGATTCACCTGGTCGGCTTCGCCCTAGTGCTCGCGGCGATCGCCCTAGTAGCGTGGGCCCACCAACACGGCAAAGCCGCCGCTGGAGCCAAGGGGAAAGCGTTCAAGAACTCCACCGTCTATCCCTGCTAACAGTGCAGCC
>Ga0306867_1000556_pt1 | contig 20846 bp, 32 predicted proteins | sample AntRauTorckE6831_FD_190432 | JGI IMG/M metagenome (GOLD analysis project Ga0306867, IMG submission 190432) | Saline lake microbial communities from Rauer Islands, Antarctica - Metagenome Torckler E6 #831 (v2) (version 2) | ecosystem: Environmental > Aquatic > Non-marine Saline and Alkaline >...
CTACGACGCCCCGTATACGCCAAGAGGCCCTAGGAGGACCCGCGAGAGGGGTTTGGGGGCTGCGCCTCCCCGAAAAGGCGTACCCTTTCAACGGCTGGGCTGACCCGAACATGAAAGCGCCCGGCTCGCTATTTGCGGCCGGGCGTTTCGAGGACGCACGTTCGTCCCATGGGTCGAAGTGGTATCTCCAAAGGTCCTTTGGCGTCAAGTCGAAATCATCCCCACAGCTGACGCGCGATGCTGTCGGCCGCCGCGAGCAGCATGGAGAGCCGCATCCCCGCTTGCATTTTGCGGTCCTCCACGCGGTCGATCGACGGGCAGTTGAAGCTCTCGAGACCCTGATCGAACAGCACCACGTGATCCACCAGCTGCAGCCGCCAGCGATCCGCCACCGCGACTCGCATCGTCCGGAACGCCGCGAGCGAATCAGCGGCCCGCGCCAGCCGCCACCCGGCGTCTCCGCCACCGCCGCCATCGACGCGGATGCGCGCGGCGTCCACGGCCCCGACCCCCACCTGACTGGCCAGCCATTCGCCGTGGAACACGCTGAACGCCGCGAGCTGGCGCGGGCTGATCAGCGCCCCCCGGTTCCTGTATGGCACGGCCAGCAGGCCCAGCTGCGGCGTCGGCGAGAGCGCTCGCAGGTGCTTGCCCTCGGTGATCAGGCCGCGCGCCATGGCGTTCAGCGGATCGAACTCCAGCGTGTCGACCCGGCGGCCCATCTGGCGCGAGACCTCCTTGAGCGCCTTGATGCGATCCTGCCGGATGGCCGCCTCGGCACGGCGCACGGGATCCGTCTCGGGTGGCGCCTTGCCGTCGCGCCGGGCCAGGGCCGCCGCCAGACGCGCCTCGCGCAGCGGAGCGCCTTCTTCGACTGTCCCCGACCGGCCCGCCTCCATAGCCTCCACCGCCAGCGCGGCCGGGTTCGGCCCGCCAGACCGCGTCGCAGCCCCGCCCTCACCCACGGCCCCCGCCTCCTCCGCGTCCAGCCGCTCCAGCGCCATGGCCCAGCGCGCCTGCACATCGGGGTCCAGCGCCCTCGCCTCGGCCTCGCGCTTGGCCTTCACCCGCGCCGTGGCTTCCGCCGCACGCTGCTCCGCCTGCCGTCTCGCGTTCATAGCTTCACCTCCGCCCCGTCCGGCGACCGGACGGCGTCAAACCCGAATTCTTTGAAGAACGGCCCATAGGCCCGCGCCAGCGTCGCCACGTCGAAGCGGCTCACGGCGAGCACCGCCGCGCCCTCGGCGCGCAGACGGCACAGATCGCTGGCATATCGGGCCGCCCCGAAGCGCGCCTTGGCGAGCCGGCGCACCTCGCGCCACTGCGCCGCCGGTTCACCGGGCGACCCTGTATCGGGCGAAATACACCCCGGAGCGCAATCAGCCGCGCCTTGGACCGCCACGCCCACGCCGCCCTGTATCGCGCCGGATACACCCCCCGCCGAGCAAAACACCGTCCCCGCCGCTCCGGCGTCGGCCATGGCCAGCGCCTCGCGCGCCCGCGCCTCGGTTCCTTCGGAAGGACGGTTCGGGTGACTCCTGATGTCACCCCTGGGGTGACTCCTGGAGTCACCCCCCCTTGCATCAGATGTCACCCCCATTTCAGATGTCACCCCCATTTTCGAGGGCTCATCTGCATCAGATGTCACCCCCTTTTCCGGGCCCGGTGCATCAGATGTCACCCCCTTTTCCGGGCCCGGTGCATCAGATGTCACCCCCTTTTCCGGGCCCGGTGCATCAGATGTCACCCCCTTTTCCGGGCCCGGTGCATCAGATGTCACCCCCTTTTCCGGGGGCTTTTTCGAGCGTCCGGCGCGCCTGTCCCGGCGGCGTTTCTCGGCTGCTTCGCGCGCGTCGCGGAACAGGGTCATGTTGATCTGATACTCATTTGTGCCGCGCGGCCCGCCCTGCTCGGACAGGCGCCAGACGGGCGCAGCCGCAAGCGCCGCCTCGTGTCCGCCCGGATCCGGCCAGACGTCCGGGTTCCGCTTCACATCCACGGTGATCGCCTTGATCACCCGCTTGGCGTGGCGCTCGTCACAGCGCGCCTCCTCGGCCATGCGCTGATAGCCGATATAGGCGTATCCGTCCGGGTCGGCATGGTTGGCCAGCGACAGCAAAATGCCGTATGTCGCGCCCAAATAGAGCTCGCTTTCAATCACCGCGGCCAGGGCCTGAACGCTCATGACGCCCCCCTCGGCATATGCGCCTCAAACCCCGGCCCGCCCGGCGCGCGCGCGTCGAACAAATGCCAGGCCGCATCGTCCATGCCGTTGCGGCCGTTCTCCATCCAGCTCACCCGGCCCGCCCCCTGCACGGTGCGCAGGACGGGCTCGAAGGGCCGCGCCTGGCCGGTCTGCCACCAGCCGGCGTCGAACAGCAGCCAGGCGGGCGCGTGCGCCGCAAAGCGGGTGATCATGGGATGCAGCAAATGGCGGCTCCAGGGCGGGTTGGTGATGATGTAATCGGCAGGCGGCAGCGGATCGGTCAGCGCGTCGCCGCGCGCCACGCCCGGCCCGGCCGGGTGGGTGTCGAACGCCGCCACGCAGATCAGGCCGCACACGGCCGTGAGATGCCGCACAAGCCGCCCGTCGCCCGCACAGGGCTCGATAAAGGTCGATCCCGGCGCCACATGGCGGGCCAGCTCGCGCACGGGCTCCACGGGCGTGAAATAGGCGTCCTGGGCGCGGCGGGGATAGGATGAGCGCTTAGGCATCTTTGCCTGTCCTCCCTCGCGTCCGCTCGGTCGGGTCCGCGCATAAGGCGCGGGCGGCCGGTCGGCCTTGCGGCGTCGCTTTGCTCGCCGGGATCATTGTGCCGGCGTCGGGAGAATGATCGCGGCGGACCTGCGGCGCCGCGCGTGACGAAGGATCGAAGCCGGGCAGCATGGGCGTCGATATCCGGTCCAGCGCCGCCGAGGCGCGCGGATTAATCCACAGCACCTCGACGCGCTTCTTCGCCCCGTCCGCCAGCGCGGCCTTCTCCACGCGCCGCCAGCCGCTCAGGGCGGCGTCATAAAGCGCGGAGGGATAGCCGGAGAGCACCACCATGCCGGTCAGGCGCTTGAGCGCTTCCAGCAGCGCGACATGCTCTTCGTCGCTCATCTCAACGGCGTAGGCGCGGTCGTTCGCCCACTTGGCCTGCGCCGTGCGCGTCGCGTGCATATAGGGCGGGTCGCAATAGTGCAGCGTTTCCGGCGTGTCCTGCGCGGTCATGACCGCGATCGCAGGCTTGTGCTCGATCGTCACCCCCCGCATTCGCTCAACCACGGCCGAAAGAGTGTCGGGATGCGTGACGAAATCACCCGCCCCGGTCTGATTCTCCCGGTAGGCTTTTGCTCGAAAGCCGGCGGCGTTTTTGCGCCGCCCGGTGGTCCCGAAGGCCATGAAGCTGCGTGCAACCAACCGTCGCGCGCGCTCGACGGGATCGTCAGCAGGCTCGTACGCGGCCAGAAATTCCTCGCGTGAGAACGGGGTCAGCTTCAGCAATTCAATCAGACAGCGCGCCTGGAGAGGTTCTCGTAGGACCCGGAACAACCCGACCACGTCGCTGTCCAGGTCGTTGTAAACTTCGGCGTAAGAGCGCGGTTTGCGCAGCAGCACGGACGCCGCACCGCCGAACGGCTCGACATAGATGCGATGCGGCGGCAGATGGGCGATTACCCAAGGGGCAAGCCGCCATTTACCCCCATGCCAACGCAAGACGGGGCGCGTTACATCGCTCATGCGCCCACCTCGCGGGCGCAGGCGTTTGCAAGGTCAGCCGCCCGCAGGCGCGCTTCGGGATATTCGGCGTTGACCTGCAGCGCCGCCGCGTCGGGCGGCGCGCCGCCTGCGATCAGCGCGGCGGCGCGGGCGCGGGCGGTCTCGACCATGGCTGTAAAGCCCACAGCCTGACTGCTCAGCTTCAGCGGCTCACCCTCATCGATGCGCCGGCGCAGCATCACATCGCGGCGCAGCTGCGCCGCCTTCAGCCGGTCACAGCCCAGCACCGCGGCCAGCCGCGCCGGGCTCAGGTCCGGCTGCCCGGTGAGAAGCCGGTCGGCGGCCGTTCGAAGATCGCCCTTGTGCCCGCCCCCGCTGATGGCCAGCCCGTTGGCCGCCGCCACCGAGGCGCGGATGCGCGAACACCGGCCCAGAGACCAGCCGAAGCGGGCCTTCAACGCCTTCAGCGTCACGCCGGGCTCCGCCTTGAGGACCGCCAGCATGGCGGCGTGCTCGTCTGGTGAGCCGGTCATGACGCCTCCCCCAGCTGGCGGCGCCACCAGGACGACGATCCCGCCACCCCCAGCTCCGCCGCCACACAGACGGCCAGCGCAGGCAGGCTGAAGCCGCGCGCCCGCAGCCGCCGGCCCAGATCGCGGGCCAGCGGAACACGGTGCGCCGGATCCCCGGACAGAACCCGCACCGGCGGGCATGACGGGAGGCGGCCGGCGACCACACGCAGCGGCCCGGCCGCCAGCCCCGCGCGATCAAACGCAGCGTCTATAGCCGCCCGCGTGTCCGGCTTGGGCGGCGATGGCGGGGCCTGAACCGGCGCATCGAACCCCGCCGCCGCCCGCACATCGCCCGCCGTCACATCCAGAAAGTCCACCTCGCGCAAACCGGCGCGCGCCACCACATCCCAGACCGCCCGCGCCCCGGCGCCCGTGGCGGCGCCGGTGACGCGCGCTTTCGACAGGGCCGCAGCGACCGTGCGCACATCCGCCCACCAGCCCAGCGCCACCGCCAGCGGCGCGGCGGACGCCTCGCCCAGCCCCAGAAGGCAGCTCACCCGGGCGGTCTTCTCCCACCGCCCCGCGTCGCGCGCGACGCCGGCCCCTTCAGGGCCAAGCGCGCTCATGAAATCAGCGCCATGCTGGGCGCAGGCCGCCTTCAGCGCCTCGCTGAACAGAGTCGCCCGCTCACTCACCGGCGGAGCCGGCGTTTCAATATCGAGTGCCATGACCGGCTCCTATCGTTCGTAATCGCGCCCGGCACGGCGCATCCGGGCCTGCCGCACGCCGTGCAGCACGCTGGTGTGGTGATGGCCTGACGGGCGCCCGATCTCTTTCAGCGACATGCCGCGCTCATCCATCATGCGCCGCCAGGCTTCATGGCGGGCGGCCGCGACGCGGGCCGTGCGATTGCGGCCTTTCAGGACGGCGACACAGACCCCGATCTGCGCGGCCTCCTCCTCCCAGATCCGCTGCACGCTGGCGCAGCCGCGCCGCAAGGGACGCAGCGCCGCCGGCGTGGAGGCGAGCACGCCCCACCCGCTGGCGAAATCAGAAATGATCCGGCCACAGGACGGGCCCCGGTCATCCAGGCCCGCCGCCGACACCGCCGCCAGGAACAGGCCCACCCGGTCCATGCTCGGTTTGGGGCTGGGCTTGGGGCTGGGTTTGGGGCCGGGCTTGGGGCCGGGCTCAAGACTTGAACGCCCGCCCGGCGCGCGCGCCAGGGCCGTCATGATCCCGCCTCAAACAGTTCCGCCGTATCCGACGCCGGCGGAAAGGCCGCGTCCAGCGCGTCGCAGGCGGCGCTGAACCCCGCCCCCGTCACCGCGCGCTCGAAGTTCACCGCGTCGCCGGCCGCGCCGCAGGACCGGCACCGGTAATGGTCCGCGGCCGCGCTGATCACAACCCGCCCCCGCTCACAGGACGGGCAGGCCGCCTCATAGCCGGATGTCAGGGGCCGCAGGTCCGCATCATGGCGCTCGGCCACGTCGGCCACGGTTACGCGCTGCTTGATCGCGGCGGCGCGGTGGCGGTTATCGATCCGCACATAAGGATCGGCGGGAAACAGGGCCGTCATGGGCGAAGCCCTCCTGTGATGATGAGAACAAGGGCGAAAATCGAGGCCGCCAGGCACGCGGCCAGCCAGCGGCGAGCGGCCCCGGCGGCGCGCGCACGGCGCGACATGCGCAAGCGTGCCATCAGATCACCGCCCCGGCGCGAAGCGCCGCAAGCGCGACCGCGCGCCCGCAGCGCAAGCGAGGACCGCCCGAGCGGACGCGAGGAAGGACCAAGAAAAAACCACCCATCACCGGTCACCTCGCGGCAGGCCCGCGCGCGCCTTGGCGCGGTCCTCGGCGGCGCGGCGATGCGCGCGCACGGTTTCGGCGGCCAGCTCATGGACGGCCCTCGCGAGCGCGCGACAGGGACCTTCCCAGCGTTGGCGATGGACGGGATCGACGGCGGCCTCCCAGCGCGCGGCGGCCTGATGAAGCATGCAGTAGAGCTGCGGCTCTGGGCACAGCGACGCCAGATCCGGCTGCAACGCCTGCGCCATGGCGCGGCGCGCCAGCACCGCTCCGTGCCCGTCATCGGAGTTCAGCGCCCGCTCCACATCGAGAGTCATCGTGGCCCAGGCCGGCGGCTTTCGCCGGCTTACGGGCGGCAGGTCACGGCCCAGGGCGCTCACGATCCACCGCCCAGCGGCGGACCGCTTTCGGGGTGCTGGGCCGCGATCTCAGCGTCCAGCGTCAGGGAGGCGATGATCATCTGCGCCAGCTGGCGGCGCAGGGCCGGCGCCTCCCCATGGTCGCAGCGCCCGTCCGCAAAGGCCGTGGCGATCTCGGTGACGGTCTCGCCGGCCTCGGCCAGCGTGATCGCCGCCGACCCGGCGGCCTTCAGGCGGCCGGGCCCCGGCACCAGCAGATAGCCGCTGGCCGCCGCAAGCGCGGCCGCGATATGGGGATAGTCGGACTCGGCCTCCAGATCGGCGGCCACATCCACCGGAATGAACTTGTCCTTGGATCGGTCGGCGTAATCGCGCAGCGACTGGCCGCACCGGCTTCCGATCAGGCGCGCGGCGGCCTCCGCCGCCCGGTCCGGTGCGCCGAAGGACGACAGGCACAGCCTCACGGCGGTGCGCAGGCCCGCATAAACCGACGCGCTGTGAACCCGCCCAGTCATGAAGCGCCGCCCCGGACCCGACGGGTCCGCAAGGGCGCCGTAAAGAGACCTTGGCCGCCCGCAGCGCAAGCGAGGATGCGAGGCCCGGACGGGCCGAAGCCTCGAGGAAAGGCGTGTTGGAAACAGACTTGCGTTTCCAATCGCCGAACGCCGTTCGGCGTGCTGAACTGAAGCTCATGGACAGGATCAATCACCCGGCCCGGCGCCGCACTCTCATCCTCCGCCGCCATCGCGCAGTCGCGAAGGCCGCCGCACGCCTGGCCGGCGCTCCGGTTCCGGCCCGGCTCTGGGCGGCGGCGTATCTGGCGGAGATCTGACATGTCAGCCCTCCCCGTCGATCGCGGCGAAGGCGCGTTCCAGCCGGATCAGATTGATCACTGGCCGGGGTGCATAATCTTCCGCCGCCATCGTGCGCAGAGAGGACTCGTGAACCCCCGCCAGTTCGGCCAGCCGGGAGCGTTTGCCCTTCGGCCAGGCGCGCAGGCGGTCGAGCACCGCGTCGACGCGCGCCGACAGGGGCGCGTCGGCCGAGGCGGAGGCGGCTTCGGCCTCGGCCGACGCTTCGGGGGATTTGAAAGTCTGATCCATGTTCTCGAGAATTCTCGAGAACACGCGAATATGTCAAGGCGTTTTTCGCCAAAGCTCGCGAATGACGGGGCCGGGACCCCGTGCTAGCCCTTTGCGCCATGGACGAGTTTGAAGAACAGCGCGCCGCATTGAAGCGGTTCATGGAGGAGCGGGCGCTCAACTCCTATAACTGGGCCACGCGCGCCGGCGTGCCGGAGTCCACGCTTCGCACCTATCTGGCCGGCAGGACGAACACCCTGAAAGGACCGTCATGACCACCAATAAAGCCGAACCCGGCGACGTCGCCCTGGTGGCCGCAGAGATCCGGGGCGGGTCCATGCCGCCTTGGCGCGATGGCGACGTGGTCTATTGCGAGGCGCGCGACTATGTGGACCTGGACGCGGTGATCGGCGAGGCCTGCCTTGTCGAACTGGCGGACGGCGCCATGGTGTTCAAGGAGGTGCGGCGGGGCTATGAGCCGAACACCTATAACCTTCTGTCCTGGGACGGGCGTCCGCCCATGGAGAACCAGCGCATCCGGCGCGCCATGCCCATGGTGAGCGTTGTCAGGAAGCGCCGCGCGACGCTTTGACGGCGCGGCGTCAGTCGAACATGCGAACCCCGCACAGATCCTCGCTCAGCTCGTTGATCAGGTTGATCTCCGCGTCGTGGAGCCGCCCGTCCGCCTCCACCAGATCCTTGGCGGCGCGCAGCAGCGCGATCACGGCCTCCGGACCCGCCAGACGCAATCGCTCCAGCGCTTCGGCGATCTGATCCGGCGTCGGGCGCAGCGTCCCGAACCGGCGATGCAGGGAAGCGATCTCGGACGCGCTCAATCCCAGCGGCTTGACCAGGCGCTCCACGAATATCTCCGCGCAGATGCGTTCGGACCGGTGCATATATCCGTCCGATCGCGACAGTGCAGCCAGCAGCACGGCCTGTGGACGGCTCGCCAGACGCGCCTCTCGCAGCGCCCCGTCATCGAGCACCACCATTTCGCCGGCGCCGGTCACCCGGCCCAGCGCGTCCTCCAGGAACGGTTCGGGATCCACTAGCTCGCCGGTCTCCACCGATCCGCAGGCGAGGATGTTGTCCACCACGAACTCACGATAGGCGCGGCGCAGATGGCAATAGCAGCCCAGCCTGCGACCGCCGGCGCCGACGCGCACGGATTGAACCGTGACCGCGCGAAGGCTCACCTCGCCGGACGCGGCTTCATATTCAATCAGGAAGGTCTGCCCCTCCGCCGCCGCCTCGGCGTCGGCGGCCTCGCCCGGCGTGTCGGCGGCGTCCCGGTAAGGCCGGGGCGGCTTCAGCTCGCCGCGCAGCTCGGACCGTACGGCGAACAGCGCGGGCAGCACCATCAGAAACTGCCCGCCCGATTCACATCGCCGGCGTCGCCAGCGCGTGGCGGCGCACTCTGTACGTCACGGTCTGCAACCAGCGCAGCCGCCGCCACGAACACGGCGCCGATGACCGCGCAAGCCGCGCCCGCCACCGCGTAGAGCATCTTGGCCACCAGCAGCTCCATGTTCACCGTGCCTGAATAGCCGACCGAAGCCGGAGCCCCGAACGCCCACACGATCAGGGCGGCCCCTGCAAGCAGGGCGATCCAGCCCACCGGGCTCAATGCGTTTGTCATAATGCCTCCACACGCGATGTCTGTGCACTTCCGCACGCAAGGATAGGCGTCTTGCGCCGGGCATGCATTCGCGAAAGTGTTTGACATTCGCGAGACATCGCGAATACGGTGCGCTCCACCCGGCGACCTCCCAAGCCATGCGCCGGGATCCTGCCGGGCGGCGCTCCGCCGCCGCCCGGCGCCTTTTAATGGAGACGCCCCGTGGCCCCGGACCTGTCAAACGTCATCGACCTCACCGCCTATCGCTCCACTCGAGACAAGGCCTTGCCTGCTGGAGGACCGGGGCGATCCGCCCCACCCCGCGCCCTCACGCCGTCTGAACGCGCCGCCCTGTCCTTCGAGGGCGGCGAGCGCGTCATCGTGCGCCGCGCGGCCGGCCTGGTGCGCGGCCATGTGGAGACGATCGCCCTGATCCACGGCCAGGGCCGCATCGGGATCCGCATCAGCGCGGGCCGCTCCACCGGAGCGCTCGCCAATTTCGACGCGCTCGAGGTCGAGCCCGATCTCGCAAGCGTCCTGCATGGGGTTCAGCCCTACAGCACCTTCGGCGGCGCAGCCGCCGCAAGGCCGACCGGCCGCCCGCGCCTTATGCGCGGACCCGACCAAGCGGAAGCGCGGGAGGATCAACAATGAACCCGCTCTCCCTGGACGATCTGCCGAAGGGCGCGGTGGCGCTGCTCACCGAGCTGATCCGCATCGAGGACGCAGGCGAGGCCCTGCCCGGCTGGAAAGCCCTCGGCGAGACGCTGGGCCGTGACCCGTCGAACCTGCGCAAGAGCGTCGAATGGCTCGAGCAGCGCGACCTTGTGCGGCGCGACCCGCTCAGCGTCAGCGGCGCCGCGCGCTTCCTGCTCGCCCAGCCCGGCCAAGGTCCGGCCGCCGCGTCCGCCGACACCGCTCCCGGCGTCGCCATGATCCCGCTGGACCGTATCGAGCGCTGCGATCTGAACCCGCGCAAGACCTTCGATCCTGAAGGCCTTGCCCGGCTGGCGGAGTCCATCGCCCGCTACGGCATTCTGCAACCGCCGCTGCTGCGCCCGCACCCGCACAAGTCCGGCGTCTATCAGATCGCCAATGGCGAGCGGCGCTGGCGCGCGGCGACCCTGAACGCTGAAGCCGGACGCGACGGGTGGACGCCCGGCACGCCGATCCGCGCAGTGGTGCGCGAGCTCACCGATCTGGAATTGCTTGAGGTGGCGATCGCCGAGAACCGCGACCGCGAGGACGTCCAGCCGCTGGAGGAGGCCGAGGCCTATCAGGCCATCGTGGCCTTACGCGAAGCGCGCGGCGAAACCTTTGAGGCCGCGTGCGCGGCGGTGGGTGAGGCGGCGGGCTTCACCGGCCGCTATGTGGAGAAGCGCATCCGGCTGGCGCAGAATCTCAGCAGGAAGGCCGGCGTCGCCCTCGCCGGGGGGCGGCTCACGCTCACCGCCGCGCAGGAGCTCAGCGCCTGGCCGCACGCGATCCAGGACAACGCCCTCGCCAACATCATGGCGGGCTATGGCGGCTGGAAGACCGTGGAGAATATCCGCGCCCAGCTGCGCGGCGCCGGCCTGCCGGTGGACGACGCGATCTTTGATCCCGCCCTCTATGACGGCCCGGTGGTGGAGGATGATGACGGCGAGGTCTATGCCGACCGCGCCCTCGCCCGCCGCCTTCAGGAGGAGGCGCTGCCAGCGCAAGCCGAACGCCGTTCGGCGGACGGATGGCTTACCGTGGTGACCGACCCGGCGGCCTGGGACAATCAGCAGAGCTGGCCGAATGAATATCCCGGCGCGAAGGCGGGCGCTGAACAGCGCGCCACCCTCGCCCTCATCCTGCGGATCAATCCCCAGACCCTCAAACTGGAACACCGCCACGCCCGCCCCGCCAGCAAGAAGGCGAAGGCGATCGCGGACTCACCCCCCCCGGCGGCGCAGCCGCCGCAAGGCCGACCGGCCGCCCGCAGCGTGAGCGAGGACCGACCGAGCGGACGCGAGGAAGAACAACAAAAAACAAGCGCTTCTCCCTACGAGAAGCGCCACTGGCGCGCGGCGCGCACCGACAAGACTGTCCGCCTCCAGACGGCCATGGGCCAGGCGCCGATCCGCTTCGCCCACGCCGTCACCCTGTGCGCGCTGTTTTCGAGCACGGACTATCACGGCGATCAGGGCCAGCCCTGCTACTGGATGTCCGGGCGAAGGCTTGAGGGCGATGACCGCAAGATCCCGCCGGCCGGGCTGGTGCTGCTCTGCCGCGCCGCGTCCGAATTCCACGATCAGGCCGCCGCGCAGACCGGCATCGACGCCGGCCCGGCAAAGTTCGCGATCACCGATTCCGTAAAGGCCCTGCCCCATCTGCTGGCCAGCCCGGCCCTTGAGCGCATGTTCGCCGCCGCGATCGCGGCCCAGGCCGGAAGCTGGTGCGGCTATGGCGCGAGCCCCGGCGACGCCGCCTTCGTCATCGAACTCAAGGACCGGCTGGGCGATCTCGTACAGCCCTGGCGCATGAGCGAGGACTGGCTGTCGCTCTTTGCCATCCCCCAGATCCAGCGCATCGCCGATGCGTGCATCCCGCCCATCGAGGGCGAGCCCGCACCCAGCGCGGTTATGCCGAAGAAGAAGGCGGCGGCGGTGAAATTCGTCCTCGACCATGTGCGCCGCGACACGTCCTGGACCCCGCCCGACATGGCCTTCACCAGCCCGGCCAAAGCCGAGACCGGCGCGCGGAAACTGATGAATGGAGAGGAGGTATGAGCAGCCCGACCGTAAACCGCTGTCTGAGCGATCCCGCTATGGACGATATCGATCACGCGCTCGGGCGACCGCTTGATCCGTTGGCGGAGGCCGATCGCGCTGAGCAAGACGCGGTCGTCGGCGCCCTCCTGTCGATCATCGAGGCGGGCGCCCAGCGCGGCGCACGTGACGCCGCGAGGCCCCGCCTCGGCAACCTCACCGCCGCTGGCCGGTACGCCGAGGCGCTCCGCAAGGCGCGCCTGAAATGCCGGCGCGACGCCCGCAGCCTGCCCTATCACCCGTGCTTCGCCGACTACGAGCGGCAGGCGCTGATCGACGCCATTGAGAAAGCCTACGCAGACGGTTGCGCCGCCGGCTCGGAGACCAAGCCATGACTCATAACACCGCCATTGAATGGACCCACATCCCCGGCTTCACCGGCGAGACGTGGAACCCGGTCGTCGGCTGCACCGTCGTCAGCCCCGGCTGCAAGTATTGCTACGCCATGAAGGTCGCGGGCGCGCGCCTGGACGGCAATCCGAAGACGCCCCACTACGCGGGCACGACGCAAGCTGGCAAGGCCGGGCCGGTCTGGACCGGCAAGGTGGCGCGGGCGAGCGAGCGCACCCGCACGGCGCCCCTGCGCGATCAGTGCGCGGCGGCGGGAACGCCGTTCTTCTTCAAGCAGTGGGGGGAGCACCGGCTCAGCGAGATGGACGAGTCCGGCACATTGACGCCGCCGCTTCGCGCCATGTGTTTTGAGCCGGGCAAGCTCCAGCACTGGACCGGCGAGCGCTTCGAGCCGCCAGCCAAGTGCGCCACCACCGGCGATGTCTTCAGGCCCGGCGCCGTGCTCGCCGGCCGCGTCGGCAAGAAGGCCGCCGGCCATCTCCTGGACGGCGTCGCGCACCATGCCTTCCCGGCGTGCGTGGCGGCGACGGCGAAAGGGGCGGACCATGGATAGGCCCACCGCCCCGCCGCCCGCCAGCCTCACCGCGCGCGAGCTTGCGGCGCTGCACATCATCACTGCCGAGCTGGATGGCACGGGCGCAACACCGAGCCTGCGCCAGCTCGCCGCCCTGCTGGGCCTGAAGGCCCATAGCGGCGCAGACCGATTGCTCAGCCAGCTGGAGCGGGCCGGCTGGGTTCGTCGCGACCGCCCGGCGGCTCATAGCCTCACCCTGCTGCACCGCCCGCCCGCCGCCTGGGCGGTCCCGGACGACCAGCGCCCCACCCTCGCGGCCATGCTGCGCAACGCCGCCGACAGGCTGGATGCGCAGGGCGAAGGCCGCTCACTGGAGACCACATCATGAGCAGCGCCCCAGACAGCACCGGCCAGCGGCTTCGCATCATCGGCTTCGCCGGGCCGCAGGACTCCGGCAAGGACACCGCCGCCGACGCGCTTGTGGAGGCGTTCGGCTGGGTGAAGATCAATCCCGGCGATCCCATCGTTGACATGGTGCGGTCGATCCTGCGCAGCGGCTTTGTGAGCGAGGCGCGCATCGAGCATCTGGTGTCCAGCCGAAGCGGCCGCGCCAAGCGGATCGGCGGACCGTTCGGCGACAAGTCCGCCCGCGATCTCATGCGCAGCCTGGGCGATGACTGGGGGCGGGGCATGGTGAATCCCGACCTGTACACCCGGATCATGACCGGCCGCATCGCCCGGCTGATCCTTGATGACGGCGCGCCCGGCGTCGCCGTCACAGGGATCCGCAAGCCCAACGAGGCGCACGCGATCCGCAGCGCCGGCGGCGAGGTCTGGCGCATCCACCGGCCGGGCTTTGAAGAGACCGGCGTCCACACCAGCGAAACCGGCTTTGACCAGCTCCCCATTGATCTGCAGCTGGACAATGACGGCGACGCCGCCCGCCTCCAGGCGCTCGTGCGCGACGTCTTCACCCAGCGCCTGCCGTCCCGCCGCACGGACCTGACAGGCGGTGCGTCATGAGCGATCGACCCATCCTGTTCTCCGGCCCGATGGTCCGCGCACTCCTTGAGGGGCGCAAGACACAGACGCGGCGAGTGATGAAGCTGCCAGCCGTGCCCGGCCGAGGCGCGTGGGAAGCCAGCACGGTCGGCGGGCCGGGCGTAACCGACAGAGCCGGCAGACCTTACTCTGAAACCCCATGCGTCTGGCACACCCGCACCGGGCAGTGCGTCGCGCCCGGCTACGCCCCCTGCGATCTGCTCTATGTCCGCGAGGAGCATCGTTCGCTCGGCTTATTGGCGGACGGTCAACCCCGCACGGTGCGGGTCCAGTACGACGCAGACGCCGGGGAAATGATCGGGCAATGGCCGAGCCGCTGCAGGCTGCCGACGTTTAACGCGCGGCGGCCTGGGATGCATCTGCCATCTGAGTTTTCCCGCCTCACCCTCCGCGTCACCGAGGTCCGCGTTCAGCGGCTCCAGGAGATCAGCGAAGAGGATGCAAAGGCGGAGGGCGCCGAGTTCGATAGCGAGCCCTGCGATCACGCGCGGCGAACGTGCGCCGAGATTGGCTGCGCAGGAACCGGCTATCGCGGCGGCTTCGCAGCCCTGTGGCAGAGCCTCAACGCCAAGCGCGGTTTCGGCTGGGACGTGAACCCGTGGGTGGTCGCCGTCAGCTTCCACGTGATCGCTGGGAACATCGAAGCCGTGAAGGCTCGCCCGTGACATGACCGCGCCCGCCACCCTTCCCTTCCCGCCTCGGGGCGTGAACCGTGAGCAGGCAGCCGCCTATGTCGGCGTGTCGCCGGGGCTGTTCGATCGCATGGTGGAAGACGGACGGATGCCGAAGCCGCGCCAGGTCAATGCGCGCCGGGTCTATGACCTCCGCGAACTCGACGAACATTTCGACCGCTTGCCACACGCGGGCTCCGCCGACGATGATGAGGAGGAGAACCCGCTTGATCGGGTCAGCGCGATATGACGGGTGAGATGGCGAACGTCCGGTTTAAATACCTTGTGAGGGACACCGATCGCCACGGGACCGAGCGCATTTATGTGCGCGTCCCGGGTCGCTCCAAGGTACGGCTTCATGCGCCGGAAGGGTCCGACCTGTTCCTTGAGCAGTACCGCGCCGCATTTCATGGCGAGCCCCTGCCCGGTGTAGAGCCGAAGCCGCGGCCGGCGCCGCGCCTGGACCTGCCGGGCACGATCGGCGAACTGATCGCCGACTATCGCGCCTCAAGCGATTTCCGGGACCTTGCGCCAAGCACGAAGCGGGTTCGCGCCCGCCTTTTGAGCCGCCTTGAAGTGAAGACCGGCGCCGTCCAGGCGACGAAGCTGCGCGCTGCAGATGTGATGCGCTGGCGCGACGCGCCCGACGGGCCGGAAACCGGCAACGCGGTGGTGAAGACCCTTCGCCAGGTGCTCGGTCGGGCGGTGAAGGCGGAGAAGCTGGAAAAGAATGTCGCCGCGCTCGTAGATTATCGCCGGCCGACGAGCCCCGACGGGTTCACGGCGTGGGATCTTGATGACGTGAAGGCGTTCGTCAAGAAGCACCCACGCGGCACCATGGCGTATCTCGCCCTGTGTCTTTTCCTTTTCACCGTTCAGCGCCGCTCTGATGTCCACACATTCGGCCGCCAGCACGAGCGCAATGGCGGGACGGAGCTGCGCTTTACCCAGGCGAAGAACAGGTCGCGCCGGCCGGTGGTCATGGACATTCCGATCATCGCCCCGCTGAGGGACGCGATCGACGCCTGCCCGGAGACAGGACAGCTGACATACATCGTCAGCGAACACGGGCGGCCATACGGGTCCGCCGCGTCGTTCGGGAATCGGATGGGGAAGTGGTGCCGGGAGGCGGGTCTCGCCAAGGGCAAGAACGGCCATGGCATCCGCAAGGCGCAGGGGGACTTGCTCGCGGAGCTCGGTCTGACGGCTCACCAGATCATGGCGATCATGGGCCATTCCAGCACGAAGCAGGGCGAGGTCTACACCCGGCGCGCCGACCGTCGGAGGCTCGCTCACGAGGGCCTTAAGCGTCTCGAAGACGCGCTAAATCATGAACAAATAGTCCCACTCGGAAAGCCGGTGAGAAAAGTGGGACAAAACGGCCCCACAAATAGCTGAAATCATTCGGTCGAGTTTAGTGATGGTGCCCGGGGGCGGAATAGTTAAATCGTTTTAATTCAATTTGTTAGTTGGAGGTGGGACCCAAAACCGCTGCAAGACAAATCAATGGCTTGCACAAGGCGTAGTCCCACCTTTCGAGGCCTCCCCTCCCCTCACTCCGCTACGCAGGCCGGCCAGCATTGGAGGCGGGGTGTGCGGTCTTTTCGGCCAAGACGCCAAAGCAATCGTGGCTTGATTATAGACCGAGAACAGGGCCGGAACATTTTTCCGTTAACCCTCTTGCGAATGAGGGTGAGGCTCACCATGTGCGGAAAGATTGCCTGAACGAAAACCGCCGAGGCTGCAACCCCGGCGGCTTGGAACTCAGGCCCTTGCGTTATGAGCCGAGGGCTCGCAAGGCGCGTGTCGGCAGGAAGAGTTCAAGCCTTTCCAAACATGTGAGTCAAGGTCCTCGGCGTTTCAAGGCCCGCACTGCGGGCGAGTTGGGCCCAAAGGACCCAGAACCAAATGTCTGCACCTCCGTTTAAACCCGGGCTCGCCGCAGCCCACCCAAATTTTGCAAATTTAAAACAAATCAGAGTTGGGACATCACGAGCGGCGTTTTGTGGATAACCGCCGCATCGCTCGCCTTAAAAATCATCGCCCTCGATGCACTCGGCTTTAACGGCCGCTTATTGCTGACCATGCTTCTCCGCCTCATCTTCCCCTAGCCCGCACCCATGCTCCGCCCATGGATCCGCGAGCCAGGCCTCGAAGATGCACCGCACCATGGCGCGATCGCGCACCAGGCGCAGGCGGTCCGCCTGCAGGGGCGCGACGATATCGGTTTCCATATCCAGGACGGCCCGCCCCTCGCGCGGGGTGAAGGCGAAGGCCTCCGGCTCTGCAGTGAGAAGCCCGGCCGGAATGTCAGGGGCCGGCGGGGTCTCGATCGCCGGCTGGGTCGCAGGCCGGGTCGAGCACGCAGGCAAGACGGCGCTGATCAGCAATAGGCCAATCAGCGCGAAGAGGATCGGACGCAGTTTCACGGGCTTGATCTCCCAGGGTTTGAAGGCGGCGCGCCTCGGTACGGTCTTCGCCTGCGCGGGCGTCGACCAGGCGCAGGCCTTCGACCGCCCAGCGCCCGATGGTCTGTTCACGGCGCTGCGCGAGCTCGCGCTCGCCGGCCAGCGCGGCGGTGACCGCCGCCACCTTCGCGGCGTCGGCTTTGTCGGCGGCGTGCGTCCGGCCGGCGAAATAGCTGGGCACGGCGCCGGCGGTGAAGGCGATCGCGCCGACAATGATCGCCGTGCGCGCGGCCGCCCAGGCGGCGGCGAGACGTTGGATCATATCAAGCCTCATTTGTGGAAAGCCCGCCGTCGCCGGGCTCGATGATGGCGCGCTCGCCCCAGCCCGGATGGGCGCCGGGCTTCACCGGCGCGCGACGGGCGGCCAGTAGGCGGGCGCGCGCGATTCGCATCACGGTCACCGCGTCGCCCTGATTCCCGCCGAGAATGTGAAACGCCTCGTCATCTTCGCCGACATAAAGCGCCACATGGCCGGCCGTCCCGTGGCGCTTGCCGCGCCAGAACACCAGCAAATCGCCGACGACCGGCGTCTCCACGGGATCGCCGAACTCGCCCCAGATCCGCGCGCGCAGGAATTGCGCCGGAACCTCGCACCCGGCCCGATGCGCGGCGATCGCGGCGAACAGCCCGCACCAGGGCACGCGGTCATCGGTGAAGACGTCTTCGGCCCAGGCCGGCACGGCGTTGGCGAGGATCAGCTCGGTGAGCCAGCCGTCGATCACCGGGTTAGACGGAAGGCCCGGCGTCTCCACCGTCCCGTAAAGCGCCAGCGCTTCGCGCAGGATGGGCGGGCCGGGATGACGGGCGAGGAAGCGATAGGCGGGCGGCAAGGCCGCCTCCAGCGCGCGATCATGGACGGGCATTAAGACCTCTCTCCCGCCGCGCGCCGGGCTTTGAGGGTCCGCACGATCACAACGCCCAGGACGGCGAAAGCCGCCTCGACGCCGGGCGGAACCTGGACGCCGGCGAACTCGGTCAAACCCCAGGCCGCCAGCGTAGCGACGGCGCCCGCCGCGCCGGCGGCGGTGACTTCGGCGCCGGGGAGCGCCGAGCCGGCCGCACGCGCCGCCCGGTCAATCGTGTCGTTCATGGAATAGCCCTTTCAAGATGCGCCGCTTCAAGGCGGGACAGACGCGCGTCGAGCGCGTCATGATCGCGGCGGTGTTGCTCGATTATGATCCGGTCGATTTCGGCGCGATGGGCCTCGGCCGCCGCGATCTGGCGGCCAAGCTCGATCGCCGACGCCTCGCGGGCGCCGACCTCGGCCGAGATCCGTTCGGCGATCGCGTCGGCGCGCAGGCCTTCCACCGTCATGACCAGCCACACCGCGCCGGCCGTGGCGGCCGTACCAAGCGCGACCAGAACACTCGCCGCGCCGAGAAGCGCTTTCCAGTCTGTCTCGCTTCTCGCCGCGACGGAGTCCTTAAGCCCGCTGATTCGCGTGTGAATATCGCGCCCGAACCCTTCAAGCGTGGTGGCCAGTGCGGTGATCTGGCCGCCCAGGGTTTCCATCGACGTGACTAGATGCCGGACGTCGCTTTCAAGCCGCTCGGTCCGCCGCTCCTGGTCGGATAGCCGCCGGGTGAGATCCGCCGGCGGCGCGACAGGGGAGTGATCGGTCATATCGCCTCTCTGTGATCAGGCATGAAAAAGCCCGCCGGTTGGCGGGCGGGTTTGGACTCGACCCTTGCGGGTAGGCGCCGGACGGTGTCGCTGCTCAAACGGAGGCGACGATGGACGACGAATTTTACGCGGACAGCCTGGCGACGCGGGTCATGCTCGGCGCGGTACTGGCGATCATTGCAGGCTCAAGCAAAGACCCGAAGGCGCTGCTGAAAGCCGTCGAAACCAAGTGCGTTGACGCTTTGGAGCGAGGGGCGGTTGACCATCTCAAAAACTCCGAGGCGGTTCGAAACCGAGCCATAGACATCGTCCGGGGAAACATCGCTCAGACTAATCCCCGCGGTCGCTGAGCACCCCGTGAAACGCAGTGTTTGCGTTTAGATCAAACTCCATGCGCGTGTTCAGCTGGCCTCGCTGCTCCAACGCGGCGACACGCAGCTCCAGCGCGGCGACTGCTGCGCGCAGGATTTCGACATCTGTAGGTGCGGAACGGTCGCCGGGTTCGGCTTTATTGGTGGTCATGACGGTCCTTTCATGAAAAAGCCCGCCGGTTGGCGGGCTGCGGTGGGCGTGGCGGCGAACGGCGTTCGCTAGGCCGGATCATCCGGCCAGTTCGTGTCTTCGGCGTAGTCGGCAGGCGGGCTGCCCTCCATCGAGTTGGAGGCGGCGCGCACCGCCTTGATCCAGTCGAAGGCGGCGTCCAGGGCGTCGGCTTGGCCGGCTTCATCGGTGGTCCAGTTCGCCTCGCCGATGCGCAGCAGTTCGACCGCGCGCGCCTGCATGTTCATCTGCTTCCAGAGCGGATGAACGGCGAGGATGCGGCGGGCGGCTTCGGCGCGCACGTCATCGGCGGTGATGGTCGGCACGTGGGCCGCGATGGCTATGTCAGCAGCGATGATCGCGGCATAATCCGGGTTCTCTGGATCGACAGGCACAAACCTTTCCGAGCCGTCACGCAGAACGCGCAGTGTCGTCTCGCCTGCGTTCGTAAACCGGGCTTCCGTGTAGGTGGGGGCGTCCATGATTAAAACTCCGCGTCAAAGTCGAGCCATGCGGCTGTGAAAACTTGGGCCTCTTGGTTTGCGGTCAGCCCAGCTGCGGTCTGCAACAAGAGGCTCACGCCGTCCACGTCCGCGTTTACATCGCTCAGCGTCGGCGAGCTGATCGTCACAGACGATGAACCGCCCATCCTCACCGAGACTGACGAAATCCCGGAGGCGATGCTGACCGAGGGAGCGACACGCATCGGCGCTTCAAAGCTGTGCGTCAGGTTGATGACCGTCGCATTAAGCGCGGAACCAGACACTCGCCCGATGCGGCGAAAATACCGCTGGCAGAGGATGCGCTCCAGGAACAGGTTTTCGTGCTCGTATTCGGTGACGCTGACAGGCTCCACCTGGACGCCTGTAATCCGCGTCTCGCTCGCCGCCGGACCCGTGCGCTCAAATTCCACGATGAACCCGTTTGCAATGTCCGTGACTGCGGCGGGGAAGACATAGGTGTAACGGGTCCAGGCGGTCGCCAGCGCAGCGCCGCCTGTGAGCGACTGAGCGGCTCGCAGCGTGGTGGCGGCGAAATTGTTGGCCGCATTCGCCGTGCGGAAGTTCAGGGCCAGCGCGCCGACGCCGTCCGCCGATCTAGCCCAGAGAGAGACGGCCACCTTCTGCCCCATGAGGGTTCGCGCCATGGCCGCGCCGACCTTCTGTGCCGCGGTTGTATTGCCCGCGCTGCTGCGGATGAATTGCAGGCTGTTAAGGAAGCCCTTATTCGCCGGAACATCGGTGATCCGAGCGCCCGAGGTGGTGTTGCTCAGCTCCCAGCGGTCGATTGCTTTCCCGGACGTGTAGGCGTCGCCGCGCTGCGCGAGCACCATGCCGCCATTGATGATCGCATTCCTGCGGCCAAAGCCGAACCCGTTGATGTCGGTCACGCCCAGGAGCGCGCCGACATTGTCGGGGTTCACGACCGCGTCCAGATCGTCGGCGTCGCCATCCGTGACGAAGCCCTCGAACAGCGCGATCAAGGCGGTCTGATCATCGGGGATTTTATAGACCTCACCGGCCTTGAACTCGCCATAAGTGGCGGTGTCCTTAGGCGCGCGAAGCTGGAAGCGGCGGCGTGTGGGCATGGCGTGCTCCTATGTGTTGAACGGGCCAGCGCGATTGACGGCTAGGTCAACGGCCACGTCCCGAAGGAAGAGGTTTGAAGCGTTTGCTTTGTCAGCGCCGGACGACCTGTGCATGGCCCGGCTGTCGCCGCGTCCGCTGTCCCATGCCT
>Ga0306867_1000559_pt1 | contig 20746 bp, 16 predicted proteins | sample AntRauTorckE6831_FD_190432 | JGI IMG/M metagenome (GOLD analysis project Ga0306867, IMG submission 190432) | Saline lake microbial communities from Rauer Islands, Antarctica - Metagenome Torckler E6 #831 (v2) (version 2) | ecosystem: Environmental > Aquatic > Non-marine Saline and Alkaline >...
GGTCAGTCTTCCTCAATTGATTTTTCATTATAGGTTCACCACTTACCCGTTACGGAGAATGACATGGCAGGTGCAAGCGACAGTTATCACGAGCCCATTGAGCAACTAACGGAAAAAACCCGGGACATGCATCGCGCCCTGGTCTCGGTTCAGGAAGAGCTGGAAGCGGTCGACTGGTACCAACAGCGGGCGGACGCCACCACAGACGAAGAGCTTAAGGGCCTGCTACTCCACAATATGCGCGAAGAAATCGAGCACGCCTGTATGGTGCTCGAATGGCTGCGGCGAAATCATCCGGACTTTTCCGAGCAGATGAACATCTACCTTTACACGGACAAGCCAATTCTCGAGGCCGAAGAGGAAGATGCGAATTTGAGCGCAGCACCGGAGCAAAACGGCCCGACCAAAACGCTGAATAAATTTACCATTGGTTCAATGAAAGGTAAGTAACATCATGAGCTATCTTAATCGGGAAAACGCCTCTTTTTCTAAAGACATCTGGGAAAGAATCGACGAAGCGGCGGTTGGTGCGGCCAGGGAAGTGATCACCGGACGTCGGTTTCTGGAAGTAGACGGGCCTTATGGTGTGGGCCTGACCGCCATTGAATCGGGTGAAGAGGGCTATTGCCGCCAGCCTGCGCCGGATGAGGCCGGTGCGGTCATGAGCCAGGCCAGCGCCATTCCCATGCTGCGCAAGGGCTTCGGCCTGAGTGTCCGCCGTATCGAAGGCTACGAATCCATGGGACAACCCCTGGATCTTCGCTCGGTTGAAGATGCCGCCGAAGCGGTGGCGCGCCGCGAAGAAGAATTCATCTACTACGGCCAGCCGGATTTCGGTCTAGAAGGGCTGCTGACTGCCAAGGGCCGCAGCGAGGTTCAATGTGGTGACTGGAGCAAGGTTGAACAGGCTCTGGAAAACGTACTGACAGCGGTCAATCATCTGGATGAGAACGGTTTTCACGGGCCTTACGCCCTGGCGCTGTCTCCAGCCTGGTATAACCAGCTGTTCCGGCGCTACGAGGGGACCGACATGCTGCAGCTTGAGCACCTGAAACGCCTGTGTGAAGTGGGTGTATTCAAGGCAGAAATCGAGGGTGCAGTACTGGTGGACGCGCGGGTTGGCCGCATTATTATCGGTCAGGATCTGATGACCGGCTACTCGTCCAACGACGGCATTCATCACCAGATGTTTGCCAGCGAAAGCCTGGTGTTGCGGGTCGAGGAACCCGGCGCCATTTGCACGCTGACCAAAAAAGCGTAAGCAAATCATGGCGACGGAACCAGACCTCACCCGGGGGCGCCAGGGCGCGCAACAGGCGCTGGCAGAACTGGATAATCTTAGCCGGCGCCAGGCTGAGTGTGACAATGAACCGTTGCGCTCAACGCTGGCAGGCATTGCCCGGCGTAAATCCGGTCAGACCTGGCGGATGCTGGAGTGGCTGCGGCAGCATGACCCCGGGCACACGCCAGCGACCGCTGCCGGAAACGGTGAAGTCATTGAACTGCGGACGCTAACCCCGGAGCTGATTGTGTTCAAGGTGGCCCGCCCTCCGGAGTTTCAGTTTGGGGCCGGCCATTCCGTCAAGGTGAGTCTGGGGGAGTTGCGGCGCCCTTATTCCATTGTGTCGGCTCCCCATGAGCCCTTCCTGGAGTTTTTCGTAGAGCTGGTTCCCGGTGGCCGGATGTCCGAACAACTGCGCCGGATGCAGGTTGGTGACCAGCTTGACCTGGGCACGCCAAAAGGCGGTCTTCGCTTTGACGACAATTTCCCCCACCACCTCATGGTGGCAACGGTGACCGGCATTAACCCGTTCGTCAGTATGCTGCGGGATTATCTGCACTCAGGCCGACGCGGCCACCATTTTCACCTGATGCACGGCGCCAGTTATCAGACCGAGTTCGGCTACCGGGACGAGCTGGAGGCTCTGGCTGCCGCCCATCCGGATCGTCTGACGTATGTTGCCACCGTCAGCCGGCCGGATGAAGCGGCCAACCAGGGCTGGGCCGGAAGCGCGGGGCGCGTGGACACCCTGGTCGATGCCTATCTGGCGGATGCGGGCCTGGCAAGCAGCAACACGCTCGCCTATGCGTGTGGCCATTCCGGCATGCTTGAGGCGGTCACGCAACAACTCCGGCCAGGGGGATTCCGTCTGGAGACGGAAAGCTACGACTGAAACGGCGCCACACCTGGGTCTGTCTGTCAGGGTATGACGATGTTGAAGCGCCCGTCGGGTTTGTCCAGCATGCTGAAGAAGTTGATGAAATCCAGCCTGCTGCCAGCCAGGCTCAGATCGTCACTGAACAACAGCTCCTTGAGGCCGACCTTGCCGATCAGCATATCCACGAACACCGGTTGTGTGAGCGTTAACGTCGCATCCGCTGATGTGTCCACATCGGTCTTCTGGTGATGCAGTACCGAGTTTTTCAGTGTTAGCAGATAGCTCTCGTTCAGATCGGTAAAACTGATCTTGATCGTAATGAATTCGCCGTCGGCCTCATCCGCCTTCAACCTTACCGCCATGCTGTCAAAAAACCGGGAGACCGGGGTGTTGAGCATGATGTTTTCCATGACGGCGGGATTTATGCCCTCATCAGGCCCTCCGTTGCGTAGTTCAAACGCGCCGGTCAGATAGAAATCCCGCCAGGGTGCCGATTCGGCCTGGTAGCCCAGTTGATCGTAAACTCTGGCCAGAAGGGCTTTGGCCTCGGTGTTGCCTGGTTCTGCAAACACCAGATGGTTCAGTAACTCCGCCAGCCATCGATAGCTTTTTTTGCCCTCTTCCGCGCTCATGTTGCTGGCGGCGTCGAATTGCGCCTGCGCTTTGTTGAGCACCTGATCGGCGCCGCCCATCATGGCGATATAGCGTTCCGCCGCTTCCGGCTCCGGTAATGGGTTGAGTTTGGCCGGGTTGGCGGTAAACCAGCCCATGTACTTTTGATAGACTGCTTTGGCGTTATGGGAGACGGTGCCGTAGTAGCCCTGATTGTGGAAGGTCTGGTTAAGTGCGGCGGGCAATCTGAGATTTTCCGCGATTTCGTTGGGCGTCAGGCCCCGGTTCAGCATGCGCACGCTCTGATCGTGTATGAACTTGTAGGTGTCACTCTGGATGGCCAGGAAATCCTGAATATTCTGCTGGCCCCATAGCGGCCAGTGGTGGCTGCCAAAGTAAATGTCGGCCTCATTGAAACGCTGCCGCGCTTCGTCGATAAAACCACTCCAGATCAGCGCATCCCGCACTTTTGCACCGCGAAGCGTATACAGATTGTGCAGGTTGCTGCTGACCAGTTCGGCGCCGCAAAAGGCTTTGTGATCGGGCAGGTAAAAGGTGAACTCAGCGGGGGCCTCAGAGCCGGACACCACCTGAAAGATCATGGGGACACCGTCGATTGTCAGGGTATCGCCCGTTTGCTGAATCAGGTCTGTGGGCTCAGCAAATCCGAACGTGCCGAAGGCCGGGCCTTTACCTAGCCCTGTGCCCACGTGGCCGCGGGCGTCACGGCTCAGTCGTCGGCCATACATGAAACCGGCGCGTCGACCCATGGCGGGGCCGGCAATGATGTTTTCGCTGGTGGCTTCTTCCTCAAATCCTGCCGGCGCAATGATTCTGAGGTTCTGTTTTTCCACTTCAGACAGGTGCTGGAGAATACCCTGTACCCCGCCAAAATGGTCGATGTGGCTGTGGGTAAACAGGATCGCTTTCACCGGTTTTTCACCCAGGTTTTCCCGGGCAAACAGGAAGGCTTCGCTGGCGGTTTCTTTGGCGGTCAGCGGGTCCACCAGGATCCAGCCGTTGTCACTTTCAATGATCGACATGTTTGCCAGGTCGTAACCCCGGATCTGGTACAGCCCCTCGGTCACCTTGAACAGACCGTGGATATTGTTCAGCGCCGCTTGTCGCCACAGGCTGGGGTTCACCGATGCGGGCGCATTGCTGCCATCGGCATCAATAAAGTCGTAAGCCGGCATGTCCCAGAGGGTGGTGCCGTTCGGGTGTCTGACGACCAGATCCGGGTTCTGTGCGATCAGGCCCCGGCGGGCATTGGCAAAATCGTCGCGGTTGCTGAAGGGCCGTTCCTGAAGCACCTGCTGATTAGCCTTGATGGTGACTTGCGTTGGCGCGGTATGGCCAGCTGCATTGGCATCCGGTGCGGTGGGTACGTTGGAGTTGCAGCCTGCGGTGGCCAGCAAAAGCGCAAGAACCGGAAGGGAGAATGGGTGATCAGGAATGATTACTTTGGACATGGCGAACCTTTTAAGTGCTTTGCAGGTTCGCCCAGTATAGCCGTGTATGGTCGCTCTATTCCTCAGGCATATATAAGGAGCCTGCTCTGGCGATTCACCTGAAATGGTGTAAGTTGGAGTATCGATTCAATAAAACGATCTAAGGAGTGTCGTGGTGGCCGTGATGGCCTTGCCACTGGCCTGTGATGGGCCCTGATGTCCTGCTTTCAACCAAGAGCGAGCTTATGTTTCATATTCACGTAGAACGAATCATCGAAAAAGACATTGAAACCGTGTTCGAGGCGATCTCGGATCATGCGGCTTACGATCAGTTTCCCGGGGTGGATAAGGCTGTTCTGGTGGAAGAAGGCCGCACCGAGAGAAACGGTGAGGGCGCGTTGCGGATCATTGGCGCGGGGCGGCTTGAGTTGCACGAGCGAATCACCGTATTCGAGCGACCCGCGAAAATGCATTACCAGATTGAGAAATCAAAGCCCTTTTCACTGGACCACCGGCGCGGTGAAATTACGCTCTATAAAGTGGGTGAGCATACCAAGGTTGTCTGGATCTCAACCGGTCACATCAAAGTGCCCCTGGCGGGGCATCTGCTCGATAAGGTGGCTCAGGCACAGTTCTCCAAAGCGTTTGCGTCGGTTCTCAAAGCTATCGCAAACCGCTGAGGGCGGCTCCGGGTAACACCTACATATTGGCTGAAAGGTAGAGACACGTGGACAAGCTAACCGATCATGTTGACTGGCAGTATCTCTTTCGTGAATTCTGGCATTTGTATCGCTTTGGCTCCGCCGGTGGCAATCGGGTTATCCGCTCGCACCTCAAAGAAGTGCGCAATCGCCTGAACGCGGAACTGGAAAAGAATCCGGCCGTTGCGTTCGACCAGCCTGTCAGGCTCCCCGTTTGTGCATGGCTCAATCGCGCAATTGATCAGGGCCTGAATGAGCGCGCCGCGCCGCTGGTTCGCTCTTTGGTGCGGGTGTCGGGTCAACTGACCTGGCGCTATGGATATGAACGCATGCGCCCCGGGCTTGCCCGAAAATACGCTTACGCCGAACTGATGGGCCCCAATGGTCCGGTCATGAGCGACAAGCTAATTCTGGGGATTGTGCTGTTTGCGCCCAAGTGCACCTATCCGGAACACAGCCATGATGGTATCAGTGAATCCTACATCTGCCTCAGCGGTTCGATCTCGGACGGCAACTACAGCGTGTTTATGCCGGGCTCACTGCTGTTCAACCCACCAAAGCGGGCCCACCGTATGACTACCGGGGATTTTGAGCCAACGCTGCTGGCCTATGCCTGGGTTGGCGAGCCCGATAAACTGGCCCATCAAAAAATGGACTTCTCCGCCAAGAAATCCTAACCCCCCACATCCTTCACATTCTCCATCACCACGTAGGTGCTGGTCTGGAGCACGTGGGGCAGGGTTGAAATCTGTTCGCCGAGCACCCGCCGGTACTCGGCCATATTGCTGGTGCGCACTTTCAGCAGGTAATCGAAATTGCCTGCAATCATGTGGCACTGTTCCACCGCAGAAATCTGATTTACGGCTTCATTGAAGCCGGCCAGAGCCTGGCTGGTGGTGTCCTTGAGTTTCACTTCAGTAAAGGCAATGTGGTTCTGCCCCAACTTGGTCTGATTGACCAGCGCTGTGTAGCCGGTGATATAGCCTTGCTCTTCAAGTTTCCGCATCCGGACCTGGCAGGGCGTTTTCGACAGCCCCACCCGCGACGCCAGCTCCGTGACCGTTACCCGTGCATTTTTCTGCAGTTCCCGGATGATTGACCGGTCAATTCGATCCAGTTCGACCATGGCTGCCTCCTGATCTTTCTTAAACTTCCCTGCGTAAACTTCAAAAAGCAACTAAGCTGAGAAGAAATTCGCTTGGATAATGGAGCTACAGTGAATACTGCGCTAAAGGTTAAGGCTTTTCGCCTGGCCGGTAAATCGTCTGAAGAACGACCATCATCTTTTTATCGTCAAAAAAAGTCTGAATGTACGGCGAAATTCATTTTTACAGTGAAATAGTCTTTCTCGTTCTCGGTAGAATGCGAAAAAGACCAACAAGATAAACAACTATGAGGGTTCAGCCATGAGACCGCAGCAATCAGTAACGCCCGAGCTCGTCGACAGCAGGCAGGCCATTCGAGATTACATTCTCGCCGATGAACATACTGTCATCAGCGAATTGATTGCGGGTGCTCAGTTGTCCCAGGCAGAACGCAAGGCTATTTCCGCTCGGGCAGCCGAGCTGGTTCGCAACGTCCGTAAAAACGCCAAGTCTTCCATTATGGAAAAGTTTCTTGCGGAGTACGGGCTGAGCACCAAAGAGGGTGTGGCACTTATGTGTCTGGCCGAAGCTCTGTTGCGGGTGCCGGACGGCACAACCATGAACGATCTTATTGAAGACAAGATCACTGCCGGTAACTGGGGCGACCATCTGGGCAAGGCCTCTTCATCGTTGATAAACACCGCGACCATTGCCCTGCTGATGACCAGCAACCTGCTTACGGAGTCCGAGCGCCAAAGCGTGGGCCAAACCCTCCGTAAACTTCTGAAGCGCCTGGGTGAACCGGTGATTCGCACGGTGGCTGGCCAGGCCATGAAAGAAATGGGGCGGCAATTTGTGCTCGGGCGCAACATCAAAGAAGCCCAGAAAGCCGGTGAAGACTACATGAAGAAGGGTTACACCTACTCCTATGACATGCTGGGGGAGGCTGCCCGCACGGATCATGACGCTCAGCGTTATTACAATTCCTACTCCGACGCCATCGATAGTATCGCCAGGCATTGCAGTGGTGACGTTCGCAAGAATCCGGGCATTTCGGTCAAGCTCTCTGCGCTGCTTGCAAGGTATGAGTACGGCAACAAAGAGCGGGTTATGAAGGAGCTTGTGCCCAGGGCCAAACGGCTGGTCAAAAAAGCGGCCGCCGCTAATATGGGCTTCAATATTGATGCCGAAGAGCAGGATCGGCTCGATCTCTCACTGGATGTCATTGAGGCTCTCCTGAGTGACCCTGAACTGGCAGGCTGGAATGGCTTCGGCGTGGTTGTACAGGCTTATGGCAAGCGGGCATCGCACTTGTTGGACTGGCTGTACGGGACGGCTGAAAAATACGATCGCCGCATCATGGTTCGGCTGGTTAAAGGCGCCTATTGGGACGCTGAAGTCAAGCGTGCCCAGGTGATGGGCCTCGAGGGATTCCCGGTGTTCACCCGCAAGTCCTGCAGTGATGTGTCCTTTGTGTCCTGCTCCACCAAACTGCTAAACATGACTGACCGGATATACCCGCAATTCGCGACCCATAATGCCCATTCTGTGTCGGCCATTCTTGAGCTGGCCAGAGTGCGAGGTGAAGCGAACTATGAGTTTCAGCGTTTGCACGGTATGGGTGAATCCCTGCACAGCAAAGTAATGGAAGAGAGCGGCGTGCCCTGCCGGATATATGCGCCAGTCGGACCCCATCGCGAACTGCTGGCGTATCTTGTACGCCGGCTGCTGGAGAACGGTGCCAACAGTTCCTTTGTAAACCAGCTTGTGGACGAAGACATTACGCCTGAAATGATCGCGAAAGATCCGATCGATGCGGTTGAGGAAATGGGTAAAAACATTTCCAGCAAGTCGATTGTGCATCCGCCCAAGATCTTTGGTGAGAACCGTCGTAACTCCAAGGGCTGGGATCTTACCGATCCGGTGACGATCGAGGCGATCGAAGAAGGTCGCAATGCCTACAAAGAACACCACTGGAAAGGCGGACCGCTGATTAAAGGTAAGGTATCGGGCACCGAAGTTCAGGTGGTGCGCAACCCAGCGGACCCGGACGATCTGGTAGGCCATGTGACCCAGGCCAATGAGGAGGATATCGAAACGGCAATTTCCGCGGCCGAGAAAGGCTTTAAGTCCTGGTCGGCGACATCTGCCGAAGATCGGGCCGCCATGCTTCGCAAAGTAGCGGATCTCTACGAGCAGAACACCTACGAGCTGTTTGCGCTGACCTGCCGGGAGGCCGGTAAGTCGCTGTCGGACGCGGTTGCTGAAATTCGTGAGGCAGTGGATTTTGCCCACTTTTATGCCAACGAAGGGGTTCGCTACAAGGATAGCGGCGAAGCTCGTGGTCCTGTGGTGTGTATCTCACCCTGGAACTTCCCGCTGGCCATCTTCACCGGCCAGATTCTGGCTAACCTGGTGGCGGGCAATGTGGTTCTGGCCAAGCCCGCCGAGCAGACGTCGCTGCTGGCCGTTCGAGCGGTAGAGCTGATGTACGAGGCGGGCATCCCCAAAGATGCCATTCAGCTGCTACCGGGCACGGGTGCTACTGTCGGCGCAGGCCTGACCTCAGACTCACGCATCGCCGGCGTTTGCTTTACCGGCTCTACCAATACCGCCAAGGTCATCGACAAGGCCATGACCGAAAACATGGAACCGGATGCCGTCATGGTGGCAGAGACCGGCGGGCTGAACGCCATGATTGTGGATTCTACCGCACTGCCAGAGCAGGTGGTTCGGGATGTGCTGGCTTCTTCTTTCCAAAGCGCGGGCCAGCGTTGCTCGGCGCTGAGAATGTTGTATGTCCAGAAGGACATCGCCGATAACCTGCTGGAAATGCTTTACGGCGGCATGGAAGAGCTCGGCATTGGTGATCCGTGGCTGTTGTCTACAGACGTCGGCCCGGTCATTGATGATGCATCTGCGAAGAAAATCATCGATCACTGCAAGAAATTCGAGAACAAGGACCAGCTTCTGAAGAAACTGTCAGTGCCGCACAAGGGCAACTTTGTGTCGCCTGCGGTCATAAGGGTCAACGGCATTGAGGATATGGAAGAAGAAATCTTCGGCCCGGTGCTGCACGTGGCAACCTTTGATGCGAAAGATATTGATAAAGTAGTGGATGATATCAATGCGAAGGGCTACGGCCTGACCTTTGGCGTTCACAGCCGGGTAGACGAGCGGGTTGATCGTATCTCCCGTCGCATCAAGGTGGGTAATACCTACGTCAACCGGAACCAGATCGGCGCGATCGTGGGTTCTCAGCCTTTCGGCGGCGAAGGCCTGTCAGGTACCGGCCCGAAAGCGGGTGGCCCGCAGTATGTGCGCCGGTTTATGAAAGGCGAGATTGTTCAGCGTCCGACGGAGTCCGGTGGCGACAAAGTGGATGCCAAGAAGCTGAAAAGCCTGATCGGCAAGCTTGAGAAGATGAGCACCCTGGAGCCGAAAGCGCGGATCGAGGCCATGAAGCCGGTCTTTGACTCGGTTCCGGAGCCACTGGACGCACACGTCGAGGAAATGCCGGGGCCAACCGGTGAGAGCAACATTCTGACCAACCATGCCCGTGGCACAGTGCTATGTCTTGGTCCGGATAAGGAGACAGCGATCGAGCAGATGACCATGGCACTGGCTCAGGGCAATAAGGCCGTCGTGATTGCGCTGGGTGTCAGCGACACCGTGGATCGCGCCGCCAAGGCCGGCCTGCCGGTAGTCGGCATGGAAGGCCGCCTGGAGCCGGATGCCGTTGAAACGGTCAAGGGCTTCGAGGCTATCGTCAGCTGTGCCAAGCCGACACTGCTGAAGCCTTACCGGCAGGCGCTGATGAAGCGTGATGGCGCGCTGCTGCCACTGATCACGGAGCATAAGCTCGATCAGCGGTATGTGATTGAGCGTCACCTGTGTGTGGACACCACTGCAGCCGGCGGTAACGCCAGCCTTATCGCAGCTTCTGAATAAGGTGGATAGCGGATGCCCCGCCGGGGCATCCGTTCCTCATCAGAGGAAAGTCAGTCGGCGCATTCTGTCGTTCTTTCCAGGGCGTCAACGGTATAGACGATGAGCCCCAACTCCGGCCTATAACCGTGAATTTCCGTGACGTCCAGCGCCTGCAGGAAATACAGAATCTCTTCGCTGATGACCTGCCCCGGCACCAGCACGGGGAAGCCCGGCGGGTAAGGGATTACGAAGCTGGCTGAAACCACATCCCGCCCCTTGACCATCTGTTTCTGCAGTTCGCCATTGTCGAAGCGCAGATACTCGGTATTTTCTTCGTCGTAACTGAGGAAGTAGGCCCGGCGAATGTCGCCTTCGGGGCTGTCCACGTTGGGCCGGAAAGCATCGTGGAAGCGGCTGAAGTCCGGCAGCGGCGGTAAATCCTCGGTCAGGGATTTAACCTTGCGTTCAATGATCTTGCGTTCGGGCCGGCTGCTTTCCTCCCAGCGCCGGTCGAAGCCTTTGGCCAGCTTGATGAGCACATCCAACAGGTAGGCGATAGAGCCGCGAGTAGTTCCGATGTTGGTCATGAACAGCACGGTGTTACGGGACGTCTTGTTGATCTGGATCCCGAACTGGTTCATCAGGTATTCGGTCTTGAAGGTGTCACCATCAATGCCGGTTTTGCCGATGGCCATGGTAATTCTGCTGGGATCCACCACGAACTCGTCATGGGCCCACGCCTCTTCCATCTTGTTCCAGCCCGTGATGGGGTCATAGAACGTATCGATACCGGATTGGCGATACTCCAGCGGGATCATGTCTTTGTTTACCAACACATGAAAGTATTTCTTCAACAGCGGGCTGGTATAAAGCTGTTCGCGCAGGGTCAGTGCCGCTTCCACCTGGGCGTGAACCAGTTCGAAGCCTTCCATTTCCGCCTGCATTCTGCCCACATCCAGGGATGCGACAATCTGGTAATTGGGCGAAGTCGAGGTATGGGTCATGTAGGCTTCGTGGAAAGAGGACTCTACTTTCTGGCGGTAATCCTGATCATAGACATGGATCATCGACCCCTGGCGCAGTGACGTCAGAGTCTTGTGGGTCGAATGGGTCGCGTAAACCCGGACACGCACGCTGTCGGGAGCCGGCATCAGGCGGTTGTCCAACCAAGTGGCGTCGTCGTCCGGATCCAGCTTGTCGAACTCAGCTTTCCAGGCATCGTACTCCACCTGATACTCGTCGCTGCGGTAGCGGTCCCGCAGTGTGCGGGCAGCATGCATCGCGGTACGTGGACGATAGGTCGGGTTGAAGGTGGCAAAGGCAAACCAGGCCTCGTCCCAGAGGAACACAAGGTCAGGCTTGATGGCCAGACACTCCTCCATCACCCGGCGTACGTTGTAGACTATGCCATCAAAAGTACAGTTGGTCAGCAGCAGCATCTTGACCTTGCTGAGCTGTCCGTTGCGCTTCAGGTTGAGCAACGTCCGCTTCATTTCCCGCAATGGCACCGCGCCATACATGGAGTAGTCATTAAGCGGGTAGGAGTCCAGGTATGCAACGTGAGCGCCCGACAAAACCATGCCGTAGTGGTGGGATTTATGGCAGTCACGATCAACCAGCACGATATCCCGGGGCTTTACCAGAGCCTGGACCACGATCTTGTTGCCGGTAGAAGTACCGTTTGTCACGAAGAAGCTCTGGCGAGAGCCAAAGGCCCGGGCAGCATACTCCTGGGCTTTCTTGATCGGGCCATAGGGTTGTAGCAGCGAATCCAGGCCGCCGGACGTGGCCGACGTTTCGGCCAGAAAAATGTTTATACCGTAGAAGTCGATCATCTGCCCGGCCCAGTGGGATCGGGTCACTGACTTGCCCCGGGAGATCGGCATGGCATGGAATACGCCGGTAGGCTTGCGGCTGTATTCGCGCAAGGCATCGAAGAACGGCGTGCGGAAGCGTTCGTCGATCGCCCGCAGGATCGTGTGGTGTAGCTCGATGTAATCCGTTTCGCGGTGAAAAATACGCTTGAAGTGCCGGATGTCGCTACTGGCGGTCACTTCCACATCGCCGCTGGTCACCAGGAACTGGTCAATCTCCGGGCGGATCTCGCCGATCTTTGAACCCAGCAAGAGGCTGCGCTCGGCCTCGGTCTTACCTTCCAGCGCTTTCTCCGAGAGTCCCTCCAGATAATTGCGGAGGGCACTAAGGTTGTACTTCGACTTATAGGGGAATTCGTAGCGGATCAGGCAGGCCTGGATATTGGGGTTGACCAGGATTGCAATCAGCGCGTCTTCGAAGCTTCTGACGGTAACGATGTCATAGATGAACTTGTCTTCCGGGCGGCGCAGATGGTGGAAAGCCTCACGGACCACCTCCTCCTCCTGCGGCGACATCGCATCGACAATCAGCACTTCGAAATAAGGCTGGGCCGAGCTGTTGGAGGCTGGATGGCCTCGCCGTAACTGCGCCAGGGCGTCGATCGTCTCGAGATCTTCGGAGTCCGAATCGTTCTCGCTGAGGTCGACGTGGCGGCGGCGGTAGGACTCACTGATCAGTGTTCGCACCAGGCGCTTGATCACTTTCTCCAACCGAAAGAAATCATGCTGGTTGTAAAGGACCCAGAGATGCCGGAAATCTTCCTTGGACGGGAATGCGTGGTAGTCCTCGATGATTTCCAGGCGGGTAAGCTTGATATCGATGGCCTTGATCAGAGGCTTCCTTTCTACCGCATCGTCAATCTTGATAATACGGCCGAGATCCCGCTTCAGCGCGTTCCAGGTATCGGATCGCAGCTGATTGATCTTGTGGTAGAAGCCCAAGGCCGTGTAAGCGGTTTCTATCTCTTTTATTGTTTCGCTCATGATGTTACCTGCTGCCCCTAAGTTCTCAGACGAAATTTATCGCACACCACCAATAATTGGCAGCAAAGCGCAAATGCTCGCGTGCCTCCCAGGCGGCTATCCCTGGGCTTGGGCACGAATGTCATAACGGATGTCCATCGATGTCTCTTCAAAATGGTCGAAAGAGAGATCTAATGACTTGCCGCCCGGCCAATGATACTGGGCGAGGCCTTCATTCGGATGATAAACCGCCGTGTAGATGGTTCCCAGACCGCGACGATAATCGGTTCGAAACAGGGGCGGCGCGGCAAATGCCGCAATCAGCCGTTCTTTCGTCGTAGCGGGGTCGTCTAGCAGGATCGATAACTGACGTTCGCGTATCAGCGTCTCCGAGGCCAGGGCATGGGCGTACCACTCGATCCGCTTTTGATGGTTGGTCGCCACCGGTACCCGTTTGATCGACGCTGGGCGGTCGGGCGCTATCATGGCGGTCACATATCGCCTGCGCGCATCGGTCACGGTAATGTTGTAGGCCATGTGCGTGGGCACCCGGGCCAGGACGTCCGCCGCTTCCGGTGTGGTGTCACAGAACTCGAGGATGTAGCGAAGGATAATGGGCGCGCCAAATCCATCGCCTACCGCTTTGCGCCCACCAAAGGCGAGTGAGACGGACAGTCCGCTATCGTTGATGCCATCCAGTACACCCACCAGGCAATCCGACATGGCAATGACCCGGCGACCATTCCAGCAGGTCGACAGGATCGTGCCTTCACAGAGTTCGGGTGGGTAATCGTAATTGCGCACCAGCACATTAGCGCGGGCGTCGGACAAAGCCGCCTGGGAGCAGCCGGTTATATAGGCCGGCGGGCGATAGAGACTAAGCAGTCGCGAAGACAGGTCGCTACCGCCAGAAAGCTCGCACAGGCGCCGATAGGTGGGCACCAGCTTCGGCATGTGCTTGGTCAGCGCATTCAAGCAGGCCAGGTAACTGGGCCGCTCGCGCTCAGTCTCTGACAGGTACCATCGCTCGTACGCTGACCAGTGAAGGTCAAACAGGCGCTTCCACTTTGGCCCTGCCTCCGGCTCATGCACTGTCTCGAAAATCAGCTGTTTCTGCATGTTATCGGGATCACCCGGCGCAAGCGGTTGGATGGGGGGTTCCGCCCCCATCGTCGCGTTGGCATTCACAGTATTTTGAAGTTGCTGCCACCGATGGCGTGACTGACCGCCGCTGCCGCAACTGCCGGATCCTGCAGGGCCTGGCCCGAAAACTGACCGCGGATACCGTCGATCCAGGCTTTCGCCCGGGGAGTCAGCTGGAAGTCGTCGTCCATCAGGCGCCCGCGGGTGATCAGTATGCCAAGGTCGGCGCCTTCGTAACGGAAATCACCCACGCCGCTGATGCGCATGAAGAACGCTTCCTGCTCACTCTCAGCGGCGTGCGGATGGTAGTTGTAGTGATCGTAGGCAATGCTGCCGTCTTCGGACATGCGCCAGACCCCTGACTGGGGTGCCTGGGTCAGAACGTCCACCGATTCGTCGGTATGCTTGATGACAAGCTGACTCCAGCTATCAATGCTGTCCGGCTGAGCCCAGCGCTGGTTGATTTCTTCGACGTTAATATCGAAGTCCTGGTCGGAGAACTCCAGCAGGTGGAACAGGAACAACGGAACATCCGAATGGGCGAACGCCGCCACGTTGGTCAGTGAACTGGCGCCGGTAACCCGTGGATTAAGTTCGCCCAGGTAGACTTGATCAGTATCCACGTCGATCAGAAAATCGAGCTCGAAATAACCGCGGTAGCCCTCGTCGCGCAGGGCCTCGCCAAACTTGTGGGTATACTCGCGGGCTTTGTCCTGGACCTCTTGGGTGAAGGCCCCGGCAAACATCTCGTTACCGCACCAGCCGCCCTTGTAGGGCGTCAGCGCCTTGAAGCCGACCAGTTCAGTCATCAGCGGCCCCACGACGGTGCCACAGCGGGTGCTGCAGGCCTCAATCGCCGAGCCCCGGCAATTGATCCGCTTCATGATCTTCACTTCGTCTTCGGCTTCGATTTCCTCGGCGTACCGATAGTATTCATCTTCATTGGAAACAAAGTAAGTGGTGTGGCCCGAGTCACCGAAAGCCGACTGGATAACCAGATCGGAGCCGAGCTCCTCGCTGACTTCCTGCAGATGGGCGTAACTGTTTACCTTGGCAAGAACGTTCGGGACGCTTGGCACACCCGCCTTGTTGCCGATTCGTACTGTCTCGATCTTGTTGTCCATGCGCGAGCGCAATTCTGCCGGCGGGAAGGCAATGCGCAAGCCAAGCTGCTCGCAGATTTCTTCGGTATGCTCGTCGAACATAAGGAAGGCAGCGGTGCCCTTGCCGCCCCGAGACTGCAAATAATCGATCACTTCCTTATGCTCAAGCAGATAATTGTTAATATCCTCGATGCTCTCGAAATCCCGGGGAAATTTCTCTTTGGGCACGAAGATATTTTTCTGTCTGCCATCAAAGCAGTCGATATAAGTAATGTGCCGGAAGTTGCCAACCCAATCACCGATGCCCAGCAGGTTGAAGTTGGTTGCCGAGATAAAGTACACCGGCTCCTCGTTATTGTGGAAATAACGGCGTACATCAGAAATGCTTGTTATCTTTTTCATTTCTTTAACTCCTTTGGTGGGGCGTTCCTGCACGGCTTCAGGGTCCCGCGAAGGAACCTCCTGTTGGGCTTTAGGCTTACCTGCGGCAGAACTCTGACGAGGCTCCGGCATGACCGGCGCCTGATCCTGAGAGTCATTCGGCATCAGCCAGTTTGCCACCATTTGGCGTAATCGATTTAACAGATGTCGGGTCATTCGTTTCTCCGCTGCTGTATCGTCACGCTTACACCTTGGTGCTACCGGCTATGACTATTATACAACCTGGTTCCGGGTTGCCTTGACCAGCGGCCCTAGCGTGTCAAGGAACGGACTGGATCGGTTTTCACTGTTGTAGACGGTAAAGTCCACGCTGCGATCCCGGAAACTTTTCAGCGGCTGACCCAGGCCGTGCAAACCACGCTCACGCTCGCGGCGTACACGATTGAAATCCACCTCAATCGGCACGACCTCTTCGCCGGCCCCGCATTGGTGAATCACATCGCCCGAGGGGTCCACCACGATCGAACGACCATTACCCATGGCGCCCGTGCCGTTAAAGTCAAAGAAGTAGCACTGGTTGACGGCAGCGTTGGTGCGCGCAATAGATAGTTCAATATCGCGATCGATGGTATCGGTCATGGTGGGGTGCAGGATGACTTCAGCACCCATCAATGCGAGGGTTCTGACCGTCTCGGGGAACCACATGTCGTAGCAGATCGAAACGCCGAATCGACCTACTTCGGGCACGTCGAATACCACAAACTCGTTGCCCGCCTCGACGCCCTGCTCGAAGGGCCTGAAAGGAAACATCTTGCGGTAGCGACACACCACGTGGCCCTCAGGGTTGATAACCGACAGCGTGTTGTAGATCCGGTCACCGTCACGTTCGAACATGGATCCCGGAATCAGCCAGATGCTGTGCTTTACTGCCAGTTCGCAGAACATGTTTTCCATTGCGCTGGGAAACGGCTGCGCATGATGGGTGGCGGCACCGTTGGCCATCAGCTCACTGAACATCACCATCTGAATCTGAGGCCAGCGCGTCATCATAATGTCAATGCGCTGACGCATGTCTTCGGTATTGTCGCCGTGATGCAAGGCGTACATCTGCACCCCGGCTATTGTGAAATAGGACATCGTATTCCTCTATGTAGCAATACTACCAATCCGGACTGTTTGCTCGGTGCCCAATGAAGCTCGATTCAGTCTTCGCACTGGGTACATTATTAGTAGCGTTAACCGTTGTTGAAACCGTGACTTTCGCAAGTTTAGGTCAAATTCTTGAACCTGTCGAAAGACGATTTGGATTAATTCGGCCGGACAATCCCAAAGTATCGCGCCGGTTCAGACTTCCGCGGCAATTTCCCGAAAGGCCTGAATCAGTGTCTCGGGTTCCTGAGCGCCAGACACCAGATAGGTCTGATTGATGATGTAGGCAGGTACGGCAGACACGCCGGCCTGCTGGTATTTTGCTTCGTCTTCGCGGACGGCATCGGCGTATTGATCGGATGACAGAATCGCTCTTGCCTCACTGCCTTCAAGTCCCGCGCTTTCAGCGCAATTCACCAGCACCTCGGCATCAGAAATGTTTTCGGCGCGGCCGAAGTAGGCCTCGAAGCAGGCCATTTTCATGGCTGTCTGTTTCCCTTGAGCTCCCGCCCATTTAACCAGGCGGTGGGCGTCAAAGGTGTTGCGGGTATAGCGTTCCTGCAGTTTTTCAAAATTCAGGCCCAGATCCTTTGCCACGACCATCATCTGGGACTGATTGTCCCGTGCCTCGCTTTCGCTGCGGCCATACTTTCGGGCCAGCGCGGGCAGTATGGGCTCTGCTTCGGCAGAGGGGTCCGGGTTCAGTTCAAAGGCGTGCCACTCGATTGCAAAATCCAGTTCGGTCTTCAGGGCCGCCATGGCCTTTTCAAGCCGGGCATAGCCGATGGCGCACCAGGGGCACGCAATATCCGACACAATATCTATTTGAAGTGTGGTCACGGTTGCTCCTGTCGGTTTAAGAGTTCGTAGGCAGGCTACCTTAATCGGGCAAGAGTCGGCTATCAGTAACAGAGCGTATCTCGTCGGCGGTCAGCGGGCGATAGCCGCCCGAAGGCAAGCTGGTGTCCAGTGTGATGCTGCCCATTTGCTCCCGGTGCAGGGCGGTTACCCGGTTACCGACCGCGTGGAACATGCGCTTTATCTGGTGATAGCGGCCTTCATAAATTGTCACCCGGGCAAGGTGGTCATCCAGTATTTCCAGTTCTGCGGGAGAGGTCTTGAGTTGCTCGTGCTCGAACCAGACGCCGTCGGCAAAGCGCACGGCGGTTTCAGGCGTAATGGGTTGGGCGGTATTTACGTAGTAGACCTTGGGTTTTTTCAGAAGGGGATCTGTCAGGCGGCGTGACCACTGGCCGTTGTTGGTCAGAATCAGCAAACCGGTGCTGGCACGGTCAAGTCGGCCGGCAATGTGCAAGTCGTCGATGGTGGGTGTATCAATCAAGTCGATGACGGTGGTGTGGGTCGGGTCATGAGTGGCGCTGAGAATGCCGGCGGGTTTGTTCATCATCAGGTAGTGGGCTGTTATGCCCGCCTGAATGACGCAGCCTTGCCCGGTGACCTGTTCAAAGACCGTGACTTCCCGGGCCGGGTCGTGGCAAATCGAGCCATCAATCGCAACGCCACGGCTGGCAATCAGTGCATTGGCCTGTTTGCGGCTGACACCGTTCTGGTTACTGAGAATGCGGGAAAGTTTCATGGCGGTATGTTAGCCCGCCATGAAGCCGGAATCACCGGAATTTACTGATCCAGATACTGGGACAGGTGCAGGGCAAAGGTGCCGTTCTGTTCTGCGCTGTATCCGGCGTAGAGGCGATCGCCGTCAAGGACAACACTGCCGGTAGTGATCTGCACATTACGGCCGACTTCGGATTCACCAAGTCGGTTACCATCGCGGTCGTACTTACCGTTCTGGCCGCCACCGACAACGAACAGTTCACCGTCTTTCACGGCTGCATCCCGGACAATGCCTTTGCGTGAACGGGTGTTCCATATCACGCGGCCAGACGCATCCAGCTTGGCAACGCGGTGGCCGTCTGCGTTAGATGTTGTCATCAGCAGGTCGCCACGGTTGTCTTCAAAAACCATCGGCTCACCTGGCAGGCCATAGCTTTGATAAGCTGCCGAGAAGTTACGGGTCCACAGCGGCTGCCCTTGCGCCGAGTAACGCACAACCTGCGCGGCGCCATTTTCTTCCAGGGCGTTGACGGCCACTGCGTCACCACTCATCGTAAATATCGCTTCGCCGAAGGCGTAGTCAGGGGCTGATTGCTGACGGATCCAGAGCTGGACTCCTGCAGCACTGTACAGGCTGATGGCAGAGCCGCCGCCAAGCAGAAACTGGCCGTTGAGATTGACGGTGATGGACTGGGCGTTATGATCCGGGTGGTTAACGTTTAGCAGCGGCTGACCGTTCAGATCGAATACGCTGGTTTTTACACCTGAAACATAGACTTTGTCATTGGCAACGGTTAGCGCCTTCATGGGCTGGGTTTCACCCAGCAGCTGACGCCAGCGTTCATTACCCTGGCTGTCGAAACTGATAAGAACGGTGCCATTAGAGGATGATCGCTCACTCTGGCGGCGGAACTGCTGAACCAGCACGTAGGAGTTGTCCTGGTTATCCAGAACCAACGCTGACGGGGAATCGTCGCTGTCGTAGGCTGCGGTGGAAAGGTCGTAGTCCTTGGCCCACAGGCGCTGGCCCGATGGCGAGTATTTTACCAGCAGGAGGTCCTGAACCCGGTCCCGGAGGCTCGCGCGAGTGGTCGTGGCGGCAACAACAGGGTTACCAAAGCTGTCTACTTGCATGTCATCAAACCAGGAAAGCCGGTCGGACTGGATGTCGGCCTTGTGGTTATAGATACTTACCCATTCCGGGCTTATGGTTGCGGTACAGGCCGCGAGTAGAATAAAACTGAAAAACAGGGCAGGCCATTTCAGGTTGGTTTGAACATTCATAAACAACATTCCTATCCGTAGGTCGGGTTTATTGATAATTCAGAAAACGGAACCGGTGTTGTTTTTGGCATTGGTGCTTCCGTGCAATCGGGTCCACACTAGCGGTCAAAAATAGGGAATTCATACTAGTTCCCTAAATTTTAAATTCTTTTCGCGAGTATCCGGTCTTGCTGACGTTGAACTGGTCGTTGTTGTCTGCTTTTATTCCGACGTTTTTTGTGGTGTCGATCACCCCCGGCATGTGCATGACGTTGGCGCTGTCTATGGGGATTACCATTGGTGTTCGACGGGCGCTCTGGATGATGGCGGGGGAGCTGGCGGGGGTTGCCGTGGTAGCAACCTCTGCTGCGGTGGGCGTTGCGGCTTTCATGCTGAAGTATCCCACGGCCTTTGACCTGTTCAAGTACGCCGGTGGTGCCTACCTGGCCTGGCTGGGGGTTCAGATGTGGCGTTCAAAAGGTCGCATGGCGATGCCGGAGGAAGAGGATCTTTCGGCCCGGCAGGCGTCGCGCTTGCAGTTGGCGGCTCAGGGCTTTGTGACCGCCATTGCGAATCCCAAGGGATGGGCGTTTTTTGTGGCCCTGTTGCCGCCGTTTATCGACAGCGAGCTACCCATGGCATCGCAGCTGACGGCGCTGATCCTGATTATTCTTGCCCTTGAGTTCTTGTGCCTGCAGATTTATGCCCATGGTGGCAAGGGGTTGCGCCTTGCGCTTCGCCGGGGCGGTGGGGTTCGGATGGTGAATCGGGTGGCGGGTAGCCTGATGGTGTTGGTCGGTGTCTGGCTGGCGTTCGGTTAACTAGTTGCCCGCATAGCGCTCATGCAGAATACCGACACGTTTCACGTAGGCTTCAGTTTCGGCATAGGGTGGCACGCCGCCATGACGGCCTACGGCGCCGGGCCCGGCATTATAGGCCGCCGTTGCCAGGGTGATGTCGCCGCCAAAACGCTGCAGCATTCTGGCGAGATAGTTCACGCCACCCCGAATGTTGTCGGTCGCGGCCATGGCATTGCGCACGCCCAGTTCATCAGCGGTTGCCGGCATCAGCTGCATCAGGCCCTGGGCACCGGCGGGCGACAGTGCTGAGACATTGAATGCTGATTCGGCGTGGATAACCGCGCGTACCAGCGCTGGGTCAACCCCGAACTCCTGCGCAGCGACAGCAATTTCAGCTTCATAGGGTTCCAGAAAAAGCGGCGTTTTGCGCCAGTCAACGCTGGAGTCCGGGTCACAGGCGAAACACTGGAAGCGAATCACATCGAAGGTGTCGCTGGCGGGTTGAATACTACTGTAAGCCACGACACCGTTGTTATCAGTGAAACGATAAACCACTT